>Ga0080003_1001988_pt1 | contig 10015 bp, 14 predicted proteins | sample JossMetagenome_FD_69206 | JGI IMG/M metagenome (GOLD analysis project Ga0080003, IMG submission 69206) | Hot spring microbial communities from Joseph's Coat, Yellowstone National Park, USA - JC2_E (SPADES assembly) (version 2) | ecosystem: Environmental > Aquatic > Thermal springs > Hot (42-90C)... | reverse complement strand
GGTGAACCCTAATGTGTAGCGGCCTCTCACGCCTACTGAAGAAGACCTCACTAGCCCTAGCCGGGTTCTCATCCCACCTAATACCAATGAAAACGCCATCATACCCACCCTCACCAATGAACTCCAGGAGAGGCACGGTCTTAAGCAGGTGGTTGGCGGCAACATTGTTTAGGCTGTAGGTGAATTCGGGCTTACCCCAACCAATCCTAAGCAACTCCTCCCTATCCCTAGGGTCAAGGGAATCAACCTTAACCACATCACCGTACCTGTAACCCCTAAGCCTCTCATTACCCTTAAAGTAAAGCCTCAACCCCCATTCCTCGGCCACCTTCCTCACGAATTCAATAGTCTCCTCAAAGTGCATGTAATGGTCAATGAAGACTACGTCAAAGCCCTTACCAAGCCTACCAGCCACACTCCTAACCAGGTGAAGAACCACGGTACTATCCTTACCACCACTCCAAACAACAAGCGGCCTCCTAAACGTCTCCAGGGCAGCCTCAACAACAGCCTCAGCAACCTTAACCTTAAAACCCAGGGGCATCAAATCAACCCTACGCCTAGGCACAGCCCTCTCCAGCAGGGCATTCACGTAATCCTCAGGACTCAACCCAAGGGAATCAGCCAACTCCAAAACCCTCCCAGCAACGGAACCACTAAGGCACAGGGAATTAGACATTGAGTAGGGTTGCATTTAACATTTTTAAGCATTACGTGGGCTTGAGTCATGAGCGTGGTAGCTCTTATTATTGTCTTTGTGTGGTTGTTTCTTGTTTGATCAGTGTTTGGTATATTTTTCCTAGTAGGTCGTATAGTGCGTCTATTCTCTTGTTTGTTTCGTCTATTCTCCTGTCAATGTTGTTCACCATATTGGTTATTTCATTCCTAACCTCGGCTATTTCCTTCCCCACATCAACCACCTCACCCCTCAACTCCCGAAACAAACCAAGCATTAAAACCACCAAATCCTCCGTAGACAACTTCTTACCCTCGCTTACCTTCCTCAATACGGTCTCCAAGGCGGCGCCAATGGCGGAGGCGAAGACATCAGTACTGGACACGGCGGAGGCATTAAACGCTTGTTAATAAGGGTTTGGGTGTTGTTGGTGAATTGCATCACCAGTGGTTCTTAGGCCCAGTAGGTGGGTGCGCTATGGTTCCTTCCACTTGTTACAATACTGATTGAGGTTTGCACTACGGTGGGTTAACACAAATTAATAGGGGAAATGGGGGTTAACCAAAGGCACTACTCGTCAGTAAGGCTATTCAACAACCAGCCCCGCGGGATTGCATAAGCAGGAGTTCTGCCGGTTCACGTTTTCCCTTTAACGGGATCCACTTCAAGACTTAGCTTCTTAAGCGTAGCCGCCCTGGGCGGAAATATTCCTTCGTCACTAGGCACGGTATTGTATGCACACTACGTCCCTATCTCCATCCCCCATGACCCTACATCTCTCTTCACGACCTGGCTGTTTGCCGTTCTTAACGCCTACACTCTCGATGCCCATTTATCTAAAAAGCTTGCTGGCGGGGCTGCGTATGTCATTCACGAGGAGCTCCACATCCCTCACCTCCTTAAGCCTCCCTATGCTCCACACCATCGCCATAACCTCCAGGAATCCTATCGAGATCCCATACCTTAAGAAGCATTTATAACTTATAAACAGATAATTTACCGGCATGGGTTTCGTGTATGTGAGTGTTACGGTTCGGGGTGTGAGGGCGTCGAGGGACGTGAGGATGCTTGTCGATACAGGGTCTACCTACATCGTCCTGGATCAAAAAACCATTGAGGAGCTGGGGCTCGTAGAGACGCCTTACGCGGTCGACCTCGTGTTGGCGGATGGGAGGAGGGTTAGGGCCAAGCTGTTCCTCGCGGAGGTGGAGGTTAAGGGGAGGAGGGGCCCTGCCTTTGTAGTCGAGCTGAGTGTGCCGACGCCTTTGCTAGGGGTTTATGCCCTCGAAACGTTGGGCTTCAGGGTGAATCCTAGGACAGGCGAGTTGGAGGAGGTATCGACCGAAGGCGGGTACCTGCTCTATCTATGCCCAGTTCCCCCTCATGCCAGTGACTCAAATCATCCTTTATCTTCTATTGGGCCTTGCCCCATTCTCGGGTAACGGATCAGTGCCCACGGGGCTGGGCGCCCATATCCTCACCGTATTCCTCTCCGAGCGTGGACTAGGTAATCCATGTTTTTATTAATTTAGGCATTTTAGGTGCTGACATTCAGGGGAGGTTGCAAGCCAAGGGGAGGCATGGAAGAATGTCGTGGCGATTAATAGTGGTGGTTGCGGGATTTAATGTGGTTAGTTTTATTATGCTCTCTCAGGACTCGGTAAGGGGAGGATTATGTGTATGGACGCGGCTTTTAGGGCTGTCGAGAAGCCGTTGCCCAGGCCTACGGAGGAGGATTACGTAGTGGCTAGGCTCCTTGAGGCTTTGATTGAGGCTAGGTTAGCTTTAGAATTTTTTAGAAAGAGGCCTTACCAGAAACGCCGCAGGTAAGGTGTTCCAGGCTTGGAAGGCGCTTATGGCCGCCTTGCTGAGGCTGGAGATAGATAAGCTAAAGACCTTGGCCAAGACGGAGGAGAGGAGGTGGCTGGAGACAACGGCTGTGCCTAGGGTACCGACCTCCAAGATGAAGACGCTGGCGCATCTATTGAAGGAGATTGGTTATAACGACGTATCCCCGTGGACGGACAAGGCGCTCAACCTCCACGACTATCAATACCACGGCCCAGACCCAGATTTAGCTTTATCTAAGTATACTAGGCGTGAGGAGGCAGCTGCCGATATACTTGAGCTAACTGCCGAAGTGGCAAGACGCGTAGAGACGTTAAAAAAGTCAAATGGACAGAGGAGCTGGTTGAGACCTTAAGAAAGCTACAGGAGACACTTAGGACCGTGAAATAGGGGGAATAAGGCTTAGGTGGCGACGAGAGGTTTCAGTAGGTTTACGATCCAAACTACATGCGTCTAACGAGCACAGGCTAAACACTGACAAACATGGTCAAGTCTCGCCGCTTCTAGGGGCGGGGTTGTCCCATTGCGTGGGGTCTTATGCGTCGGGTTTACTACCCCAGCTTTACTGGGGTGTTTAATAACCCCACAATAGGCGGAGTAACAACCAAAACCCCCACAGTCAACCCCACCTCTCTGAGGCGGGGAGGGGGTCATAAGTGGGATATGCTTAATTCATGAGCAATACAGCGGTGGTTTGGTGTTATGTATAGGTGTGGAGTCTTAGAAGAGGCATTGGTCTTTATGGCGAGTAGATTATGGGCTGGGCGTCTTTTAGGTTTGTTGTGCGCGGTGGGTGAAGGGTTGTGGGGGTGGATCCTGCTGTTTACGTGGCTTAGAATCGCACATACTTTTCATGTTGATTGTCTAAAGCTTATTAACTAGGTATATGGATTTAGATTTGGTGTCAGGAGCCTTGGACGCCTTCAGCACCCTTGAGGAGGCTAGAAGGATACTGTCTAAGGCTTTTGAAGAGCTTAGGGAGGGTGTTAAGAGTGGGGATGCGCTGAGGGTTAGGGATGCATGTGAGAAGGGCTGGTTAGCAACAGTTAAGGCTGTTGACGCCCTACTCCTTAGTTATGGTTTTGAGGAGTCTAAGACCCACGTTGATAGGAGGAGAAAGCTTAGGGATTTATCGAAGAAGGTTCGCAAGGTTGCAGAGTTGGGGATATACGATAGGGTTGAGGCTAGGAGAAGCACGCTACACAGTGATGGCTTCTACAGCGGCATTCTAACGCATGAAGAGGTTGAGGAAGAGCTTAGAAAAGTCGAGAAACTAATAGAGGATGTAGAGAAGCTGATAAAGAGGACTTAACCCTTTATCTCAAGACCTTACCGGAAATGCCAAATTCAAAGAGGGGTTCATGAAGTTCGTCGAGAGGATGCATAGCGGGAACGCGTTCATCAGAATAACATGGCTAACTCCCTCTTCACCCTTCAGGCTGGGTTCTTCATTGTTGCGATAGGCTTATAAATATTGGTTCATGTTCATATCCGTGTCTGGGCAACCCTTTGGTGTTGGTAGTATTAAGTTGTCTGATGGTGCAGTACTACGGCTTAGGATACTCATTGTTGACATTAAGGAGATGGGCTTCTCACCATTTGGTGGTGTAAACTTCAACGTAAACGTCATGGGTGGTGTTTCCGTGGAGTCCATCCCAGATAGTCTCAGGGAACTTGTTAAGGATAAGCCGTTCTTTCCATCGGGGCCTGAGCTCCCTAGGGATGGCTGGGAGTTGCTCAGTATTGATGACCAGAAGCCTGCTGAGGCCTTGGATGTTGTTCAGAGTTCGAGGGGCGAGTTTGAGGTTAGGGTTATTGCTGAAGCCGTAATGGCAGCCAGAAACACACTTTATAGATCACCGATGAATGAACCCATATACTGGGTTTATTGGGTTTATAAGGTATCCTGGAGACCGAGGAAATGAGGGTGATACCGGTGGGCATTGCATTAAACACCTCTACGGGTTCAGGATCACTCATCCCTGGATTAGAAGCGTCATCACTAAGTTATGTTACTGGGAATGGAGGTACAGTAACACTCAACGTACAAATCCCCATGCCAGCTAAAGCCGAGCAGGGAGGAACAGGCGAAAGCATTGTTAAGATCTACCGTGAATGCCCTGAGGTAGTTTCCTTAGCGGTTAAGTTATCTAGTGGTGAGCAGTTAAGCGGGAACGTCATGAGTTGGGGTGAGTTTCCACCCCTCCTACCTGAGGGTTACCGCAGGGAGAAGGTGAAGAGAGGTGTGTCTAGGCTTAGGGAAATACTTACCGATGAGGATATTAAAAAGATCGAGGAAAGCCATAGGGAGATGCATGAAAGGTTTAAGATATGACGTTGATAGACACCTCAGTCCTAATAGAGGTATTAAGGGGTAGAATAACTAATGTGGGTGATGCTCTCTCAATAATCTCCGTAATGGAAGTTGCCAGAGTTTTAGATAAGGCTAAGAGGTTAAGGGTCCTTAGGGAGCTAAAGGATACTTATACAATATATCCCCTCGATGAGAAGGTAGCAATGGAGTATTGCGAGCTTTACTACGAATTAAGGAACAGAGGCAGATTAATACCTGACCTCGACCTAATAATAGCATCCACAGCAAAAGCTTACGGTGAGAAATTAATAACTAGGGATAAGGACTTCCTATCACTGAGTAATTACATAGAAGTTGAATTGATATAATTTAGGCAAGACTAGATATTGCTCACTCATTAATAAGGTAGAGAACTAACCTTCTCCCCACCCTGAAGGGCGAGACTTAACCATTATGTCATGGATGTGGCGTTTCCTATTGTTTTTGTGTGGTTGCTCCCTTTATTAATGCTTCATATATCTTGCCTAATAGGTTGTAGAGCGTGCCAATTCTCCTGTTCGTTTTGTCAATTCTCCTATTTAGTGCGTCCCTAACCCCATTAATCTCCCTGCTTAATGAGTCATTAAGTGCCTTAATTCTCTTGCTAATTTTGTCGAGTCTCTTGTTTACATCACTTCTGAAATCCACAATCTCCTTCCTCACATCAGCCCTGGTTTATTGTGAATGTTTTGATGGATGTGTTGATTGGCTTCATTTTTACGGCTGCTAATGCTTTAATAATTAGCCCTAGCCCCACTCCTCAATGGCCTTGGTGGGTATTGTCTTGGTTGCCGGTGAGGGTACGAGACTTAGGCCGTTGACGTATACTTTGCCGAAGCCTCTAATACCGGTGATGGGTAAGCCCCTTGTTGCCAGGATTATTGAGGGGCTTAGGGATGGGGGTGTTGCGGGCGTCTACATGGTGGTTGGGCACTTGGGTTTCCTATTTAGGCAGGTGCTTGGTGATGGTTCGAGTGTGGGTATTGGCATTAGGTATGTTGAGCAGGGTGGGAGGCTTGGCATTGCCCACGCGATACATAGGGCTATTGAGGATGGGGCTAGTGGGGAGTTGGTGGTTCACCTTGGTGATAACTACTTCGGTGAGGGTGTGGGTAGGTTCATTAGGGGGTTTAGGGAGGGCGGCTATGATGCCTACATTGTGCTCACTAGGCATAGGGATCCGACTAGGTTCGGTAATGCCATAGTTAAGGATGGGAGGGTGGTTAAACTTGTTGAGAAGCCAAGGGAGCCGCCGCCTAACGGCTACGTGGTGACTGGGGTTTACATGTTCAGGGATTCGGATGAAGTGGAGAAGGCCTTTAGGACCCTGAGGCCATCAGCTAGAGGTGAGTATGAGGTAACTGAGCTTATTCAGTGGTTCATTGATAATGGTCGTAAAGTTGGCTACACGGTGACAAATGGCTGGTGGAAGGATACCGGTACACCCCAGGACATGCTGGACTTAATGTACCTAATGCTTGATGAAGTGGAGCCGAGGGTTAACGGTGAGGTTAGGGGTTCCGTGAATGGTAGGGTGGTTGTGGAGAGGGGCGCCGTGGTTGAGGGTGTTGTCCATGGCCCAGCTTACGTGGGGCCGGGTTCAACAATAGGCAGGGACACGGTGATTGAGCATTACGTCGACATTGAGGCTAACGTGCTGATTAATGGCGGTGCAGTAAGCAGAAGCCTAGTGCTTAATGACGCCAGGCTTGAGCTTGGTAGGGCTAGGGTTGTCGACAGTATAATTGGGCCAAGGTCAACGATAAGGCTGGAGAGGGGTAAGCACATTCTCATTATTGGTGAAGGCAATGTGATAACCAGTACTGATTGGTCATGACAAAGGTAATAAACTCTATACAGTTCATTAATATTTATTGAGTATATCTGGATCCTTTGATAATAACTGTTTATACCACTTAACCGTAAACCATCTATCCTCTGGTTTAAGGTGCCCCACTAGTAATTCATGATATAACTGTTTGACGCTGTCATTTACATTATAAATAGCATTGAAGTTTAACGTTTCCTTAATCTTCCTAAAACTGACCCTATAACTTCTACTGTCAACCATACCTCTAAACCTGATTTCACCACCAACAACGCTCTGCACAACATGAGCCATATCAATTACCTTGTAGTTCTGCTCGTCAGAACCTACATTGAATACTTGACCATTAATTTTATCGCTAGGTGCTTCAAGAACTGTACTTATTGCCCTAGCCACATCCATAACATGCACAAGTGGCCTCTCCTGCATTCCATCTCCTTCAACATAGATAATACCCTCGTTAAACGCGGATAACGTCATCGCGTTTATGACTAGGTCGAATCTCATTCTAACCGAGGGCCCATATACTGTGGCGAACCTGAGTGCGGTAACCGTAAACCTATCACTGGCAAGTGGAAGCGCATCCCTCTCAGCAAGCAAGTTAGCCTTAGCATACGTAGTAAGTGGATTTGGTTCAGTGTTCTCATCTGCGGTAGTTGCCTGCCTACCATAGACGCTGCAGCTTGATGCTAAAATGTACCTTGAAACGCCTAGTTCACTAGCCAACTTAGCCAAATTAGCCCTAGCCCTATAGTTAATGTTCATGGTCCACTCAGGATTCAACTCGCCGGCAGGGTCATTAGACAGCGCTGCAAGGTCAACTATTGCGTCAACTCCCTTGACATCACTAACAGTTATTGCCCTTGTATCCTTCTCTATAAGTTTAAATCTCGGATCGTCAATAAAGTGGTTTATTAAATCCTTCCCAAAGAAGAGCCTATCGATGCACCTAACTTCGTAACCTCTCCTAAGTAGGTGAGGCACCAGTATTGTACCTATGTATCCACCGCACCCAGTAACAAGAACTTTAACCATTTTAGATCATTAAATTGCAGCATTTTAAAGCTTTATCATATATGATCAATAGTTAATCTACCTTAGCTTAACGGTCACCAATACTTATAATGCGGAGGACAATACTTATAAGCGGAGAAATGATTAGAGAGTTAATGATACTGGTTACCGGGGTTAGTTCGCTGCCTGGTTATAAAACGGCGCTTAGGCTAGTGGAGACTAAGGGCAGTGTCATTGGTGTTTATAATCAGCATCCAGTTAGCGGCGTGCCTGCTGTTAAATGGGACTTGGTTAGTGACGCCGCTGGCTTAGTTATGCAGTATAAGCCTAGCGTGATTATTCACATTGCGGGTATGGGTGATGCGGATAGCTGCGAGGTTAACCCTGAATTGTGCCATAGGGTTAACACTGTGGCCACTAGGGAGTTGGCTAAGGCCGCCTATAGGATTGGGGCCAGGTTGATATACCTCTCCACAGACTACGTCTTCGACGGCTCAAGAGGCATGTATAAGGAATCTGACGCACCCAGGCCCGTTAACTACTATGGCTTAAGTAAACTCCTCGGCGAGGAGGCTGTTCTAGCCGTTGGTGGGGCTGTGGTTAGGGTTGCATGGATATACGGCCTTGGCCCTGGTAGGGCTAACTTCGGTAAGAGCGTAGTTGAGAAGCTTAGTAGAGGGGAGGAGGTTAAGGCTATTGTCGACCAGTGGGGTTCACCAACCCTAAACACGCTGATAGGTGAGGTCATGGCCAGGTTGGTTGATAGGGAGTTTGAAGGCGTCTTGCATGCGGCTGGGCCTAGGTTGAGTAGGTTCGAGTTCGCCATGGCCATAGCCAAGTTCTTCGGCTTCCAGACAAGCCTAGTCAAGCCGATTTCAGTAAGGGATTTGAACTACAGGGCCCAGAGGCCCAGGGACTCAAGCTTGGACAGCTCAATGGCTGTTAAAATGCTTGGGGTGCCCATTAACGACCTTAATTATGCATTATCTATTTTTAAGGGTGAGTGGGAGGGGTTGAGGCATGCCGGTGGTGTCGGTTAGGAGGCTTGAGATACCTGACGTAATGCTCTTCGAGTTTAGGGTCTTTGAGGATAATAGGGGCTTTTTCACCGAGCTTTGGAAGAGGGGGGAGTACCTGGCCCTCGGCCTACCCTACGACTTCGTGCAGGTTAATTTAAGCTACTCACACCCAAACGTAGTTAGGGGTCTCCACTACCAGCTTAAGCCCTCTGAGCAGGGTAAACTCGTCTACGTGGTTAAGGGTAGGGTGTTTGACGTGGCCGTCGACGTGAGGAGGGGTTCACCATGGTTTGGTAGGTGGGTTGGGGTTGATTTGAGGCCCGGTCAGGCGCTTTGGATACCACCTGGCTTTGCACATGGATTCCAGGCCATTGAGGAATCCTGGTTCCTATACCTAGTGACCAAGGAGTATGATCAAGCCAGGGAGAGGTGCATAAACTGGAGCGACCCAGTAATAGGCGTTAAGTGGCCCAACCCAACTGGGGCAATACTGAGCAATAGGGATAAGGCATGCCCACCGTTAAGCCAAGCAGAGTACAACTTCGAGTACACAGTTTCTCAGTAGGTGGTGGTTCATGGCCTGCCATCTCCTTCTCGGCGGTCTCCCTGATCCCTCACCGTAGTGGCTCCCTAACGGTCGCCAGGGACTTCCCAGCCACTACGGGTCTCGGGAAACCCAAGAGCACTGTTAAGGGGTGTTGTGGTCAGGTTTAAAGTTAACTAGGGATTTATACATCAAATGAAAATAAACACCACAAATATTGAGAAGACAGAAACTACTCCCAACCATACACAAAACCACACCATTAACGCTCTGAGATGAGGAAGACTCTGTACATTAAACATCAGGTAACCTCAGATAGATTAAGATTATGGGTTGGATCTTTAACAATCTTCGTTAACTCACACTCACCGCCACTAACCTCCTTAACTCCCAGGTCAGCACTCTAAAATGCTTTAAATTTAGAAATCTAATACATGAGTGGGACGTATCCGCAATCAATTATTCACCCTGGCGCTGCTTCAGTAACTTCTCAATTAAATCCACGTACTCCCTAGCCTTATCCATTAATGGCCTATGCTCCACCTCCTCATAGGTTAACCCATAGAAGCACCCTCCATGCAACCTATCCCTCACGTCAATGTAGTACGAAGCCCACCTAGAGGCCTCATCCTCACTAAGCCCAGCCTTAACAAGAGCCTCCTTAACAAACACCCTCCAGGAGACACCCTTTGGGGGAGTGGCCTCATTAAGAAAGGCCATGTTTCGTGCTTTG
>Ga0080003_1001987_pt1 | contig 10017 bp, 7 predicted proteins | sample JossMetagenome_FD_69206 | JGI IMG/M metagenome (GOLD analysis project Ga0080003, IMG submission 69206) | Hot spring microbial communities from Joseph's Coat, Yellowstone National Park, USA - JC2_E (SPADES assembly) (version 2) | ecosystem: Environmental > Aquatic > Thermal springs > Hot (42-90C)... | reverse complement strand
CGGTTGGCTTGGGTAGGGAGTGGCTCCTTGGCTCGAGGCTGTGTTCATCACCCTCGGCGCTTGGCTTAACCTTAAGCCTAATGTCAAAGTCCCTTAACGCATCCTCAAGGGCCCTCCAGTAACCATTCTCAAGCCAAACAACAAACTCATCAAAACCACCAAACTCACTGTAATCCGCTATCGGCTTACTAATCCTACCCCACATTGCACTAGCTAAAACAGCGTAGAATTCACGTGAGGATTTTGCGTCAAGCCCATCAACAACAGGGTTAACCTCAATTGGGCTTGGCACCGTTGAGTGGTATTCGAGAATCTTTTCACCATAAAACTTAATCCACATACCCTTTATGAATTCGCTTACACAAGCTTTATCTTCCTTATTTTCTTTTTTGCTGTCTTTTATATTTTTATAATCGTTGCTCGTATAATCACAATCTTCACCACCATCTCCATAAATCACTATGAACCCGAAGCCCTGTGAGAACAATTCCCTAAGCCTATCCTTAACTCTCTCCTTAATCCTCGCCAGCCTAACATCGTCCTTAAGCAACTCCCTCAAATTACCGCTGGTGAGGTCAATCACGAATAACCTACCACCAGCACCAACCTCGATAGGCATAAGCAGAGTCAAGTCCTCGGAATGACTCACATGCTTCGGGTTAGGTAAGCCACCAATTGAAACCCTATAAACCTCCCTAAGAACCCTCTTAAGGAACTCAATGTAGCCAAAACCACCAATACGCCTAGCAACGATCACCAAAGCCCTATCAGGCACAACCCTACCAAGGCCAAATAGCAACCTATCCCTGCTAGTAATGTCCTCAACCTCAGTTATTAACCTATCAATCTCACTGAGAGAGGCGGTAGGTGCCGCCTCCCTGCTAACCCTTAGTGCTATGGTTGAGTTAAGCCCAACATCGTTAGGATTAATGAATGCCAGTTCACCAGGGCTCATGAACACCGCTTTAACATCAGCTAAGTAACTAAGGTTCGTTGCAACTGGTGAACCTGGTAATGTGCCGTTTAAGCGTATGCCACTAATGGAACTGGGGTTAGTGCCGAAGTTAACGTTAACTATTGCGAGGCTTGGTTTTAGGTTAAGCGGTGGGTTGGGTAGATTTGAGGCTAAGTTAATCCCCTTAACCCCAACCAAATCTGTAAACATGGGTTTAACCTGAGGAGGATTGGTTAATGCGCCAGTGGGTGCATTAGGTACCCTGGAGTCTAAGCCTACGCCCAACCTGTCTAAATCACCATGTGCCTTAAAGGAAATAGTAGGCACTGTGAAGCCTAGTGATGCGACAGTCGAATTCAACTCAAGTTCATTAGGCTTAATGAGAACCCCCTCACCAGGGCTCGTGAAATTCACCTTAACGTCAGTAACGTTTCTAAGGCCACTAGCAGCCAGTGAGGCCGGTAACTCACTGTCTAGGTTAATATTGTTGATGGGGTTTAGACTGTTGAAGCTGACATTAGCTGCATTGAATTTAGGCTTAGGCGGGTTCAGTTGAGTTGAGGTTAATCCAGGTACGTTAACAGCGTTTGCACTAATGAACATTGGTTTAACCGATGCAAGCCTATCCAGTATGCTAACTGGTGCATTGGGTATGTTTGAGCCTAGGCTCACCCCCTGTCCACTTAAACCACCGTAGGTGTTGAAGGTCACCTTTGGTGTGGTAAAGCTTAACCTAACCTCAACTTCATCACCCCTCACACTCACGTAATTACCCACCGGTATACCTAAGACACCAATGTCAACACCACGAATGACATATATGATACTCTCCTCCTCACCCTCCCTACTAAACTTAGCCTCAACAACGGGCTTAACCATATTAAATCACCCAAGGAACATATAGCCGTAAAGTCACTCCTCGAACTGAAGTACGCATCTCTATTGTAAGGAGCCCTAGTGATGATGATAGCGCGAAGTCCAGTAGCCCTAGGAATAGTGATGGTGAAAAGTCTGTAACAAACTCAAGATAGTCTACCACTATTCTTCTTTCTGAACGCACATCTCTACCCATAATATCTAATTCAACTTTACCATTATTTGAAGAAACATCAATCCAATAAATATCCTCTGGCTTTAACCCCAACTTAGTGAGTAATACGTCGAGGTATTGCCTATAATTGTTGATGTACTTCATAAGCTCATTATCAACGTTAAAAATCTTAGACTTCACCAGTTCAATGTTAAGCTGGTATAGGCTGCTCAATAGCTTCATTATCAAGTCACCCGTGCTGCCCTCCTTATGGCCAACAATCGCCCATTCACGGTTCAACTCCTCGTTTAGGCCTGGGGTCAATATGTCACTTAGCCTGAAGCCGTACCTATACATTGGGTTTACTGACTCATTGAAGATGTCGTCGCAGTACATTAGCTTTAGGTATGGCTTTGGGGCTATCAGTGACTGCGTGAAGAAGGTTACCTGGTTGTAGAGTGGCAGTAGCTTCATCCCACTATTATAAACCTCAATGAATGCGTCAACCAAGTCCCTAGCACCGTTAACTGCGTACCGCTTTGGCTCTGGTGGGTTAATGTTAGCTGTGCTTAGTATGCTGGATACTGTTGAATAAAGTTCATTAACAATGTCCGTCACCCTGCTTTTAAGCTCCTTCACCCCAATCCCACTACTGGCCTTGCTTAAGGCATTGTAATCGTAACCCTGGCCACCTGCGGCATAATACCTATACGTGTTGAGTAGCCTATTTAGGCTGTCTAGGTCTAGTCCAATTCCAAGTATCCTCCTGTAGAAGCTTGCCATTGAATTGCCTGGTATGCAATTCTCATCAACACTGGCCTTGGCCACGCAGTCAGGGTTAACACCACCAAGCAGGATCTCAAGGGCTAACGCACCATACTTAGGGTCATTGAAGGCCTGCTGCAGGTTACTTAAACTACCCAATAGGACCCTCCTAGCGTATATGAAGCCGCTCACCGTTGAGTAGAATTCAGTAAATGGCTTTATGAAGAATTCCCTCCACCAATCCTCATTCCTGTAGTTTACTTCCGGTATCTTGGGCTGGCACTCAGCCATTCCAATCACCCGGTTACCTTATTCTTATACCCTTGCCCTTGTGGGCACTTGACTTTAAGCTCCCTATCATCAACGTCGATCCTGGCCCATATGCTGTTGCTGACTGGTTTAGTGGATAGTACGTTGTCTAGGAATGGTACTAGGTCGCTCCTCAACTGGTTTATGAAAGCCTCCAGGAAATCCTCACCGTAATTCGTACTAACCACTGGCTTGTATAGGCTGGGCTTGTCTAGGCCCCACCACTTGTACAGTATCGACAATGCCTCCCTAACCACTGGTTTGCCTATTCCGTTGAAGGCCATTAGTATTGCCCCTAGTTTGCCGTAGGGCCACGGTAACGTGAACCTGTGGTAAACTGGCTCAATCACAAGCCAGCGCATTGGTAAGTACCAGTCAATGTGAATATGGTCCCCGTGGTCTATGATGAATGGCCTAATCACCGTTACTAACGAGCCCTCCGAGGACTCCTCAACAAGCCTAAAAGCCACGTAGTTGCACAACCCCTCGTCACTAGGCTCATAGATGCCACTGGGCATTGGATCCATACTGAACCTAACATTCTCAAGGGTGTGGTGGCAGAGTTCATGAAGGAAGAGCACCTGTGGGTAGATTAACATAGCCAGGTACTTGCCCTTACTAGGAGTCCTATTACTGCCACTGTTGATTAGTTGCCTAGCCAGGTTACTCAAATCCCTCTCCATGTTAGGCCTAACGAAGTAGATACCCCACCTCATATTCGAGTTAGTACTGTAGGGCACGTAGTAGGCTAGGACATCGTAGGCCACACCCTCACAGAAACCGCCAGTGCTAAAGTCAAAGTCAGACCTAGCCACATCCACGTTAGACTCCGGAACCCACTCGGCACCAGGCTTGAGGTTCAACACCCGCCTCACCAGTTACCCTAGCGGTTACGTGTTGGATATTCCTTTAGTAGAACCAAAAGTAGAACTAGGCTACGTAGGATAGTTAACTTTATTAACAACGGTTGGTTTACTGGGATTGTGGGTAAGGGTAGGGGTACCTCACCTATTTACGTGCAGGAAGCTAGGGCTACAGCTAAGAGTGGTAGGGGTAGGAGCACATCACTGGTTGTTTTGGCTATTGTGTATGGGGCGATGCTTAACGGTGTGGATTGTGTTAGGTTCAGTGAGATTTTTAATGCTGTTGGGCGTGGTAGTAAGGGTTCCATCGGTAATACGCTTAATAGGATGGTTAAGGATGGGCTACTTGAGAGGGATGGTAGGGGTTGCTACAAGGTGACTGGTAAGGGTATTGAGACCCTGCTTAGGGGTAATAGGAACGTTGTTGACCTCTTAAACACCATGTTGATGTTTTACGCTGACCGTCAGGACCCAGAGGACTTAATCCCAAGGATCAGTGGTATTGGTGACTGGATTAGTAAGGTGTCTGCTTTACTGGATTGCGCGGAGGTTATTGGTGCCATTGCCAGGTTCAGTGGTAGGATTAACGTTGATGACTTGATCACTGCACTTGGTTTGAATAACAGTAGTGTTGTTGCTAAGGCTGGTGAGGTGGATTCTAAGGAGTGTTATGAGGCTTTGAGGAGCCAGAGTTGGAACAACGTCTGGTGTTGGGATGAGGAGTACCATTACTTCAACTTCTTCGAACCACCAGGCTACAACGTGATCATTAAGCTGGGTAAGGATGGCGTCGATGCACTCTTCCTGTCGGCGTTGATATATGAGCAGTGCGTTAATGAAGCCGAGGCTGCTGATGCGGTGCTGAGTAGGTATAGGGATGGGTTTGGTGAATCAGGTAGGTTCATCATGACTAGGCTACTTCTAACACACCTAATGGGGCACATGGCGATGGTTGACATGGTCGCCAGGTCTAAGCTTGGAGTGGGGTTAGTGGTGAGTGAGCTTCACATGTTAACTAAGGTTAAGGGTAAGCCGGTCATAATGCCAATCGTAATGAGTAGCCAAGGCATAGACCTAGGTAACCTAATAATGAACACTATACTTAAGGGTACCTCACTAACCGTTAACTAGGCCTATTAACTCAACGTTATCCTCGGTGATGGGTAGTTCGATTGCCCACTCACCGTTCACGTAATCAACCCAAGCCTTGAAAACCCTGTAACCGCCACTATGCTTAACAATCGCCTCAACTGGTTTTGCCGGGTTGTCTGGTTTGAAGCCCAGGCCGTAGTAACCCATTGTACCCGTGCAGTCTAGGCTAATCAACCTAAGCCTCACGTATGCCTAATGGGCTTAGGGTATTTAGGGTGATGGGTTAAAATAAAAGATCCTATGCTGAAGAGGTAAGCGTTAAAATACTGAAGTGAACAGTAAGCAGTGCCTAGCACTATTGACATTACACTGCTCTTTAGGGAGCTCCTAGGTAGGTTATCCACCTCTAAGGTTAGCCTAAGCCCAGGTGGACCCTATGCTGGTGAGGATGACTCAGCATTCACAACGACCCTGAGTGGGGAGTTTAAGGTTACCGGTAGGGGTGGTTTGGGTTGCAGTAGCCTATTAAGGACCGTGGTTGTTGATGGTTCATCTAGGAGGCTTGGTTCACCGGGCTTCAGGGTCTTCCTAGCCGGTGTTGCCGTCTACGGGGGTGTTGGTGGTAGCCCCTTGATGCTATACCCAACGTTAAGTGGGCTTGAGGGTGGTGTCGGCTTCATGGGTGTTAAGGCGCCTATTGACGTGCTTAAGAGCATTGAGGGTGATGGTTCGTTGAGCAGGTTCGTTAGGGTTAGGTTCACCGGTGGTGGTTATTTTGATGAGGATGCTAACGAGGATGACATCAGTGATGACGTTAGGATGAGCCTTGAGGCGTGGGCCATAGGTGAATTAGCCAGGAGGCTCAACAGGGGCTATGCTGTTATCCTCGATGGGCCAATTTACCTAGGCGTCAGGGAGAAGGCTAACCTAGCCTTCAGTAGGATTACGGCTGTTAATGGGCTTGAGGGGGTTGGTGTGCCGGTTGTTGGTGTTGTTAAGAGGGTTGAGAACTCCAGGAAACTATGCAGTGGTGGGGTTATTGAGGAGCTTAACGTTGACGTAGACCCCAGGCACTGTAACGACCCAACCGTGGTTCAGGCCGTGGGTAGGAGGTTTAGTGGTGGTGTTGGTGATGTAGTCCTCATTGGGCCGTTTAGGCATGTCCACGGTAAGGCTGGTGGTGGGTTAACAAGCTTCATGTTCCCTGAGAGGGTGTTTTGGTACGTCCACAGTGGCTTCGGCTCCAGGGTTTTTAGGGTTGAGGCGCTTGCATCAACCTACGGCTCGTTTGGGGGTGAGGTTGATTGCCTTGTTAAGTGGCTTGCCTTGAGCATAGATGGTAATGGGCTACCCTACGTTATTGACATTGCCGATAGGTTTGCTAAGGGCATTACGAGGAGCCTATACCTACTGTTCTACGGAATGGCTAAGTCAGCTAACGTGGCGTTCACATACGACACGGAGCAGGAGGCGGCGTCAGTCATGAGGGAGGTGGCTAACCTGGGTGGTGCGGCGTGGGTGTAGGGGTTGATGTAGGCGCCTCGGCTAGGGGTGTCTTGAAGGCTGTTGTTGAGAGGGGGCTTGGTGAACCCATTGGTAGGGTTTCCGCAGGCGACGTCATCATTATTGGCTCTGAGGGTGCTAAGGTTCTCGTCGACGTACCCTTCAGTGACTACGTTAGGCATGGTGTGGGTGTTAATGATTACCTTGGGATTGCCACGATTATACATGGGAGGCTTGTGCTTGGTAGGGTTGTTGAGGTTAGGAGGAGCCACGTAATGGGGCTTGTGGGCGCCTCACCAATACTTGAACCAACCGAGGACTACACAGGCCTTGCAACACCAGCAACAATACTCCTTGAACCATTGACCGAGTGCCCGCTTGAGGGTTTCGAGGACTGTGAACCCAACACTGTACACACGCCAATAGACCCATTGAGCATTGTCTTCAAGCCAAGCCCAACATTCCTAAGGAGGATGCTTCAACTACCGGGTGAGGGGGTGTTGATTGGTGAACTCTACTCTGGTGGTAGGGTTGTTGAGGGTGTTGATGTTAAGCTACCGACCCATGCACTCTACGAGCACGTCCTCGTGATTGGGACCACTGGTAGTGGTAAGACGGTGCTTTTGAAGAACATGGCACTCTCAATGCTGAACAACGTGAAGGGCTCGACAGTGCTAGCCCTAGACCTACAGGGCGACTACCCACACCTAGCCCTACCAAACCCAGCAAACGCAAAGCCGCTATTCAAGCCAGTGGACTCTTTAACCGTGATACAGCCCATCACCAGGGATTACCTTGAAGGTTACAGGGGGTTGATTGAGGGGGAGTTTGGGGTTGAGTACCTTGAGGATTACCTAGGTGAGGGGGGTGCGGAGTTGATTGACGTTAAGGATGCTGAAACCCTGGCTAAGGCGCTAGGCTATGCACTACTCAGGCTTTTCATAAGGGACGTGTACGGTGATGCAGAGGTTGAGGGGTTTAATGCCTCAGTGGGTGGCGGTGGGTCTGAGGCTGTGCTGCACTGGGTTGAGGCAACAATTAAGGTTGGTGGCTCATCCTTCAGGCTTAGGCTGGTTCCGTGGTCGCTTAGGTTTAGCGACGTGTACATTGAGTTGCCTAGGATATTCCCAGTATTCTCGGAGAGGGTTGGGGTGATTCTGCCCAGGGTTCTTGAGAACGCAATGAACTACATAAACCACGGCATCAACTGCGCCCAGCAGTTAAGCCAAAGGGGTAGTAGGTGCCCTGGGGAGCGGCCTCAAGCAAAGGTTCAGGCTAGGGCTGGGGGTGAGGGGGCTGTTGAGCAGGGGGTGGTGGATCTTGACGCCCTTTTGCGTGAGCAGGCTTGTGTTGAGTTGGCTGCCGAGTGCCTTAGGTTGGCTTGGCAGCAGAGGGATAACATAGTGAGGGGCCTCCACATGCTAGGCAGGTTGGGCGTAATGGACGTTAAGTTCACCGTTGGCGGTAAGTCTGTGCTCCTCGAGGAGCCCAACTACGGTGAACTGCTTAACGGAGGCTTAATCGTGCTTGACCTTAGGTTGTTTAGGGAGCAGCCAACGGCAGCATCAATAGTAGTCTACAGGGTTTTATCAAGGGTCTTCGAGGTTAAGGATGCTGAGTTGAGGGGTGGTGGTGAGCCAAGGCCAACATTCATACTCATTGACGAGGCCCACAACTACTTCCCGCAACCTGAACGTGGCGTGGAGGACTTCAACAAGGATGTCGTTGAGGCTATGATAAACAAGTTGACTAGGCTTGGTAGGGTTAGGAGGATTGGAGTGGTCTTCGCAACCCACACACCAGACGACCTAAACAACCTAATACTACAATTAACAAACACGAAGATCGCCCTTAGGAGTGAGGGGCATGTGCTTGAGAGGGTTGGTTTAAGGGAGTACTCCAGTGAGGTAACCTACGCACAGGATGGTGTGGCAGTGGTTAAGAGCTACGTCTATAGGACGCATTCAGTAACGGCAAGGGCAATACCACCACAGACAATGCATAGGAGCCATAAGTAGCTTTGCTTGGGGGTATTGTTTTAAGGGGGTTTATTTAAGGGTTTGTATGGGTGCTGGTGAGTTTAAGCCGTGTAGGGCTGCGTGTGACTTCTGTGAGTCAAACCTGAGGTTTATATCCGGTAATAGGCCTGGCCTCCTCAAGGATCTTAGTGACTTAATTGGTGATGCCTATGATTTAATGCCAGCCACCGCTAGGTCTAACCCTAACTCACTCTTCACGTTCGCACTGATGAACCTAGTACAGCCACTCGCCAACTACGTACTGCACTCGGTGCTTGAGTGCGCACCATACTCCACCCTATCCTCAATGAGGCTCATCATAGAGTCCCTGGCGGTCGGCCTCTACGCCGATAGGTGGTTTAGCAATGATAATGTTGTTAGTAAGGTTACTTTGGTTAAGGAGTTTGGAATGGGTAAGTTCAGGAGGTGTAAGAAGATTGGGGAAAGAGAGGAGGTGGAGGAGAGTCATGGAAATGACCACCTCTCACTCTGTAACCAGTATAATGCCCTGAGTAGGGAGGTTAATGATACGTTGGATTGGTTGAGGGGCTTGTTGGGTGGTGATGCTGTGGACTTTATCTATGAGGTCTATAACGACTTATCCAAGCCCATACATGCCGTCGCAATGATTGATGGTAAGTTTAATGGTAGGTACGTTAGGTTCTTCCATGGGGCTATATTCCTATCCATGGTTGGTGAGTTTCCGCCAATGAGGACGACTGTCATGCCGGCTGAGTGCGGGGAGGACGACCTAGTAATACTCGACGTAATTCACTGGGACTTATTACTCACTAGGTTATCCATGGACATGCTAATCTACGCATGGGGAGTAGTAACAAAAGGCATGAGCAATGGGGAGCTTGAGAAGGCTAAGGCGAAGATTGAAGAGGCATTAAAGAGAATAGAGGAAGTGTATAAGGAACTGGAGAATAGGTATAGAAACAAAACTGAGACCAATCACTAAGTGGCTCACATTGCTCCCAGCTAACCACCCTAACAGGACATTAACCACCCCCTAGAGGGTTAAGGAGGTTAGAGACACCTTAGCGAAATACAGGGATGAGGTGAGGGAGTTATCGACACTAAGGGGTTAGAGGCTCATTGTAACCGAAACACTCAAATTAACGGCAACAGAACTACGTATTAATGCCTAAGTGCCCCTACTGCGGCTCAGAGGACTTAACACCAATTAAGACCTGGAGGTTCAGGTTTTATGAGGTGACGAGGTATAAGTGTAACAAATGTGGTGGAATATTCAACCACTACAGGAACACCACGGGTAGGGGCAAGCCTGAATTCTACATCAGGATTAAGCCTAGGCCTTCCTCAACTCGTTGATTGTTGTTCACGGTTTTTAATGTGGGCATTGTACTTGTATTCAAGTCCTCTGACTGTTTCAAGCACCCACATTCTTTGAAATTCCTCAAAGGTTACGCAGTTTACTTCTGGGTTCCCCTCGCTAATGTACACTATGCACACAAT
>Ga0080003_1001986_pt1 | contig 10020 bp, 8 predicted proteins | sample JossMetagenome_FD_69206 | JGI IMG/M metagenome (GOLD analysis project Ga0080003, IMG submission 69206) | Hot spring microbial communities from Joseph's Coat, Yellowstone National Park, USA - JC2_E (SPADES assembly) (version 2) | ecosystem: Environmental > Aquatic > Thermal springs > Hot (42-90C)... | reverse complement strand
CCTTACAATTGCAAATCCAACTGCATCAAGCACTTCTTTAACTGTAATGGGAAATGGTATAGTAACAGCAACATGGAATGGAATTACAAAGTTCTTTGAAACTGGTCTGCCGAGTGGTGCAAGCTGGAATGTAATATATGATAATATATTAAACAGCACTACAACAAATATAATTATATTTTCAACACTTCCAGGCACTTATTCATTTAATATACCCGCACAGAAGATTAACGGCGTTGCATACGAGCCTTCGCCGTCATCAGGAAGCTTGTATTCAGGTAATGCAATTACAATAACATTTACCCCCTTTAGTGCAAGTATATCCGCACCGAGCAATTCTGTTGTTGATGCGGGAGAGTATGAAACATTTACAGCTACTGTTTACAATGGTATAAAACCATATACTTACAATATCCTCATTGTCAACTCGATAACGCCTTCAATTATAGCACATAATGATCTTGTTTCAAGCAGTTCTACAAGCCTCACTTATACCTTCCAAACCACAAGCGCAGATGTTGGCAATTCACCTGAAGAGGCGAATGCTATTGCTGGTGATTCTTTTCCTGCTACAGTAAATTCTGTTTATTCCTCTTTTACAATAAACCCAGCAATGACAACACCAAGCATAAGCCCTACAAGTCCGGCAACATATTCTCCTGGCTCTACTGTAACCTTCTCTACCTCATTTACAGGTGGAACCCCTCCTTATACTTATAATTGGCTTGTTGTAAACACAGTCACAGGTGCATTAATTGCAAATGCGCTCTACACAGGAGTAAGCTCAACAAGCAATTCATTCGCATGGACAATACCAAGTGCAGATGCAGGCAATACTGTCGTTGCAAATGTTATTGTAACGGATAGCGCAAGCACACCAGCAATAGTAAATTCAACAAAAAGCGGTGTTATTACCATTTCTGCAACATGCCAGATTTCATTAAATACTTACAGTATAAACTTTGGAAATATAAATTCATCAGCTTCATATCCAACACAGAACCAGATAATAGATACAAATAATGGAGGTTCATCAGCATATATATATGTTTCAGGGGGCAACTGGATTTATTCTACAGATAATACAATCTACTTTGGCGTCAGCAATACGAGCTGGTCGGAAGTAGCTAACACACCTTATACAAGTGCATCCCATCTTACAAATTCACTTATAAACACAAACATAATAGTGCCTGCATCAGGTAGCAATTCAATCTATTTTGGTTTGAATATTCCATCAGCAACCGAGAAAGGTGTTTATGAACAAACAATAACAATAGAGAACAGCTGCTGAAATATAAATATAAAAGATAAAAATTAAAAAGATAAAAAGGAAGGCAATAAATACTTTTATTATTATGATAAGTTAAAAGAATATATTATGTTTATAAAATGGTGGTTTGATGAGACAAAAAATTATTTTTGCATTTACTGCGTTGCTGTTTCTTGCTATGCTTAATGCACAAAGCATAGGAGAGATTGCAGGACCTATTAATTTTCAGGTTGCTCCAGGACATAATCAAACATTGTCAATGTATATAATAAATAGCGGCAGTGCTCCAATAAAATTACAGGTTCTTAATGATTATTCACTACAATATAAATCAACACAGATAGCAAATCAGATAGCGCCAAATATAACCATAAATCCGCAGAACTTTACGCTTAACGCTGGAAAGGAGCAGGCTATTAATATAACAGTATCAATGCCATCAAAAGATGCGCTCAATGATTCATGGGAAGGAATAATACAGGTTGTTGAAGTACAGAATGCAAGTAATATTAATGGAGCGGTTTTAAATATAGGAGTTGCAAAATTATTTAGTATAACATCTGTTAAGTATATACCACCAAAAACAAATACAACAGTAGTTAAAACCTCATCTCCTCTTATAACCTATTTCCTAAATAACCAACTTGGATTGCATGTCCTTGAAGGATTTGTTGGTATTGCAATAATAGGAGGTGTTGTTGTATACTTGATATGGTATGAGAAGAATAGAAGAAAGTTGAAAGCAGAGGCAGTCAAAAAAGCAAAGAAGGAACAGAGAGTATACAAAACACCTGCAAGAAAGGCAGAAAAAACGAAAAAAAGAACAGCAACAACAAGAACAAAAACAAAAGGAAAAACCAAAAATAAAAAGAGATAATGATAGAGAAATAAAATAGGTACTAAACAACTATGATTTAATTTTTATTTTACTTTTTTTATTTTTCTTTTTGTTTTAATTTTTATCTAGTTTTATTCTTTATTTTTATTCTAATTTCTAATACTCGAAGATACTAAAACAGATTTAAGCAGTTAGACAAAATACCAACATAGTAGTAAGTAGTTTATATTTTTGTATACTAAACAGTAAATATTGAGAATAAAGTAAAATCAGTAGAATTATAAAATAAAAGTATAAAATAAAAGTAAAATTAGAAATATAATAAAATATAATAAAAACAATAAAATAAATTAAAATAATAAAATAATGGTTGTTTTTGATTAATTATTATTTGTTATTATTTGTTTTTTTTATTTTTTATTTTTTATATTTTTATTTTGATTATTAATGCAGGTTATTGCTTGCTTTATAAAATTGGGTGGATGCTGATTAATAATTAAATTGGTGAGCGGATGCAGATTTTTGAGGATGTGGCAAAACGAATACTGGATGAGAATGGAATAAGAGTACCAAAATATTTTGTAATAACAGATCCTAAAGAGGCTGGAAATGCGGTTTCAAGCATAAATGGAGATAGTGTAGTAAAGCCGCTAGGGATAAAAGGCAGGGGAAAGCAGGGCCTCGTATATTTTGCAAAGAGCAGCGACGAAGCCCAGAATGCAGTCAATGCACTGCTCGGCAGAGAGGTTAATGGAGAAAAAATAATGAAGGTTATAGTGGAAGAAAAGATTGACATAGACAAGGAAATCTATATGTCGATAGCTATAGATACAACCGCTAGAAGGCCCGTCTTTATAGTAAGCAGAAATGGTGGTGTAAATATAGAAGAGATATCAAAAAAAGATCCTAAATCAATAATAAAGATACCTATTGATATAACCGCTGGATTTGATCAATCAATTCTTGAAAATACAATGAAGCAGATTGATTCAAAAAACTACAAGATATTAATGGATGCAGCTTTGAAGCTCTATTCAATATTCAGAAAATATGATGCCACGCTTGTTGAGATAAATCCCATCGCAGAAACTAAAAAAAGCAATGAGGTCGTGGCTATCGATGCAATAATGAGCATTGATGATGATGCATTATTTAGACAGGATGAGATACAAAAATTAGCAAAGGATACAAAAGAGAAAAATAAAATAGAAGAGGCGATGAGGGCACTCGGCTGGTCATATGTAGAACTTGATGGTGATATAGGAATTATATGCAGTGGTGCAGGTCTGTCTATGGCAACATTAGATCTTCTTAGGATATATGGTGGAAGACCTGCAAACTTCCTTGATATGGCACAGGTTAATGGGGAGGGAATATATAAAGCTCTCGAAATAATGACGCAGCATGAAAGGGTAAAAGCAATTTTAATACACCTCTTTGCAGGATTAAACGACTGCGGCTTAATGGCAGAGGGGGTTAAAAAATTTGTAAACGAGAAAAACCCAAAAATAAAAATTATTACAAGGATGGTTGGGAACAACGAGGAAAAAGGAGATGAGGTTTTAAAATCCGTTGGAATAGAAAATATACACTCGCTTGAAGATGCTCTTAAAAAAATTGTTTTGGTGACTAAAAATGGCAATATTAATTGATAAAGAAACAAAGGTTGTTGTGCAGGGTATTACGGGCACTGCGGGAAGGGCGCATGTGCAAACAATGCGTGCTTTTGGAACTAATATAGTCGCAGGAACAAAACCAGGTACTTCTGGAGAGGAGGTTGACGGAATTCCGGTTTTTAGCACTGTTAAAGAAGCTATAGATAAAAGAGGCGCAAATACTGCTATTGTATTTGTACCCGCAAAATTTGCAAAAGCCGCCGCTCTTGAATCAATAAATGCAGGAATAAAAACCATTGTTGTAACACCAGAACATGTGCCGATTCAGGACACTATTGAAATTATTGAAACCGCAAGAAAAAAAGGAGCAACAATAATAGGACCAAACACCGCGGGAATAATTGCACCGAGCTTGAAAATAAAGGTTGGTTTCGTACCAAACAAATATTATATACCTGGAAATATAGGTGTTGCATCAAGAAGCGGAACTCTTTTATATGAGCTCGGTTCAAGGCTAACAGCAAGCGGTCTTGGCCAGTCAACATGTGTTGGTGTTGGAGGTGATCCCATAGTTGGAACACGTCTTGCAGAAGTATTGAAGATGTTTGAAAAAGATCCCGAAACACATGCAATGCTTATAATAGGTGAAATAGGAGGTACACAAGAGGAGGAGGTTGCAAAGCTAGTTTCTGAAGGTGTAATAAAGAAGCCGGTTGTTGCGTATATAGTTGGAAAATCAGTGCCTGCTGGAAAGAGGATGGGACATGCGGGTGCAATAATGGAGGGCGAGCATGATACAATAGAAAGCAAGATTAATATATTAAAGAATGCGGGAATAGAGGTTGCGGAAACATTACAGCAGACGATAGATCTGCTCAGAAAGTATGTTACATAAATATATGTTGTTTTTATTTTTGTTAATTATTTTATTTATTATTTTTAATGATCTTTCAGAAATTTGTTTTAGTTAATTTTATTTACAGATATATTATAATTCATAAATAATTTTGATAATTGAAAATTATAGGTGGGTTTATGGATGAGGAAAAAGCAAATGAAATTGTTGAAAAGATATTGAGCGGTGATGTAAAGATACACAAGCTTGCTGAGATCCTAAATAATGAAAGCGATGCGGCTGAGGTGCGCAGGAGATATCTAGAGCGTCTTTATTCAGCTAGATTCGACGCTATAAGAAATGCTGCAGAAAAGATAAACCTCGATGATATTGCAAAGAGGAATACTGAAAATCTTATAGGGGCTGTGCAGGTTCCGCTTGGTTTTGTTGAGCTTATTGTAAACAACAAGAAATATCCTGTATTTATGGCAACAACAGAGGGAAGGCTCGTAGCAGGTGTTAACAGAGGTGCATCTGCTATAAACAAAAGCGGTGGCGCTAAAACCGCTATAATAAACAACAACATGACAAGGAGTGTTATTATCGAAACCGATGGAGCACAGCAATCATTGGAAGCGAGCAGGTATCTTAATTCTAATGAAGGGAGGGAGTTATTGAAAAATGAGTATTCTAAAATAACAAGCCATGGCTCAATGCTCGATGTTGATGTATATCCTATAGGAAGACTGCTTTTTGTAAGATATAGCGCGGATACCGCAGCCGCAATGGGTATGAATATGGTTACCATTGCATCAACAAACATAACAAAAGCACTGATAGGCAAGTTTGCAGAAAGGGGAATTAATATGAGAATGATAAGCGAAAGCGGAAATATGTGCACGGATAAAAAGCCCGCAATGATCAATATTATAAATGGCAGGGGTGTATCAGTAGTTGCCGAAGCGGTGATAAAGAAGGAGGTTATAGAGCAGTACTTCAATGTTGATGCAGAAGCGATAAGGGAGATAAATTACGCTAAAAACTATATAGGTTCAAGCCTTGCGGGCTCTTTGGGGCATAATGCACATATTGCAAACATCTTAGCTTCAACATTCATCGCTTACGGGCAGGATATAGCACAGATAGTAGATGGTGTAAATGCATTTGATGATGTCAAGGCGATGGATAATGGTGATTTATATATATCAGTATATTTACCCGCACTCGAGGTTGGAACATTTGGAGGCGGTACTATTAGAGAAGCACAGAGCGAGCTCCTGAAAGCGAGCGGTGTTTATGGAGCTGATGATGATAAGGGAATAACAAAACAGAGGCTTGCCGAACTTATCGCCTCAACAGCCCTTGCGGGAGAATTAAACCTTCTTGCTGCAGAAGCCGGAAACGAACTTTCATCAGCACACGCATCTATAAAAAGAGGAAAATAAGGAAAATAAAAAGAGATAAAAAATAAATTAGGTATAGAAATATTTTAAATAAAAATTAAGGGGTTTTATTTTCTTTTTATTATTTTTTATTACTTTTTTTATTTTATCTTGTATTATATATATTTTATATTTCATCTAAGGTGAAGCCGCTTTTCGGCTGGCTGCTAGAACCTCCTCCTATTATATTAGCGCTTGTTATACCTGTGAATATAGCGATTACTGAAACCTTGCTGTTGTATAAGGGATCAACTCTAGCGCCCCATATCACGTTTGCATTTGGAACCGTCATCTCTGTAAGCTTCCTGCCGATCTCATTTGCCTCTCCCAAGGTAAGATCTTCACCTCCAGTTATGTGTATTAAGACAGAATTTGCACCACTATAATCGACATCGAGCAGCTTGTTTTTAAATGTATCCCTTACAACATCATCAACCTTGTTTGCGCCGTTGCCTTCACCAACACTTATGAATGCAAGCCCGCCACCGCTCATTATTGCTTTAACATCTGCAAAATCAACATTTATAAGGCTGGGTGTGTTTATTGCTTCTGTAATTCCCCTTACAGCCCTAGCAGTGACTTCATCTGCAACCTTGAATGCCTGTTCAACCGCAAGATTTGGATATAATTCAAAGAGCTTTTGATTATCTATTATTATCAAAGTATCAACATGCTTTCTTAATTCTTCTATTCCCTTCCTTGCAACCTCTAGCCTAACCCTTTCCAATGCAAAAGGAAAAGTTACTATGCCGATTACGATTGCACCATATGACTTTGCTATATCAGCAACAATCGGCGCTGCACCTGTTCCGGTTCCTCCGCCCATACCTGCGGTTACAAACACCATATTATAGTCTTTAAGCGCCTCTTCGAGCGAAGGTTTTGAATATGTTGCCGCCTTTGCACCTATATCTGGAAATCCTCCAGCGCCAAGTCCGTTTGTCAATGCACCTCCAATAAGTATCCTTCTTATGCTCGCATCCATCATCTTGAGGTGCTTTGCATCTGTGTTTATCGCAATGAGATTTGCACCCTTGATTCCCATCCTTGCAATCCTCTGTATTGTATTGCTTCCACCACCACCGCAGCCAACAACTGCTATTCTAGTTTGAAAAAACTCCTCATTATCCATAGCACTATCAAGCGCAGAATCAACCAGATCCATATCAACACCATTTTAATTTTATTTTTATTTTATTTTTATTTTATTTATTATATTACTTAAAATATCAATATATCAAAAATATTATAGTAATAATATAATAATACAATAATATAAATTGTTGCTTTCATTCTTGTATAATAAAGTATTAGGATAAGTTTTTATAGTTTTTGCATATAAATATTATTGCAGTTGAATACTATAAATATTATAATTTAATATTATTTATTTTAGTATTATAAATCTATAAATATTATAAATAAATCTATAAATATTATAACAAATTCTATATAAAATAAATATATAAAATAAATAAATTTAAATATAAAAATTCAATTTAAATATAAAAATTCTATATAATTATTTAATATAAATAACTAATAATTAATAGCTAATAATTATAATTTAATTAGGAGATTTTTATGGCGAGATTAAGACCTGCTAGAACATGCAGAAAACCAAATTCACAAAGCTGGGCTAGATATTCACAGAAGAAGCCGAGAAAGAATTATATTAGAGCGCTACCACACACAAGCATACAGATATTTGATATGGGAAAGGATAAACCTGATTATGATCTAACATTATATTTGACGGCAGGAGAGGCTATACAGCTCAGGTCTAATGCGCTTGAAGCCGCTAGAACTGTAGCACATAAATTCCTTGAAACGGCGATACCAGAATCCTTCTATATGAAGCTTTTAGTATATCCACATAATGTTATAAGAGAGCACAAGATGGCTAGCGGGGCTGGAGCAGATAGAGTCTCAAGGGGTATGAGCCTTGCTTTTGGAAGGCCTGTTTCTGTTGCTGCGAGGCTTAAACCAGACCAGCATGTCTTCATGCTCAAAACCTCGTCATCAAACAAAAAGATAGCAATGGATGCTCTGAAGAGGGCTTCTAGAAAGCTGTCAGGAACCTATTATGTAAGCACGAGCTGATTGAAGTGCGTATACTACTACAATTTCCAGAGGGATTAAAGAAGAATGCTCTTGAATATGCCAGGAAGCTTGAAGAGGAGGGCAACGAGGTCTTTATTTCCGCATCTCCTTCTTTTGGCGCATGCGACCTCGCGATAAGTGAAGCGAGAAAGCTAAAGGTTGACAAGCTTATACATTTCGGCCATGCGGAATTCCACAAGGTTGAAGAGAATTTCAGCATTGAATATATTGAATACCATATTGATGCTGATCTAAAGATTCTTGAGCGCTCTTTGGAGTATTTGAAAGAGTATAAAAAAATCTCGATAGTAACAACAGTACAGCATATACATCAGCTTCAGGAGATAAAAAAATTCTTTGAAGCGCATGAAAAAGAGGTTTATATTGGTAAACCTTTTGGGTTTGCAAAATATGAAGGCCAGATCCTCGGATGTGATGCTGGAAGTGCGGCAAGCGTTGATAATATTGTAGATGCACATGTTTATTTTGGCGGTGGTTTGTTCCATCCTACAGGAGCGCTTCTTGCAACGAAGAAGCCCTTCTTTGTTATAGAACCCTTTGCAGGTAGAATAGAAAGGATTGATGATTTAAGAATAAATTATGAAAAGAGAAGCAGAGGCAAGATATTAGCAAGCGTTGATGCAAAGAAATTTGGAATTCTGGTAAGTATAAAAAACGGACAGTATAATATAAATCTTGCAAATATATTGAAGAGGAATATTGAAGCTTCTGGATGCATTGCCGAGATTCTAGTTGCTGATACTTTTGATTTTACATCTCTTGATAATCTAATGAGCTTTGATGCATATGTAAATACCGCTTGCCCAAGAATTGCAACAGAAGATGATAAAAGAACACACGCACCTATATTAAGCGCAAACGAGCTTATGGAGGTGCTGAAAATAAAGAAAGATTTGAAGCATTGAAAATAAAAAATAAATTAAAAACGAGTGAATTATATGCGCAGGATCATTAAAGAGGATAAAGATGAAACCTACAAAAGTATAATTGAAAAGATAGACAAAAAAATAGAACAAAATAAAAATGATCCTAGCAAAAAGGGAATTGAATATTTTGTCAGGTTGAGTGAATTAAAAGAAATAATAAGAGATCTGTTGAATATCCCCCATAATAATGATTTAATAGAAGAGGAGCGTAATAAGAATAGAGTTGAGAGAGTTATAGCTGATTTAATCAAAAATAAACATGACGAGATTAGAAGGATAACATTCAGAGATCCAAAACGTGGATATATTAGATGGGTTGATGTTTTAGAGCCACCTTCATTGATTGGAAAATATATTATTTTGAATAAGTACAATGAAGAAATAAAAGAAAATTTTGCTAAAAAAATCAAAACCGATAAAATAAATTCTAATTGGCTAAATAGGTATCTAAAAAAGGCAGGATTTTCTGAAGAGGAAGTACATTCGATAGTTAAATTATCAGGAAGTGTTATGCACAGAGATAAGAATATAGAGGATATAAAAAGAAAAGAGATAAAAAATATAGAAGAATCAAAAATAAATAATAACAGTAGCAGTAATAATAATAGCAATAACAACAATAGTGATGGTAGTAATAGTAATAATAATTAATTATTTTGTATTATTCTTTCATCTTTCTCAGATATATATTTATATTAAATATCGATCTTATATTGTATTATTTTAAATATTAATCTTTTATTTTATATTTTCATATATTATATTTTTATATATATTATTATTTTATATTTCTAGAAATATTTATACAAAGAATGCAAATACTAAAAGAAGATTTATAACTGCAAGAGGCATAAGATACTTCCATCCAAGCCTTAGAAATCTATCAATCCTCATCCTTACAGTTGTCGCTCTTATAATTATTATAAATAATGCAACAAGTGCGACCTTTATCATCAGCCATATAAA
>Ga0080003_1001982_pt1 | contig 10035 bp, 13 predicted proteins | sample JossMetagenome_FD_69206 | JGI IMG/M metagenome (GOLD analysis project Ga0080003, IMG submission 69206) | Hot spring microbial communities from Joseph's Coat, Yellowstone National Park, USA - JC2_E (SPADES assembly) (version 2) | ecosystem: Environmental > Aquatic > Thermal springs > Hot (42-90C)... | reverse complement strand
ATTCCTAAAAAGAAAAGCAGGATCTTTTAATAATTTTAGAAACTCTTCTTTATCAACAGTTTTAGTTCGTTCTAAAAAGGTTTTTAGGGTCAAAATAGGTCACCTTGTGGAAATCAAATAGTCAATAAAAAAATTTATCGAAATTTTAGTAAATTACATAAAAAATTAAATTTTTTTGACAACTCTAAGAGAGAATGTTTTCATAAGCTGCTACATCAGGCCATTTGTTTTCTATATCGATGATAATATACAGATTCCCACTGAGAGAAAGATGACCAGTTCCTATATCGTACCGATGCCACATGCTACATAAATATAGAAAATAGTGATGGGATATGTTATAAATTATCAAATTGGGTCAGGATTTAATCCCATATACTTCCCGTGCAAGGAAATGCCAGAGGTAATTATGTAAATTTTTCATTGGCAGTTAATGAAGGAAAGGCAAGTGGATTTGACAATTAGATTAAGATAAATGGGAATGGTGATATTGCAAAAGAGATCAGCCGGAAATATATTAGTTGCTAGGAATGGCAGGATTTTCCACAATTGCTTGAGACAAATATTTTAGAAGGAATAACCAGAGTTACTGAAATCTCAATAGCAAATAGAGATGATATTGATGTCTAAGAGACGGAGATATACCGTGAGGATTTCATTACAGCAGACAAAGTATTCATAAGCGGCAATGAAGCGGTAATAACACCAGTAATAAATTTGGATGGAATTCCAATAGGCAGAAGAAAGGACGGTAAAATAACTAAAAAATTAAGGGGGAAATAATTAGATGTAGTTAGAGGCAACGATAGTAACTTTGAAGGCGGGATGGATTGTCTATGAGGGTTGCGACTGAATATCTCCATCAGTCCTGGATAGTAGGTCCCCTTGCTTGAATGCAAGCATAGCTTTTGAGTAGTAAGGTATTATCCTCTTAAAAATAAATCCATGGTCTCTGATAAGATCCTGCAATAAGTAGAAAGGTCTGAGATAGAAATTCATGTATGCCTTTCCTAACCATTTCAATATTGTTTCGTCAGTAAAATTCTTTAGTCTCATTACAGGACTCAGAGTTGTATATTTTCTCCAGTCCATTGTTTTTATAAGATTATTGGCTTTAGCAAAATCCCAGAGTCTGGTTCCAGGATATGGGGTGGCTATAGTGAATTGTGCCAATTTTACCTTAACCTTTTTGGAAAATTTTATTGTATTCCTGACATCTTCAACTGTATCATCTGGAAAACCTATAATGAAGGAACCAAGGCTATTGAGCCCTGCACTATTCGCCTTTTGAACAGAAGAGATTGCCTGATCAAGTTTAATGCCCTTTCCAATAAAATCAAGAGTTTTTTGGTTACCGGATTCTATTCCAAAATAAATTGTATGGGCCCCGGCTTCCTTCATTGCTTTTGCAATTTCATCATTAAAGAGGTTAACCCGCGCTGATGCAGACCAGTGTATATCAAGACCTTCTTCCTTTATCCTTTTCGAAATTTCAATTGCTCTTTTTAAATTAAGAGTGAATGTATCATCAAGGAATTCAATTTCATGTATTCCATATTCATCCACCAACCTTCTCAGTTCACTCATTACTCTTTCTGTGCTGTGGCCCCTCCATATTTTTCCAAATTGAAGTGAAGAGGAGCAGAATATGCAATTGTATGGGCATCCTCGGGATGTCATTATCGTTCCGAATTTTTTACCATCCGCCTTGTATTTTTCCATAGGAAGCAGATCAATAGCTGGCAGGGGAATTTCATCTACATTCTTGATCAGTGATTGTGGTCTATTAACCTTTACACCGTTATTCCTATAGGCCAGTCCATTTATATCCTTTATGTCCATTTTTCCTTTCAGGAAATGGAGAAGATTGGAAAAAATAATTTCTCCCTCACCCATTACAACGAAATCTACATCCTTGGATTCATTGAGTGTTAGCTCAGGGGTAAAAGTGACGTGTGGACCGCCCATTACGACTTTGATATCTCTATTATATTTTTTGGTTATGGATGCAACATTGTAGGCATCAGGCATCATGGAGGTGGTTGATGTGATGCCTACAAGGTCAGGATCAAATTTTTTTATTTCCCTTTCCACATCATCAAAAGTGTAATCCATGGCTAGAGAATCTATTATTTTAACATCATCTCCCTGTAATCTTGCCATTGAAGCAAGATAAGCCAGACCCAATGGTGGACCTGTCACACCTATTACTGATTTTATAGCTGAATTAGTTGGAGGGGATATAAGCAAGATTTTCATTTTTATCCGCCTCCTCTTCATGGTTTAACTTTATAACAATTTCCTCGTAAGCACTGTTGTTCAGTATGCATCCGGGATCTGACTGCATATAATCTCCATAGTAGCCATAAGCTCTTGCCCTGCAACCACCGCATGAATACTTGAATGGGCATGTTCCGCATACCCCTTTAAGTTCATCCCTATTTCTGAGATCGTTCAAAACTTTAGATTTATTCCATATTTCTTTGAAATCATCATGGATCACATTTCCAACCCTTATGGGCAGGAATACACATGGTTCGAGATCCCCATTATCTTCCAATGCAGCATAAATTCTTCCTGCCCCGCATCCACCTATAAATTCAGCCATGGCAATCCCTTCATATCCGGTTTCCATGGTTGCAAAATGAGTTGGTGCATATGTTTTACCGGTACCTTCAAGAACCTTGTTGATTCCTACCCTAGAATATTCAGGGGAAGTGGAGAAAATGTCAGGGCCAACTTTAGCCTGCCATTTATTATACAGGAAATTCAACAGATCTTCTCTTTCCTGAGGGCTGAGGTCTTCCTTTATTATATCTTTTCCACGTCCAGTCGGAACAAAATTGAAAACTATAAATCTTCTTACCTTAAGACTTATTGCAAGGTCTAGCATCTCATCCATTTTCTTGTAGTTATATTTGGTTGCGGTAGTAGCGATTGCAGTATCAAAAACGCCCTTGGCCACTACATTTTTTATACCTTCCACCGTTCTCTCCCACGCAAGCGGTTGTCCCCTGAATTTATTATGGATGGCCGGTTCAGCTGAATCTAGACTTATCTCTATGTAACGTATACCTATTTCTGCCAATCTGTCTACCACACTTTTTGTCAAAAGAGTTCCGTTGGTTGCAATTGTGGTATACATCCCTTTCTTACCTGCATATTCCGCAACCTTCCAGAAATCCTTACTCATCAAGGGTTCTCCTCCAGAAAAGGCAATCATTGTTACTCCAGCTTCATCAAATATATCTATGACCTTAAGTTTCTCTTCAAGTGTAAGTTCATCAGGATTTTTGTTTCCCGCGTTTGCGTAACAATGCAAGCAATTGAGATTGCACTGCTTGGTTAAATTCCAGACAATCATCAGAGGTGCATCAAATATTTGCGGTTTTGTAATGCCATATTTTGCAACACTCCTTAAGGTTAATGCTACTCCTTTTCTAACGTATTTTTCTTTCAGAGCTGCTCTTATTGTATCAACGTTCTCAACTCCAAATGTTTTCATTCCACGCATCAAAGCTTTCTCGATAATTTTAGATTCAGTTATCTCTTTGATACCTTCAGGTTCCTCCACTCCTGCAAAGACGCCAAGCACGTGCTCAAATTTCTTCTGTTCGGTCATTTTTGTCATTATCCATCTTGCGAATTTATTGTCAACAATTCTCTGAAACTGTGCAACGAGTTTTGTGGAATCTGGCAGTTTTTCTGATCCATAAAAATTGACCCCAAAATTGTTGTTGGGGGAAGGATCACTCATTTCTCATCACCTCTTTTCTAATTAGATATATTTTTGTACTAAAAATTTTTATCCTAAAGATTTTGTTTATTTCATAATTCATGTTCATCAGCCTCCATAATTTCTTCTTGAGACTTTCTTACTTCAGAAGAGTGATTATTTCTAAAAACAATGACAGGAATATTCGAGAGATTTACCATCTCCAGGATATCGAATATAGAATGGGAATAATGACTCACTTGTCCAACTTGTAATGCAATTATATCATATTCATTTCTATTTATGATCTTAGATATTTCCTCTTTAGAATTACCAGTTGAAATTTTATAATCATAAACAGCATTCTCTCTTTTTGGCATCATCTTGATAAATGAATACATTTTCTTTTCGGCTACTGATTTTGCATAGTTTATGTCTCCGTTATCAATGCAATCATTAAGTGTATCCACAGAAAAAGGTACCACGTGGAAAAATGTTATTCTTAGAGAACTGTCAAACATGTTCAAAATGGAATATATATTGGAAACTGTGTACTGATCACAGGTTGTAGGTATTAGTATCCTTAAAGTTCTTGTATGAGATTTTTCATTGTTTAGTTTCTCTATTTTACTATATGACTGTTGCCTGCTCATAATATATTATATGAGCAGGGTAGTTAAAAATTGCAGACAAATATTTAACTTAACACAGAAAAATAATCAATAATTTGCTTATTCATGATAATTGTTTTACTAAAAATCATTTAATAGGCTCTTCCAGCACAATATTGAATTGCTTTATTTCGACATCGAATTTAGTTAATTCTTTCTGTATGTAATTCCTTATATCTATGCAAGTTTCGCCAACGATTGAAACTATGATTCTCTCAGATCCGCTAATGATCATCAAACTTTTCACATTCTTTTCTCCCCTCAAAAATGAAACTAACTCATTTAACTTTGAGGGGTTGGCGTTGAGGAAAATAAGTGCCTTGCACGAAAAACCCATCTTATTGTAATTTAAAATACCCTTGCATTTTTCTAGAACTCCTCTACTTTTGAGAAGGTTTATTCTATCCCTTACAGTCCACATATTTCCATTGACTTTCTTGGCAACCTCTGAATAAGTCAGAGAACAGTCTTCTTCCAAAATCTCTAAAATCTCCATATCGAGCTTATCTAACCTGAACTCTTTCATATTTAGAATAATATAACTGAGAGGGATAAATAACTAGTGTAAGCAAATTCTGTCGATAAGGAATTAATATTAACCAGAAATGACCAAATGTGAATTTTCTGGAAAGATTTCTCTTGAAGAGGATCAAGATATCAAATCAATTGAATGTAAATGAAGATATCTCGGAACTGGAAAAAATAGTCAAAGAAAAAAGAGATGAAATTTACAGATATTTGAATGAAAATGGTGGTAACAATAAAATGGAAATTTTATCAAAGGATTTTACTGTGTATACAATGACTCTCGAAGAGGTTATTCTCACGAGAAGGCTTGAATCGGGAGTTTCAACTCTGATATATTTTATATATACTATCCTGGGCAATATAGCAGGAGTTATAATGTCTGTCTTGGTATATATATCTACAACAGGTTACATTGGTCATATCATTTTACTGATATCAATAGCAGGAGGAATAGCAGGAATAGGAATCGCATTATTTAGTATGAAAAAAGAAAGGAAATTTATAAGTTCTTTGAAAAATGGAATATAAAATATAAATTTTATTTAATTATCATAACGGGTATCTTTGATTTGGAGATCACCTTCATTGCTACACTTCCAATAATAAAATCTTCTGCTACCGAATGTCCTCTATGGCCCATCACCACTAAGTCAAATTTTCCACTGTTAGCCAATTCGATAATATTGCGGGCTGGATCCCCATCTATAATAGCATAGTCAACTTTTATGGTGTCAGGAATTTTTAAGGATTTAATGAAATTGACCATTTTCTCTTCTGAATCTTTTCTGATCTTATTCGTCCTGTCTATGTCTGCGAAATCCCATATATCTGCATAGTAAAGAGGGAGAACATAGATGAAATTGAAATGTTCAGAATCAGTGAATATTCTGACTGCTTCTTTGGCGGCTTTTTCTGAGTATTTGGAGAAATCTACGGGTATCAATATATTTTTAATAGAATTATTTTCCATTTTTACTCGCCCCCTGTTATACTTACTTCGTCTTCATGCATAAATTTTACGTCTTTACCCTTAATTCCAAAATAATGTGCAATATTAGGTCTTAATTTTATGTAGGTAACCAAGAATATTATCTGAAATATAGGAAACATTGCCGGGGGCATTGCTACAAGGGGTGAAAATGCGGTTGAAGCGATAGCTATTGCAGTTGCCTCATTTTTTCCTATGCTTGGAAATAATGTTGCCATGCTGTCCCAATAATTTATTTTTAATTTTTTAAGTAAAATTGTGAGGAATATTAGTGAGATGGTCCCGAAAACCATTGCAGTGTAAAATATTCCTATGATTTCATGGAAATTCTTTACGACCATAGGCGAATTAGGCAGAAATATAAGGAATACTATCATGAACATTCCTAGCATTGTTACAGTAGGAAAGACTGGGCTTATCTTTATGAATTTCTCCTTTCCCATCCACTTTATCAAGCTGTAATGTGTGATTACCCCAAATATTAATGGCAAGAGAATAACTTCAATTATAGTCATAACTAGAAGAACCATGGATATTTTTAAATGGTAAATTGATCCATATAATCCTGCAAATAATGGGATTATAGGGATGCTTATTATGAATGTTATCGCAACAAGTGCAGTTGCAGCCTCTATGTTTCCTCTCATTAGACCAACATACCCGATGCTCATCGATGAGCAGGGCACAAGCCAAGCAAGGAAAATTCCTAATCTTATCAAAGGATTTGAAACAAATAGATCTCCAAGTATTATAGCCATCAATGGTCCCCACCCAAAATTCATAAGAAGAACTATGAGAAGTATTTTCCAGTTTTTTACAGCCTTCGCAAGACCGCTTACATTCATCATCACCATCATAGGGAATATCATTATAATTATAGCTACCATTTCAAGGGACTTAATGGCATTAATATTCTGGTGAACTGGCTGAGCATATCTAAGACCAATTATAAAGGCAATGACAATGGAAATTGCCACATAAACTCCTAGAAATCTGTCAAGATGGTCTCTCAATTTCACTAATTTTGATTCCAAGGTCATAGTACCTTTACCGACAGGATAAATAAAGATATTGCACGCAAAAAATTGGGAAGATTAAATTCAAATGCACAAATTATTTGGTGATTTTTAACAACCTTAAAAGCACATAATAAATATTCCCATATTGGATCTTCCAACAGGTCATAATCTTCTTTCACTTCTTTGATTTCTATCTCATTCAAATTATGTTCCTTTACAACTTCTTAATACAATGAAATCAATTCATCCGCATTTTTTCTTGCGAGTTAATCAAATTTATCTCAGGCCATTTTTCCATGTGTAGATGGGGTTTGGTAATTTTTGGCCCTGAAAACAGTACTTTATAAAATCTATTTTTACCCTTAGAAATGTGAAAAATGGCACAATTAACTTAATTTTCAAAGGGGCTCCTTGTTAATAAGGCGAGGGCTTTTACAATAGTCTTATCATTATTATTATTCGCCACCAGAAATTCAATTTCTAGGCCTTTATCTACATATATATGAGGGAAGAATATGAAGGAAAATGAACTTATAAACTTATTTGTAAGAAAATTTTGAATTGGGCTAAAATATATATTCGTATTAAGGAAAAGTTAAATTCTCAACGACAACATTCCCTTGAATAACATAGAGAGAGGTAATATTATTAACAGCAATTATCTCCACATCTGAATTTATAGCTTCCAGGTGTTTTTTGGGAACATTGACCTTTTCCATTCCAAGATCTTCTTCATCATAAAGAAGTTGCCTGTTGAGATTCGAGATTTCAACCCTATCATCATCCACGATAGTCACCTTCCCCACTCCCATCCCGACAAGCATTTACGCTATTACTGAACCAATACTGCCAACCCCTATAACTATAATGGAAAATTCTGATATTATTTTCAGTCCCTTTGGAAATATATCCTTGAGAACAATCTGGGAAAGGTAGCGGTTGACATCCATAGTATGTCAATATAATTGTATTAAATATATATTATCCTCCGCTTCTCCGCTTACAGGGAAAAAGGGATATGATGTCTCCGTTTTTATTTCAGTTTTTAAATTCTTTACAAATCTACCATTTAAAGCATTCAGGTTGATCTGCTCGTTTCAAATCTCTGGATATATCTCACCTATCTTCTCTATTACTTCCTGAAGAGTTATTTTGTCAAATTCAAATTCATCCTGTATATTTCCTGTAAATTCTCTGTATTTAGCATAATATTTCACCGTGACCTTCATGTTTCACCTCCAGTATGGCTCCCTTGCTTTGACTGCCTCTTCCATAATCTTTTGTATATATTTTTCTCACCTGAAACTGAATGCCTGATCCTTCCTGTTGAGGCATCTCTGGAATTGACACTTTGATGTTACTCTTAGCCTAATGCAGTTATTGCAAAAATAGGGATTCCGCATTGGCATAACAAGTTCAACTTCCGCCTCCGTGCTTCTAAGATTAACTCTGTATTTTTTTTTTCTGTGATGAAGTGAATTATAGGAAACTCCTACAATTTTATCTTCCGGCCTTTTTTCTATATTCCTTAAGTCATAATGATATCTTCTGAAATCATCTGTGTTTTCTCCATTCCTATCTGTTTCATATTCTTATGAGCTGTAAAATTGCTCCCTTTTCAGATGCGAACATCATCATTTCATCTATCTCATCAGTATTCGGTCCATTCAGTACAACAAAATTGATCTTAACCGGTTTTAATCCCACCTATTGTGTTGCATCAATCCCTTTCTCAATAGATAATAGGCCTCCTTCATTTCCTGGAATTATCCTGAATTTGTCTTTATGCAAGGAATGCAGTGATATGTTGATTATGTCAAGTCCTGCTTCCTTGATTGATTTGGCCCTTGATTCCAGAAAGGAACCGTTAGTGGTCAGTTATACGTCCCCCTTGATATGTTTTCTTATCCTTGAAATAATTTCCTCAAGGTCCCTGCTGATAAGCGGTTCTCATCCGGTAAATTTTATTCTGTTGACACCCTTGAGGGATGCTATCTTAACCACTTCTTCAATCTCTTCCGGAGAAGGGTGTTCTACGTTTTCTACCGTCCCTTCCATATGGCAGAAAAAACATTTGAAATTGCATACGGCATTCAGTATTCTCAGGCTGTCCAGGGAACTACCATAGTTGTCAAATAACTTTAGTAATCTATCAAATATTCATATCAATATTTAATGATATTTCTTCAACAAAATTAAAGCTATTTCTTTGTTCCATCCTCATAAACGTCCTGTTTCGAGATGGGTACTCTAATTTTTTATGCTGTCCAATATTAATATACAACATTTGAATCTTTGTTCCCTATGCTCTGAGAGAACGGATACGAGCAAGGAATCCTCTCCCGGCCTAATGTCGCCAATCCTGTGAACAGCGGAAGCACCTATTAATTCCAGAAATTTAAAAAATGCTGAGATTTTTGCCAGCAAAATGTCTGCAAAATTTGGAGTTGGGATTGATGTCGCTAAAACAGCGAAAGAGGTTGTTTCAGATGCAAGAATAATAAATACAATAACCAGTTCCGGCTCCCCGATATTTTCCTTAAAAGAGCTGAGCGATGAATTTCATTTAAATTTTGTAGGAGCCAATCTTCCCTTCGGGAGGAAAGTAGACAGAGATGTTTTGGAAGGTATCGATATTATTATAGCGGAACATTTTGAACAGGCTTTAAGGAAATCTGCAGAAATCGCTGATTATTTTGCCTCCTACGGAAGGGTGAAAATAATAGAACTGAAGGATATTTTAGCTTCTGGAAGGGATTATAATATCAGGTGGAGCGTGTTCAAATCTACGAGCACAGGTCGCGAAGATATAGCATCTGCTTACTTGGTCCTCAAAAAGATAGGGCTACATTGGGATTGATGTTCACCTCGACAAACCAACTTTCCTGAGCATAACCTTGAATATGTCATTGATAGTAAGATTCATTAAAAGTCCGTATGAAAGTATCACAACATAATCAATGAATGATATTGGAGCCACTATTCCAAATCCGTAAATAGACAGTATTGAAACCACAATCATATCGGCAATTATTGAAACTGTGAGCGTTCTGCCTGGTCTTGATTTCCAGAAGAAATTATTTTCCCTGACTATTATGGGTGTCAGAAGACCGA
>Ga0080003_1001981_pt1 | contig 10043 bp, 13 predicted proteins | sample JossMetagenome_FD_69206 | JGI IMG/M metagenome (GOLD analysis project Ga0080003, IMG submission 69206) | Hot spring microbial communities from Joseph's Coat, Yellowstone National Park, USA - JC2_E (SPADES assembly) (version 2) | ecosystem: Environmental > Aquatic > Thermal springs > Hot (42-90C)... | reverse complement strand
ATAGATATGAGGAACTTAAGGAAGTAATTCAATCACTGAAAGAATCTATTGATAAACTGGACCTTGAGTCGCAAGATAAATCCGATATTCAAGCTGAAATTCAGACAATAGAGGCACAGATATCTTCTTCAAAGCCAAAGGTTACAATCATAACGGAGTGTCTTGGTTCGATTAGGAGGATACTCGAAGGAGTAGCAAGTAATACACTCGCAGCCAGTTTATTAAGCAAGATTGCAGCCTTATTGGGAAGATAAAATGTGCACTGCGGTTAACAAAGCATATCTGGCTACGGTGCTTCGCACCTTCGCCCAAATTCCTCGCTTCGCTCGGAACTTCAAATACACTTAGGACGTTATCTGCTCATTGCGAGCAGGAAAGGAGGGGTTATTAAGAAAACTTGGCAAAAAAATATTTTACAAAAGCGTATAATTTTGTTCAAGGCAATAGACAATAACAATAGAGCTTAAGAAATCTATGAGACTTATTTGAAATAGTAAATAGTGTATTTATATTTTTACTTCAATTTTGATATAAAAATACCTACTAAAACTAGACGAAAAATCTAGAAAAGCTTATTTTCATATCCAATTATCAAGTGATATTTATATCTTTTCTTTTAAAATAAAAGTATAGATATTATTGATTAATGCAAAAATAGCCGTATTCGCTCAATTTTAGGTTAAAAGGTGTAATTATACTATAAGTGCTTGCAAATCATCACCATGTTGAAGCAAATAGCCAATTTTAATTTAAATGCTCTAGCTCAATTGCCAAAAAACCAAGTGAGTTAGGTTTTTTATAATTTTTTAAAAATCAAAAAAGGTAAAAAAGTTCCCACATATAATAACTTTTCGCTGGGCTCACTCCTAGAGAAGGAGTGAGCCTGCCTTCTCCTCCTTTTTTACTGAAACCTCGACTATTGTGCGGTTTTGCTTTTCGATTAAATCTTTTTATAGTGCTTATCGAAGGATGGCTACTGTTTTTGTTTGAATATTCCGTATACTGCGTGTTTTGCTGCATTGTAGTTATTTCCGCTTTTTAACAATAATGCTTTAAATTCTTGTTGTGTATAAACTGCTTTTATTGTTTCTGTAAAACTTTCTGGGGCTCTATTATCAATTAAAATTGCTTGGTCTTGATTTTGCCATTGCCAATCAATTTGTATGCCTTTGCTGTGATTATCAATTATGTAATTGTTAAATCTTTTTATAATGCCTAATTTTGTTAGTTTGTATAAATATTTTATATAATTTTTCTTGCTCCATTCTCTTAAGTAACTTGAATGTATATTTATGGATTCTCTGTGTCGTCTTGGATAGCAAAATTTAATTAGGTTAAAAGTAAATTTTGCAAATGGTATATTGCCTTTTGTAAGCATAACGATTTTTTCTATATCTGGTTTTGTGATAAAACCTAAATGTGTGAAGCTTGTGCTGTCAGGATATAACTCATAGTTTTTGTATATGTGTATAGCCTGCCTCTCTATCTCTTTTTTTACTACATTTGGATTTATTTTTATGTCTTTGCTTAGGTTATTGTGTTTTTTATTAATCCATTGCCATACGATTGTAATTGCCTCTTCTAGTGGTACATTTTGCCTCCACAAATAGTATAAAACCTTCCACTGGCTATCATGTCTGGTATGTAAACTTAGCAGTCCATTCTCATAGAGATATTTGCCTTCTTGATAAGTTGTTACTGTTTTTTTTGTTTCTATATTTAGGCTTTTATCAAGTAATCTTTTTTCTAATGTTGGTATTGGGTTTAAACTTTTTAAATCATACTCATCAAGCTTATTAAACCACCACAACATTTCCTGCCATGTTTCTAATTGGATATACTCGAAATCTAACGGTTTCTGGTTCAATCCGAATGGTAGGCGGGCTGCTTTTCTGGATCGTGGGTATATTTCTATGCTATACTTTTTTGCTATTGGGTCTAGAATTGTGTGCAATAGTTTAATTGTCAACGGTTTGCCGTTGTAAATTGGTCTAAGTAGGATATGATAGCTATTTTCGCTTTCGCTAGTAAAAAGCATACTGTTCGTTTCATCTAAATTTAATTCTTTACGTATTCCATCTACTTTATTTATCGTAGCATCGTCAATGTCTATTATCGTATGTGCTGGATACCATTTCGCAATGCTACCTACATAGTAATCGCCATTCAAATGCTTTATGATTGGTATGTCTGGTAAAGGTTTTTTCTTTGTTTTCCATCGCTGTCCAGGTATTTTTGTTGCATATTTTGGCAATCGCTGTATAAATGTTCTAACATATTCTTTATACTCTGGTTGTATTGTATCTATGATAGTTTTGTTTTTGTAGTTGATTTTTTCAAATGTTGTGCTATATTTATTCATAACCGATTGTTTGCCGCCTGTAAGCCTCAAACTTACAGGCTTTTTTATTTACTGGTTCACTACCATTGCTTGTTTAAGATCCTGTTTAGCCTTTTTTTCTAACCTTTCATGTTTTTTGATGTAATCTCGAGCTAGATTTCTAATTAATTCTGATACCGTCATCGATTCTTTTTCCGCTACAATCCTCATTGCCTCATACAAATCAGGCGTTATTGATATATTTTTTGCCACCATTCTTTTGTTTTTGTAAGTTCTCATCAAACACCTCCTAACAAAGAATAATTATTTATTTACACAAATAATGTGCATCATTTTTTTAAAAAGTCAAGTCAAAATAACATAATTTTTTTTTGATCTTTTTTGATATTTTTTTGCAAAATTTGGTAAAAATTTACAAAAATAATAAAAAAGCATTTTTGTAATAATGCTTTTTAACAAGCCTCAAAACAAGAAATAGCGGCTTATTTGTTATTATTTTTCCAAAACTGCCACCATTTTTTGCTTGATTTTTGTGGCAGGGCTAGTTGTTTAAAAACATTGAGTTCGCCCTGCAACTCACCAACTCTTAACAACAAACTTTTGTTTTCTCTCTCAAGATCTTTATACTTTTCAAGCTCTATTTTTTCTGTTTCGTAGTAGAGATTGTCAATCATTTTTTTCACAAGATCAATATCACTTTTAATGCCGTGTCGTTCTTTCAGCTCATTAAACTTTTTCAGCATGTCGTCGTCAAATCTAAGATTTTTCTGCATAAAAGCTCCTTGCTGCAATTTGCTACTATATTGTAGCACAATGCTTTTTATTTAAAAGCTTAAAAAAGCAAATTGTAGCAATATGATGCAAATCAGCAGCATAATGCTATAGGTGGGCTTTTTGGTTAGGTGATTTTACAATGCTAGCATCATTTACAGAAAATACGGCTAAATTTTTTATCATAAGCAAAAGGCTTGTTTATTTTAAACTTAAGTGTATTAAACTAAACTTTAAAAAAACCACTTGAACTTGAGTTAATTAGCTACTAACTGATTATGTTTGTATCGGCGGTATGTATAATGGAGCTGTTAGGCAAACTTGCTGTGCCACATTTGAAGCGGCACAGCAAGGCAAACTAACAGCGCTGGTTTTTTTGTTGCAACTGATTCAAGCCGCACCCGTAAGGGCTTGCTCTCTCTTGCTTTGAGCAAGAGAGAGCGCGGCGAGGAGTGTTGCAGGCTCTTTGTTGCATTATTGCCGTGTTGCATCAACTCCACATACAACATAAAACATCAACTGCAAGCCGATTTTTTAGCGCTTTATGTGGCCACATAAAGCGCGGAGGAGGCAAATTTTTTGCTTGACATTTGATAAAAAAGGAATATAATATAATTACAAACCTTTATGTTTTTTTTACGTTTTTTTTGGATTGTGCGAATAAGCGCACGATTCAACTCTGGTTCTCTTGTTCTAAACAGAGTATAAAAAAATAAGAACAGGTTCATCGGCAGCACGAACCGTAACAGTGCAGTTCGATTCAGCCTTAGCGCAGGCTGGTAAAAAAGGCGCAGGTTTGGATTTGCGGTAATGGTTTTGTAGTGGTAAACGGCACAATAAGAAGCATCAGGATTTTTGCAGCAGGATTTTACATCAATCGCACAGATTAAGCAGCAGGTAAAGCAGCAAGGTGCGGTTAAAGTAAAGCAGCAGGTAAAGCAGCAAGGTGCGGTTAAAGTAAAGCAGCAGGTAAAGCAGCAGTAGTGTTGTTCTGTAAGCAACACAGCCAAAAAAACTTACAGGCTTATCTACAAAGCTAGGTGCAGAATACAGTATGCAGCTGTATTAAAAAAAATTGCACTTGCATCAGCAAAAGCAAGTAAAAAATTTTTTGCTTGGTATTTAAGAATACATAGAGGCAGTTTTGAGAGGCAATATATCGTATCAGGTTCATCAAGTTTTTTCTACGATAATCAAGTTCGGCGAATCAAAGCACGAAGCAAAAAATGAGGCTAGAGAGGCAGGAGCGCGCACGTGGCATCAAATTGGTAAAAATCTAGATATTTACAGCTATTCAAGTGCTGATTCATACCGCGACGTTGCAAAAGAGGCTTTTAGCTACATTAAGCAAAACTTTGGAGTAAAAGATATAACTAAGATACAATCAGAGCACATACAAAGCTATCTAGAGCATAAAATTGAAGAGAATATAAAGTATTCAAGCTTTCAAAAGTATGCAGCTGCTTGCGAAAAGTTGCAAGTAGCACTAGAGAGATACACGAATCAGAAATACGATTTTGACCTAAAAGAAGTTAGAGAGCTAGCGCAAAATGTGCTTGTTAAAACAGATGCACATAGAGCCTACGATAATCCGCAAAAAGTAATAAATGCTATTGAAAACAGCACCTACCGCATAATCGCACAAGCACAGCTGGAATCAGGCGCAAGAGTGCACGAATTGAACCACTTAAAAATATCGCAGTTTAAAGAGAACGGCAGCATAGAGGTGCAAGGCAAAGGCGGCAAAATCCGCGATTTGGAGCTATCAAAAGAAACATACGATTCTTTAAAATCGCTTGTTGAGAATTCTCAAGATAAAAAGCTAGTATTCAACACAGACAGCTATAGAAACGAACTTAAAGCCGCTTGCGAAAAATCTCAACAGCAGTATCAAGGCACACACGGATTGCGCTGGAGCTACGCGCAGTCAATGTTTGTAAAATTGCAGCAGCAAGGCAAAACATACGAACAGACTTTATCGATTGTTAGCCAGAAGATGGGCCATGAAAGGAGCGATATAACGGAGCACTATTTGCGATGAAAAAAGTTAGTTATTGGTATATTTTTTACAAAATGACGAACGATAGTAAGCTTTTTACGCTATCAAAAGCGCTTGACATACCGCAGGCACAAGCGCAAGAAATGCTTGATAAAATCGCAAATGAAATCAAACGGCAGGAAACATTGCTTGCTTTGATTCATCAAAAAGCAAACATAAGCGATAAACAGATAGAAGAGATAGAACAGCTTAAAAGGCTAAGAATAAGCAAAAAAACAAGCAAAAGAAAAACTATCGAAGGCAAGCAGGAGCGGTTGATTCGCTTAAGATACTATCATGAGATTGAAAAGCTAAGGCAAGAAGGCTTCGGCTGGCGCGCAATCAGTGATTATATCAAGCAGAATCATCACAAAACAATCAGCTTCACAACTTTAAAGCGCAATTTTGAGAAAATCACAAAGCAAATAAACAATCAATAACACTCCAACCTGCACTTTTTTACATTAGTTAGAAAACAATTTTTTTTTGGAGGTGCATATGGCATGGCTTGATTTTGGCAGCGGCTTTGAAATCGAAAAAGATAATAAAAACAAAATCATAAGTATAAAAATATTAAATACAAAAAGCAGCAAGGAAGAAGATTTTGTAAGTTTTGCGGCGCTATTGCGGTATTTTTTAAACAAAAACAATTTTAGCGACGGTATTTTAATTGAACTAACAGGCTTTGTAAATGAACTAAAAGAAATGAAAATATTTGATGAAAAAAACAACTTTGAAGAAAAAAAATTTGAAACATTGTTTACAGAAACATACAATTTAAGTTTGAAAACGATAACGCACGACCACAAGCGCTATTTAGAAATCGAAACACTAGAATGGTATTGGTATGCGGATAGCAACGTAAATAAAACAGAAATAGAGAGCAGTATAAATGAATTAAAAATAAAAGATTATTACAATGAAAATTTTAAAAATTTTTACGATAAAAAATTACAATTAAAGTTTGAAAAACAAAAAAAGCAAATACCAGAGTTTAGAGCGCAGATTTGGCTTGAAGCTTTGAATAAATATCACGTGTAGTTTGTATGCTAACGGCTTTATTGATATCAATCATAATAAACATTTTGCTTGCAATGATTTTATACTACTATGTTGACAGCATAAGGAATGTAAAACTTGATAAAGAAGAAGAAATCATTGAGATACAGCGAAAAGCACAGCAGGAAATAGAAAAGATACAGCAAGAAGCAAAAAAAGAAATCAGCGAAATTGCAAAAGAAAACAGTAGGCTGGATAGAGCAAAACTATTTGCAGAAGAAGCAGAGATTAGAGCAAAGCAAGATGTGATTGAAGCACAGAGAAAAATGCAAACAGTTTTAGCAAAGTTCCTTGAAAAACACAAAGCTTGTGTTGAAAGCAACTACAAAACACTACAGGCGCTACAATCAAAGTATGTTAAAGCAGTTGATTTACGGATTATGAGAAACCAGCTGAGCGAAAAAAACAGAAAAAAGCTTCTAAACCGCTTTGAGAAGCTTAAAAAAGAGATAACAGATGAGATACAAGCAAGCGAAATAGCAAAGCAAGCATTTGAGCAAGCATTTGAAAAAATCAAGCAGCAAAAATAGAGCAAACAATAAACAACAAATCAGGCAAACAACACAATTCTAACTCTTCTTATTACATAAACATAAAGCGAAAGATTAACCTACTTTTTTTACATAATCGCAAATATAAAACCGCATTGCAAAGCTATTTGAGTTTTTAAAAATTGCTTAATCCTTCGCTTTATATGAATAAAGCGAAAGGTAAAAAATGTAATATAGATATCCCATTTACTATTTAGGGGTTATATATAACTAGTTTTTGGGTAGTAAGTATTTTTCATTTTTTTCATAATATCAATTAAAAAAATTATGAGAATAAATAAGCAAAAATAAAAAAAGCTACTTAAATGCTTTCTTTTATATTTATACCCAACTAACATCAAAGGTGGCTACAAAATCAGTTTTTGATGTTTTTACTTGTTTGAAACTCCCACTAATTCCCAAAGAAGAAAACAGTGCTTCAATTTTTAAACTCCCTAGTATAGATAACATTTGATTGATCTCTTGGAATAATCTTATTTTAACATTTGTTTTTTCAAGATTACGTCCGCTTTTAAAAATTTCGAGAGTACTTTCCAATACTAAATCATTATTTAGTCTCTTTTTATACATAAAATCTTCAGCTTCATTTATATCACATTTTTGTTCTTTAACTGCAGTTTCTACGGATAATTGAGATTGTAAGAAATTTTGAATTTTTGTTTTATATTCCGCGTTAGCGTTAGTGGAATCAGTTTCATAAGAACCTTCGATGTTTCCTTCTATTTGTGTTTCACTATTGTCCGATATTTCTGCTAATTCTTCATACTTGAAACTTTTAGCTCCCAATAAAAAAAATAAATTTTGGTAAAGCATTACTTTTTTTACAGCAGTTTTATATTGAGCTTCTGTATCTAGGAAATAATTATCTTCATCATAGTAATCTTGTATTAAGATTTTTCCTGGTTTTATTAAACCACGTTTTTTTAAATTTACAACAAATGGATAATTATCCCTTTTTAATAATTCGTCGTCTTCTACTACCATAATAGGAGAATTTGTTTTTATTTTTAAAACTCCGGGATCCGATACCAGTTTTCTTTTAATATCATAATCAATTATTATTATTATGTTTCTTTCTGTTGGTTTTTCTTTAAATTCAAACATTTTACCTCCAATTATACTTTTATTTTTTAAATTTATTTACTATACCAATAACAATAATAAGAACTCCAAGTAAAGATAAAGGAATGTTTTTTGCTGACAAGTAAGTAGCTAATGCAACAATAATACCTGCTCCTATCAAACCATTGGAAATATATCCTTTCTTAATCTCTTTATCATGAATCTTTGATAATTCTTCCTTTAGCGTTTCTAATGTTTTTTCTTCGTCAATAATTTTTCTCTCATATTCACTTGTATATTTTTTTATTGTGGATAGAATGTCTTTTATTTCTTGCTCATCAAGACTACCTATTTCAAATACATAAATAACATATAAATTTAAATCTCTCTTATCCTTTACACCAACTTTTATTGCTATTTTCTTTTTATTTTTACGAATTATTAAATAACCGCCATCAAAAATTTTTGTTTTAGTTGGAAAATATTCACCATAACTTAAATATATCTTATTTTTTTCAGAACTACCGTTTGCTTTTTTTCCGTTTAGTAAAAAAATATGATCACTTAAATCTCTATCTTCAATGCCTTTTATGTGTACAAGTTCTAAATTCATTTCATTAAACCTCCTTCTCTATTTGGTTTTTTCTTTTATTCTCTGAAGTGTTTTTTTTATTAAATTCAAAGCTTCATTTGTATTTTCTAAGGATCCTACAACATATTCTACTCGGCTTTTGCCACCAGCTATAGCAAGCCAATTATCTACGTGTGTTTCTATTTTTTGTTCAAATAAATTTTTATTTTGTAAATAAGTAGGATACAAATCTGCAAAGTTAAAAACTATTAGAAGATGAACCCCTTCATACTGCTCTATGATATTTCTTATATAACCGAGATCACTCTCGACAATTTTTATATATTTATATTGTTTTTTATCGCTATATAATTTAAATAATTCTATTGTATCTCTCCTTTTTTTATCAATTTCTGGATAATCTTCTTCTATTATCATAGGTAATGCAACAAAATATAAAAACCAAATAATAGTGTTTTTATCTTTTTGCTTTATTGCTTCTATAATTTTTTTCAATATTTTTTCATTTTTTTTTGTTATTTTTTCTAAAATTTTATCAAGCCAAGAACTATCCCCAGGCAGATCTATTAGCTTTCTAAATTTAATTTTTTTCCCATATTGTTTAGTAATCATTTTTATAGTTTCATTATCACCTATAGGAAGTTCTTCTTCCCAGTCAGTTGGCTTATACTCCCCATTAAATTTTTGATTTGTAAAAAACTTTAAAAATGTTGTTTTTCCTGAAGCGGGTGGACCACTAAGTATAATATCCAATTTTTTTTTAATGCGCATTAAAAAAATATAAATTGTAGAAATTATGGACAATATTGCTGCAGTAATTACATAGGAAATCATAAAATACTACCCTCAATTGAAGTATACCTCTTTGTCAAGTTAAAAAATTTCTCCTTCCCCATTTACACTGCCTCCTTTATACCAGTTTTACAACCACTTATATGTGTTTTATAACCTAGGCTGTCTATACACCAACTTACTTTTAGTTTAACCAAAACTACCCCATTAAATCAAGTTTTTTGTTTTATTTACTATTACCCCACTCCCCCATTAGCTTGCTTACAAGTAAACCAAGCCCAGTAGCAGTAGCACCAAGTAGAACCTTCTTAAGCAGTTGTTTTTTAGTAGCGCTTTCTTTTGTGTTATCGTTTAGGATGTTTATTATATCGTTTATGTATTTGTCTAGACCTAAGTCTTTTAGCTTTTGTTTTATGTTTTGAAAGGTTTTATCTGCTTCTTCGAATATATCATGCGTGTAGTTTGCACCAAAAAGATCGTAGTTTCTCTTCTTGACTGGGTCTGATAAAACATCGTAGGCTTCGTTTATTTCTTTCATCTTCTCGTGGGCATTTGGCTCTTTGCTTGTGTCTGGGTGGTAGAGCTTTGCTAGGAATATATAGGCTTGTCTTATTTCTTCTTGTGTTGCATTTCTTGATATGTTTAGTATTTGGTAGTAGTCTTTCATAAATCACTCCCCAAGCTTTAAATACTTTGCAAACTCATAATCAATGATTTCACCGTTTTTAGTAGCAGTGTATGCTTTTTCTGAGTGGGATATCTCTGAGAGCTCATATGCAGTTTTGCTAAGGAGCTTTTCTAAGACTTCGTCTATAAGGGAGAGCTCTTGTTTGCTAA
>Ga0080003_1001980_pt1 | contig 10044 bp, 9 predicted proteins | sample JossMetagenome_FD_69206 | JGI IMG/M metagenome (GOLD analysis project Ga0080003, IMG submission 69206) | Hot spring microbial communities from Joseph's Coat, Yellowstone National Park, USA - JC2_E (SPADES assembly) (version 2) | ecosystem: Environmental > Aquatic > Thermal springs > Hot (42-90C)... | reverse complement strand
CAAATGCGGCCTACCAACCTCGCCAATGCCAACCGCCTCACCCCTCTTAATGTACTGGGCCGCTAGGTCAATCGCCTTAACCATGTAGCCCCTAACCTTGTCTAAGCCCCAACCAGTCTCAATTAACCTAACGCACTCGGCTGGGTGTAGGCCTATTATGGCCACTGACCTAACCCCCTCACCTTGAATGACCCTGGCGGACTCTATGGTTAACCTATATAGCCTATCAACGTCGTTCAAGTCGCCTGGCCTTAAATCCAGGTCCCAGGTTAAGAGGGCCACGACGCCCATGAACCAGCCGCCCGTCCTCCTAAACCTCCTAGCCACCTCCCTGGGTCCAAGACCCTTAACTGGGTTGACGTGGCCATGGTTGTCGGCTATCGGTGGGGTCCTACCCATCCTGGGTTACCTCAAGCCTCTCCTCCTTAAGCCTATCCTCCCTACCAGGTGGTGGCCTTATTATGCTGTTCCCAGTGGGGTCCTCTATGACGAGGGTGAAGCCCCTTAAACCGTTAAGCGCCTCTGTGGCCTCCCTAATGAACCTTAGCCTCCTCTCCTCAGCCTCACCCTCAAGCCCCCTCATGGCCTCTGCGTAGTAAATGACCCTGTACATTAAACCCTCAAGGGGGGTTATTAGGGCCTCACCCGCTGAACCTGGGGCTAGGGTGAAGCCCAAGTCCGGTGAGTACAGCCTAGCCTCAGCGGACCTTATGATCCAGGTCCTCTCGACGTCAACCCTATCAGTCACCCTGTAGGTTAACCTAACGGGCCCCTTACTGTCGAGGTAGGTTATGTTCATGTACCTGAAGCCGCAGGTGGAGCAGTTCATGGTCTCGAGGAGGACCCTACCGAAGTAAGGCACGTTATACACAACGCCCCTAATGCTAAGGGTCCTGTTTCTGCAAACTGGGCACTCATCAGTCACTTCGTAAAGCTCCTCCGCATAACTACTAATGTCCTCCATGGGGAGGTTGATTTGGCTTGGTAAATAAACCTTAGGATCCCTTACCAGCCCTCCTCTGGTTAAGCAACTCCAGTAAAGCCTGAATCACCTGCCTATAGTCACCCACTATACCGTAATCGGCGTACTCGAATATTGGTGCATTGGGGTCGCTGTTAATGGCTACTATGATCTTCGACTCCTTCATGCCGAAGATGTGCTGTATGGCACCACTAACACCAACGCCTATGTAGAGCGTTGGCCTAACGGTCTTACCTGTCTGCCCAATCTGCCTATCAACGGGTAGCCAACCCGCATCAGTAACCTTCTTAGTCCCACCAACAGTCCCACCAATGGCCTTAGCCAACTCCACCAGTAGCTTAACCCCCTCAGGCCCACCCACACCCCTACCTGCAGCCACCACTATGTCAGCCTTCTCCACTGGGGGTAGGTCACTATCACCCTTGGTGACCGGTTTGATGCTTATCAGTGAACCGTTGGGCTTAGGTAAATTGTTAATAACCTCCCTAATCACCTCACCCTTACGGCTGGTGTCCCTTGGTGGCGTTGGGAATACGTTGGGCCTGACGCTGGCTAGTTGAGGCCTCCTGGTGGGTGTCCTAATGTGAGCCAGTATGTTGCCACCGTAGGTTGGCCTAACCTGATCCAGATCCCTCGTCTTAACGTCAATGTCTAGGTCCGTGCAGTCTGCCGTTATACCGGTCCTGAGGGTGTTGGCTACGTATGGGGCCAGTTCCCTACCCCTCTTAGTGGCTGCGAAGAGGACTACCTCAGGCTTATACTTATTGACAAGGTTAACTATGACTGAGGCGTAGACGTGGGGCATGTAGACGGCTAAGGCCTCGTCATCAACGTAAACCACCCTATCAGCCCCATAGTAAATGGGCTCCTTAACCAAGTCACCTAACTTATGGCCAACCATGACGGCCGTGACGTCCACGTTAACCTTACTGGCCAGCTCCCTAGCCTTACCAATCAACTGGAGGCTACCATCCTTAATGACACCGTTTTGGTGCTCAACGTAAACCCAAATACCCCTATACTCATTCTTATTTACCTGCGGCCACTCTGGGCATATCCTGGAGGTACTCATGGCTTAATCACCCCCTCCTTGGTTAGGTTGTCAATGAGCCACTTGGCGGCCTCCTTCGGGTCACCTTTGAATACCTGCTTCTTCCTGGGTATTGGCTTGGCGTCCTCAATCTTAGCCACTATCGTCGGTGAACCCCTCAAACCAACGCAGTACTGGTCAAGCTTAAGCTCATTGTTGGTTACTGACTTAACCAGGTTGCCTAACCTGGCCTGTATCTTGCGGCTTAGGCTTATCTCCCTCGGTGGGTTACTGTCCTTGTAAACGCTAATTATGACCGGCATTTGGAACTCATACTCCTCGAAGACGCCCTCATCCTCAAGGTACCTGGTCAACCTGACTGTCCCCTCCTTAAGGTTAACCTCACCATCAACCACGTAGTATAGGTAAGGTAGGCCTAGCCACGACGCCACCTGGGCTGGCATGTGAGCTGTGGTGGAGTCCGTGGTCTCCTCACCCATGACCACCAGGTTGAATTCAGGGAAAAGTTTCCTTATCGTCATGGCCACGGTGTATGAGGTGGCTAGGGTATCTGCACCTGCGAAGACCCTGTCCGTTATTAGGTAGGCCTCATCAGCCCCCATACCTATGGTGGATTCGAGGAAGTCCTTACCGCTGGGTGGGGCCATGGATAAGGTTATGACCCTACCACCGTACCTGTCCTTAAGCCTTAGGGCGAATTCAAGGGCGTTCCTGTCGTATGGGTTAAGCATCAGTGGCACACCCTCCCTAACCAGATTGTGGGTTACTGGGTCCAGCCTAACGGCTGTTATGTTAGGCACCGCTGCCTTAACGGGGACTATTATGGTTAATCCCTCCCTCTTCCCCACACCCTGGGTTGGGGTTGCTTGACTTATAACGGTGGCGCCCATGACCCATCACCCAAACCTATACTGGACACCGTAACCACTCCTCGGGTAGGTCCACTCAATTGCGTTGCTTGGGCACACTACCCTGCATGTGCCGCACTCCAGGCAGCCCTCGTGGGAGAAGAGCACCGTACCGTCCTGGGATGGTATGTAGCACCTGGCTGGGCATAGGAAGGTGCAGGGTTTGGCATCGCACTTACGGCACTTATCAGGGTCAATTATCCTGATGTGGGGCCTTTGGCTAACGTCCCAGGCGTTTGAATTAAGCCTCTCCTCAATGGGGATCTTCCTGTTGTCCATGCTCATAGGTTCATCACCAGGCTTAAGGCATCCCTAGCCATGTCGGTTAGGGTTAACTTACCCTTACTACTCATGAAGGTGTCCCAAATCCTCCTAGGCGTCCCATCAACATCGAAGTACCTGGCCATGAATGAGTTCATCAGCATCACGTAGTCACTGTACAGCCTCGGGTTATTTAAGACCTTGTGGGCGTTCCTAAAGGCCCTGAACTCCCTTAGTATGAAGCTCTCGTTGAGCAGCCTCCAGTAGACTGATAAAGCCTCCTCATCGTACCTACCCTCGTCGTGAGCCTTAACAACGGCCTCGGCGGCCAGGTTACCACTCTCCATGGCGAAGTCAACCCCCCTTATCAGGACGCCTAGGTGGAGTAGGAAGCCGGCTGCATCACCAACCACCAGGTAGCCGTTACCGTAAAGCCTATCCGGCATTGCCCCAAGTCCAGCTATTGGGGTTAGGTGGGCTGAGTACTCTAGCAACTGCCCACCCTTAAGCAGCCTGCTTATGAATGGGTGTAGCCTAAACTCCTCAATAAGTTCATGAACCGGTACATCGAGCTTAGCCCCATGTTCAAGGTAAACCACTATGCCTAGGGTGATTGCATCCTTATTAGTGTATATGAATGCGCCGCCCGGCACGTAGTGGGTTGGGTACCCGGCCAGGGCCCAGGCTAGGCCTTCGTCATCATCGAGGTTGAACCTCTCGTTAATCTCACCCCTACCCAGTTTAATAACCTCCTTAACCCCAAGCCCCACTACGCTTGGCTGCAGCTTGGGCGTTAGGCCACTTGACTCAAGCACAAGCCTATTAATGCCCTCGGCCACTATGACTACGTCGCCGTAGACCTCGTCGGCCCCTGACCTAACCCCAACCACCCTACCATCCCTAATCACCAGGCTGTCCACGGGGGTTTCCGTGACTATTAAAGCCCCAGCCGCCTCAGCCTTCCTGGAGAGCCACTCCGTGAAGTTCGTTAAGTACGCCGTGAAGGACTTGTGCTCAACAGACTTAGCCTCAAACTCCACCGTGACACCGCTGTCCTTGGTTAGCATTGTTAGGCGCTCCTTCCTAACCCAACGCTCCACGGGGGCCTCCTTAACGTACTCGGGGTAGAGCCTATCAAGGACGTGGGCGTATATCCTACCACCGTAGACGTTCTTACTCCCCGGCCTACGCCCCCTCTCAACCACGAGAACCTTAAAACCCCTAGACGCCAACCTCTGCGCAGCCGTCAATCCACTCGGCCCACCACCCACCACTATGACGTCAAACCTTTGACTCACAATGAACCCCCATAACCAGTTATTAATAAGCATTATTTGTAGGCAGATTAACATTTAGCTAATATAAATTCGCCCAACACAAAGAGAAACAACCCTACCCACCCCAAGGCATCATTAGCGCTGGGAAAACCCATCACGTCAAAGATTAATGATCCCCTTCCCGCCTTTTGGGTGGGTTTTTCGTTGTGGGGTCTTGGGCGTTACTCCCTCTGCGGGGTTAATGGCCTTACCTCGGAGTGGTGGTGAGGGTGGGGTATCGCCCCACCGGCTCATCCAAAAAGCCCAAACCCCCTCTCGGGGACACCACCCCAAGCACCAGGATAAGCTAGGCAAAGGGGGAATTAAAAGGTAACCAGAAGCAAAAATACTGGACAATAGACCAAAACTTTAAACCAACCAAGAAACAACACCATCCCTAGAAGGAGCGAGACTCAACCATTATGTCACCTAAGGGTTAGCCTCACCCTTGAGTAGCCTTAGGGCTTCGTCAATGGGTATGTTGAACTCCCTGGCAACCCTAAGCGCCCTCCTTAGGGGCTCTGGGTGGGTTAGGAGGGGCCTATCGAGCCTCGTGAAGGTTAGTGGCATTAGGGACTCCCTAGTTATCTTACCCATTGCCGCTATGTAGGCCCTTGGGTTGAAGCCAACCTTAACGGCGTCGACGTCGGCCTGGGTCTCAAGCCTCCTCTGGATAAACCTGACAAGTGGGGTGAGGGCGAGCATGGAGCCGAAAGCCGCAACCCCAGGGAGAAGCATGTACTTGGTGAATGAAGTCATGGCTATGGTTATTAGGGCTAGGTTAAGGAGCATTACGACCATGAGCAACTTAGCGAGGTGGCCACGCTTAACGTGGCTAACCTCATGTATCAAAACGCTCCTAAGCTCCTCCTCACTTAATAAGCCCAGTAGCTGCTTGGCCACAATTATCCTCCTCCTAAACAACCCCACGGCCGCTGCGTTATACCTTGAACCAGCCACATTCTCCACCAGGTAAACCCTAGGCGCCTCACCCAACCCACCCATCCTAACCCAAATATCCCCAGCAACCCTGCTTAGGCCAGGGTCCTCAACGGCACCCCTGGTTACTAGCCATTGGGGTACAGCCAGAACCACACTAACTAAGGCGGCGGACCATGCCAGGTCTATTAAGGCAACTATGGGCGTTGGCATGCTACTGAGTTTAAAGTGTGTAAGGAGCAGGTAGTATACGTAACCCATGACTCCACCGAACCCGGATAACAGGATAAATATGGCCGTGGCCAGCCTCTGGGCTGCCTTAAAGTTTATGGCCTTCTCCAACCTCTCCCTAACCGGCTCCCTCAACATGCGTACGTAATGCCTTTGGATTAGCATGAAGACTGCAAAGAGAACTGTAATGGGTAGGAAAAAGCTTAGGAGAGCGTTGGCGAGTTGGTTGTTGAATGATATTGGCTTCAATAGGAACTGCATGGGGGACATGTACATAAACATACCCACTATGACTGCTATAAAGGCGACTATGTTGGGTATGTACTGACCTGAGAGGCCCATTGAGTAGAGGTAAGTCACATCCCTCCTACCCCTCTGCCTAGAGGCCAAATGCCTGTAAATCAACAACTGGGTTAGGATGGGTATGGCCAGGACCAACATGGATAGTGCCAACCAAGCCCAGTTAATCCCAAGGAACTTGAAGACTAGGTAATACCCACCGTTAACCTCAGTCACGTTAACCCCTACATACACCCCAGCGTTGATCATGAAACCGAAGATGGAACCAAAGATGGACGTAAACCCAGCGAACTTCGGCACACCAAGCAGGTGGACAAGGGGCGTTATGGAGCATTGGGCCAACCAACCACGGCTCCAATTGGCGACAACCTCAACTTTAATTAAATGGCTAACCGACAGCACATTGTATTTACAGGTTGAGTTGAGTGGAGCCAGCATTGCAATGAGTGTACTGCGGTTAATGAAGCTGGGGACCGAACCCTTAACAACAGCACTAACCCGGTAAGCACCCACAAACATTATGTAAACCCTAGGCTCATGAACCCCAGCAACACTAACCAAGGACAAACATGCAAACAACACTAATGTCAAAAACAACGTAAGGCGCAACGCATTCGCACGCCCCACAAATTCCTAAGCAATCCCTTCCCCTTTAAATTTTTAAAAATTTAAAGATTAATACGTAATTCATTAATTCCATTTAAAACTCACGATACATCAATAACATTACCTTCAATTCCCCTTTGAGATCTTCTCGGTCCACGATTATGGGTGTTAGGTAGCATAATCTAAATATTCCTCTACCTAACACCATGCAGCATCACCTAACATCACCCAGGGCTTTTATAGTAATAAAGATCCCTGATGTGCAACGTGCACCCACCATCATCTACCTAACACTTGGCTCATCATCAATCCACAAATGCATGGTAATGTTTAATGAAAGAGTTAATACCATCGGTTAGTTCAATTGTGCATTGTTAGGTACTGCACATTGGTGTTAGGTAGAAGAATCTGAAGAAAATGTTACCTAACATTAAATTAACTTAGCTACGAGGTGTATGGTGTTAGGTAGAGGAATATTTAGATTATGCTACCTAACACCCTATAATTTGGTCCTAACAATCGGTGGCTAATAGATTAATGCTCTACATTGTATGGTGGGGATGCTTTATTTAGCCTATCTTGAGTTGTCCTACGCCTACAGTTTACGTTGAGGTTGCTGGCGCTAGATTTCTCAATGCCTTAAACTAACCCAACTATTGGTGTTGCTCAGGTTGGCTGTGTTAATGAATACTGGGACTACTAGGTCCATAGGGTTTGGGCGTATTGAAGTAGCCACTGGTGCCCCGGCCGGGACTTGAACCCGGGACCCCCCGGTCTTCAGCCGGGTGCTCTCCCAGGCTGAGCTACCGGGGCCACCACCCCCTTAAGCTGTTTATGGCTTTTTATGCTTTTCCTTAACTTAGTTAAGCCTAGGCTTAATGGGCCTAGGATACCGTGATTAACAAGTCGCCGGGTTGTATTATTAGGTCGTTGCTAGGGTTAATCAGTATGTCACTACCCCTAACTACACCTATGATTAACCTATTCTCAGTGGTCTTAAGCTTCTCAACCACCTCAATGAACCTTAAACCTACGTAGCCTTCTGCCTTAACTAAGCTCACCTTACCATCATTAATAATCCTCATAAGTACCGATGAGGTGCCCCTGCTTAAAGCCTCCCTGGCGATGATTGTTGTGGTGAATGAGCCTAGGGAGACCACGGAATTAGCCCCAGCCTTAAATGCGTAATCCCTGTTAGCCTCGTCAAGCACCTCGGTTATTATGTAAGCGTCTTTATTGAGCTCCCTAACTCTCATGGTTATGAGTATCGCCTCCGCGTCTGATGATGAGCTGTTTTCACCCAGTGGTGTTATTATCACTGTAGATGCCCTATCTACACCAGCCCTAAGTAGGTCGTTAGTGTTGAATGGGTTACCGCGCAGAAACTCAACATCACTGGGTAATGAGGTAGGCTTGTCCCCGTTATGGAGGTAGGTTAAATCCATCATTAACCCCTCCCTTTCCATCATCCTCATTAACTCCTCTATAACCTTTAAAGCCCTATTAACACACCCAATGACCACTATGTGGTTCCTCCTGGAGCTTACGTGTTGACCAAGGCTCCTCGTAATGACCATGTTTGTTAACTCACCTGCTATGGAGGCGGTTAATATGCTTATTACGGCGATGCCGAGGGGCATTATAACCATGTCCACCACCTTACCCCAAAATGTGACTGGCACTATATCGCCATAGCCCACTGTTGTGATGGTCTCCATTATGAACCACACGGCGTCGAAATAGTTCCTAATACCTGGGTTGTAGGGGTGTTCAACTAGGTAAATTGCCAATGCCCCAATGAATAATATGGCTAAGAACATTATGAGGGAATATAGTATTAGGCTCTTAAGCACCCTACGAATTCGCCTAATCCACCTAGTGAAGACTAGGGGTATTATCATGATCGAAGTCTAATGGACCCCCTTTTAACACTAACCCAATGCCCTAATGAATGGCGCCGGGGCCGGGATTTGAACCCGGGCCCCCTTGCGGGGATGGGCTTAGCAGGCCCTAGAACCGTAACAAAACCGTTCAATCCCGCATGTTTTGAGTACCCATCCACCGTAACTATTGTAGTTAGTGTTTCAATTCCTCTTGGGCAATATTGTACTTATCACTCAACCGTAACCTGGCTACTGCCCAAACAATCTTAGCCACTGCTGGGTTCACGTAAACCCTCGGTGGGCTCGCCAACTCCCACCTCCTCAGGTGGTTCATCATCTTCAACTTGGCGAAGTAGTAAACCTCACCGTAGTCACTCGGCCTAAGCCCCCTCACTGGTATGCCCGCCAGGAACTTGATGGTGAGCATTGTGTAGTAAACATCCTCACGGCTTGGGATGACAACCTCCTCAAAGCACCTGTTGAAGGAATCACAGCATGTGACCTTCAGCCCACGCATACGTGGGTTGAGGATACTGTTCACAATGAGGACTGGTAATTCTAATTTTAAATAATAGAATAAATACTCAGCCAACTGGTTCATGAACTCGAGGACAACATCATCAACGAAGCCGAAGACCTCTGAGACAGCATCAAGAACGCCACCCTTAACCAAGCCAACTGGAGTGGGCTCGTAACGGCTTTGCTTACGGCTAATGGGAACCTCCCTCACGAGGCCCAGTTTAACACCGAGGCTAATACCCCTGTAGACTCCTGTGAACTCAGTGTAGCCTTTACCAGCTAGGCATGCCCTGAGCCTACTAACCCACACTGGCTCACCCCTGTAGAGCCTGGCTAGGCACTCCATTGTGGGTATTAGGTACTTTGTGTAGACTGGGGCCATAGTTCAAAAACCTAGTCTGGGTTTTTAAGCATTAATGCAAAACTGCATAGCAACCCTGCTAATCAACAGATGTGGAGAGTGGCACATAGGCATTTGAATACATAGTGAAAACTTTATTAACCCCCGAGCCCTGATAGACTTATGAGTGGCAGTCAAGCAGTCCAATCCCCTCAGGGGGAGGAAAAGAAAGACAATGGGGAGCAACCCACACCGCTAATTGCATTAGTGAGGGCTGTAGTGTGGAGTCGTAGTGGCAATAAGGACGCCTTCCTCAGGGTTGCTGGTGATGGTACAATCCTGCTCAAGGGCCATGTTGATGAGAAGGTTGAGGTTGCAATACTGAGGAGGGATGGTGAACCGTTGGTAGTATTCAACGGGAGGATAAGCAGGTTCAGAAGCCAGGGCCATACATACCTTGTTATCCACTTTCCAAGGCGCTTAACACCGATGTTGCCGTTAATCGCAAAGGAGACTGATGATGATGGCGCATTAATGCTTCAAGTTGCCTTAACTGGCGCCAAGGTTAAGCCAAGGGGTAAGAGGGTTGCTGTTAAGGAGGAGGTGAGAAAGGGGTGACGTTGATGGGGGGTTTTGGGGATTTCACCATGTATGTAGCATCCCGGGCTGGATTCGCACCAACCCAAGGTGACCCATGGTGAGTGCTGA
>Ga0080003_1001978_pt1 | contig 10057 bp, 9 predicted proteins | sample JossMetagenome_FD_69206 | JGI IMG/M metagenome (GOLD analysis project Ga0080003, IMG submission 69206) | Hot spring microbial communities from Joseph's Coat, Yellowstone National Park, USA - JC2_E (SPADES assembly) (version 2) | ecosystem: Environmental > Aquatic > Thermal springs > Hot (42-90C)... | reverse complement strand
TTATGAAGATAGTGGCAAGAAGTGTAAAGGTAGAGCCCTTAGATGCAAAGATAGAGCGCTGTAAAGACGGCGAAAATTCTAAGTTTTACTGCCTTAAAGTTTTGATAACCTTTTCAAATGGAACCACCAAAGAGTATATTATGAGAGCCCACAACGAGCCAAAAGCCTTAGAGCGTTTTATAAACAACGAAAAAGGCTATAAAGACAAGTTTCAAGATAAATTCGCCCTGACAGACAAAGAAGATATCGTATATCTACCAAACGTACCAGAAGAGGCTATTTCTAAATAACTATCTACAAGATATATAAACAAAAGCCTGTATACTTATATGTTCTTCAGATTTTACAGGTGTTGGTAAAGCCTTTGCCATAGCAAATCTCATCGGTAGCACCGGTTGGTTTTGGGCATAAGAAATGCTTTTAACAAAACACTCTTTTTGAAAAATCTTAGAAAAGTTTGAGGCATAAACTAAAGATTTTTTGGCCAAATCCTTTATAAGATAGTTCTTTGTAGCATCTATATCTTTTTTTGGTACTATAAAACCAGTATATGTTATCTCATAATTTATATCCTTTAAAGCGTTTAATATTTTTGTTTGGTTTTCAGGATTTTTAATATAAAAACTATAATCGTTTATACCTTTATAACCCTCACATACATATTTATTTTTAGAATAAAAGCAGTTTTTTAAAATCCTAAAACTACCGCCTTTGTAAGGTATATTTAAACCTCTAATCAAATGATCGACTTTGCCAAGGTAGGCTATCACATCAGCACTATTTTGGGCGCTATAATTTATCTCTATATCAAGCTTATAAACGCTAGGCGTAATACTTTTACTATCTCCTATCATAATCTTTATATCTGGATAAGCATAAGACAACGCACAAAAACCCAAAACAAAAATTAAGAGTTTAAAAGTTTTCATGATTTTATTATAGCAATTTCTCAAACTAAATAGCATGATATAATAAAGAATGCACGTTTCAAATAGCAAATTTATCTTTGTTACAGGTGGTGTTTTATCTTCTCTTGGTAAAGGCGTAGCTTCAGCTTCTATTGGAGCTTTGCTTGAAGGTTTGGGGCTTAATATAACCCTTCAAAAGTTAGATCCTTATTTAAACGTAGACCCTGGGACCATGAACCCATATCAACACGGCGAGGTATTTGTAACAGAAGATGGTGCCGAAACAGACCTTGATCTTGGACATTACGAAAGATTTACCAATACAAACTTATCTAAACTAAACAACATAACCGCTGGCAAAATATACAACAGCGTTTTGGAAAAAGAAAGAAAAGGCGTATACCTTGGTTCTACGGTACAGGTTATACCCCACGTAACCGACGAAATAAAATCTATGATACTAAAAGCATCAAAAGACAAAGATATAGCTATAGTGGAAATAGGTGGCACCGTTGGAGATATAGAGAGTTTACCGTTTTTAGAGGCTATAAGACAGCTTCAGCTTGAACTTGGAAAAGAAAACACACTTTTCATACACTTAACCTATGTCCCCTACATATCTGTGGCAGGTGAGTTAAAAACAAAACCAACCCAACACTCTGTAAAAGAATTAAGGGCAATAGGTATACAACCAGATATCATAATATGCCGCTCCGAAGTAGAGCTTCCTCAAGATGTAAAATCAAAAATAGCGATGTTTTGCAACGTAAAACCAGAGAATGTAATATCTGCCTACGATGTAGATTACATCTATAAAATACCTCTTATTTTAAAAGCTCAAAACTTAGACAAAATCATTATTGATGCTTTTAGATTAGAAAACAAAGAACCAAATCTTACAAAGTGGGAAAACATAGTATCAAGCTTAGAACATCTAAAAGATTCTGTAGATATAGCCATCGTGGGGAAGTATATAAAATTAAAAGATGCTTACAAAAGTCTTATAGAAGCTCTTATACATGGGGGCATTGAACATAAGTTAAAAGTAAATATGATTTGGATTGATTCTGAAAATTTAAATGAAAAAGATTTAGAACATGTAGATGGTATTTTGATTCCAGGGGGTTTCGGCGAAAGGGGAATAGAGGGAAAGATAAAAGCGCTTAATTACGGCAGAACTAAAAACATACCAACATTTGGTATATGTCTTGGTATGCAGCTTATGGCTGTGGAGTTTGCCAGAAACGTTTTAGGCTTTAAAGATGCAAATTCCACGGAGTTTGATCCAAATACATCAAACCCTGTTATAGATATAATGGAAGAGCAAAAGGGCATAGAAAACTTGGGCGGGACTATGAGACTTGGAGCTTACGAATGCCTTATAAAAGAAAACACAAAAGCTTATGAGATTTACAAAGAAAACCTCATATACGAAAGACATAGGCATAGATACGAATTCAACAACAAATACAAAGAAGATTTTGAAAAACATGGTTTCATAGCTTCTGGCATATATCCTAAAAAATCTTTGGTGGAGATATTAGAGCTTCAAAATCATAGATGGTATATAGGATGTCAGTTTCATCCGGAGTTTAAAAGTAAGCCCTTCAAAGCTCATAAATTGTTTGCATCTTTTATAGAAAACGCATATATTTATAAGAAGGAAAGGAGCTAAGATATGGCTTTGGATTATCAACCGATGTATATACTTGCCAGCGGAATGAGTTTAGAACAAAGAAGACTAGATGTAGTGGCCAACAACATAGCCAATGCAGATACACCTGGTTTTAAAAAAGATTTTCTATCGGCTTTAGCCTACTATACACCAGATGCCACCAAAGAACCCGGTAACGCCCCAGATAACCCTTCCAACAACTATGTATATCCTGTTATGGAAAAGATATACACAAACTACACAGAAGGACCTATAAGGAAAACCGACAATCCCCTTGATTTAGCAATAAACGGCAAAGGTTTTTTCAAAGTTATGAACGACAAAGGTGAAATATTTTATCAAAGAAGAGGAGATTTTCAGCTGGATAAAAATGGTTATCTCGTAAACCATTACGGTATGAAGGTATTGGGACCCAAAAACCAACCTATCCAAATACCACCTATTGCTACATCTATACATATTTCACCCCAAGGAAACGTGTTTATTACCACTCAAGGCACCAACGAAACACCTTCTCAAGTAGGTACCATAGGTTTAGTAGACCTCACCAACCCCGAAAAAGCTGGCAACGACCTTTATACAGCCCAAAACGCTACTCCAGACAACACATCTACCCTCATACAAGGGGCTTTGGAAGGCTCCAACGTAAATCCAGTAAGGGAGATGGTGCAGCTAATAGACCTTTCAAAAGCCTATCAAGTCTATGGAAACCTTGTGAAAGGCCTAGAAACCACGCAGTCTAAAGTCTCAAATAACTTCGGTTAGTTTTTAGGATTTTAGGATAAAGGTTTTTATAACAGTTATTATGGCTTCATGGACTATTATAAAAAAAGCCAAAAACGTATAAAATATACCAGAAGACATTTTTATGTTTGATATGAAGTAAAATCCCAACAAGATAAAAAAAGGTGTTAGTAAAATATTTAATATATCAAAAAGTATATCTTTTTTAACGATTTTTCTAGAGATAGTAGAAGATGTTAGTTTATAAATCTGTATTTTGAGGCTTTTAAAATCTACCACGTAGTCTTTTGAATTCTCTTCCGATACTACCTCGCCGTCTTTTGCATAAAGAATGCCATCTTTATAGTAGGCTTTTTTCATATATATGTATTTGCCGCCTTGGGATACAAACATATTTTCAAAGGAATCCTTTGATTTGTTGTCAAAATAAACTGCATAATCCCCTACATGTTCAAAGGTCTTTGGAGGTATTGATTCTATAATTCTTTTGGCAAACTCTTCCATAAGATAGTTTTTAGCGTAAGTGATATCTTCGTTTGTAATAAAAAATGAAAACAAAAACCCCAAGAAAAGAGGTATAGCCACTACATAAAGGCTTTGCCTTAATATATAAAGAGGACTTACTCCAAATATATAAAAAGCTTGTATTTTATTTTGGCTAAAAAGCTTATAAAAAAAAGAAAAAACGCTTATAATAACACCAAGAGGTAAAAAGTATATAAAATAATAAGAAAACCAAGAGGCTAAAAACCCCAAAGCGGTTAAACCATTAACATAACTAAGCACATAAACCAAAGAAAAAGATTCTATGGAAAAAAATATAAAACATATAATCATGGTGTAAAAATACACGTTTACAAGCAAACCTTTGAGGAAAAACAAAAAAATTCTCATAAAATAACTATTTTAGCATAGAAGCTTGCCACAATCTAATGACTATAGTATAATAATGCTATGTTTAAGGATTTTAACTTTAGCATATACCTTGTAACGGATGACGCTTTTTTTGTGGATAGAGACGTTGTAAGAACGATAGAGCAGGCCATAGAAGGCGGTGTAACAGCTGTACAGTATAGGTTTAAAAACAAGCCTTCTAGAAAAATGTACGAAGAGCTTTTGGTATTAAGAGATATCACCAAACAAAACAAAGTAGCTCTTATAGTAAACGACAGGGTAGATTTGGCCATAGCTGTAAAAGCCGATGGAGTGCATGTGGGACAAGAGGACTTACCACCAGATGTTTGTAGAAAAATAATACCAGAGGATATGATAGTAGGATATTCGGTAAACAATTTAGAACAGCTAAAAGATGCTATGACGATGCCAATAGACTATATAGGGTTTGGCTCTGTTTTCCATACCCAAACCAAAAAAGATTACAAATACGTAGGGCTTGAAGCCCTTTGCAAAGCAACAAATATCACATCTATACCTATTATAGCAATAGGAGGTATAACACACTACAATCTAAAAGATGTGTTAAAGTGCAAAGTAAAAGGAGTGGCGGTGGTATCTGCGATACTTGGTTTTGAAGATGTAAAAAGAGCAGCATCTGATTTTAAGCAAATGTACAAAGAAAGCTTAAGTATGCAAATATGAAAATAATAGAGCTTCTTAAGAATAAAAAGGGGGTATCTTTTGAATTTTTTCCCCCTAAAAGCCAAAAAGACAAAGAAGCTCTTTTAGAAACTGCAAAAGAATTAAAGGTTTTCGAACCAAACTTTGTATCGGTAACCCATGGAGCAAGTGGCAACTCCGTATCCCAAAAACCACCCATAGAATACACAAAAGAAACGGTGCTTGAGTTAAAAAACTCCCTTGGTTTAAATATAATGGCTCATCTTACGTGCATATCTCATACAAAAGATGAACTTATAAGTATATTGGGCTTTTACAAAGAAAATAACATAGACAACATATTGGCTTTAAGAGGTGATATACCAAAAAACGGTGAAAAAAGAGGCTGCTCTCATGCATCAGAGCTTATAGATCTTATAAAGACATATTTTGATGATAGTTTTTGCATAGGAGTGGCAGCTTACCCGGAAGGACATCCAGAATCTCCTAACATGGAATGGGAAATAAAATATTTTAAACAAAAGGTAGAAAAAGGAGCAAGCTTTGCTATTACCCAGATGTTTTTTGACAACAGTTATTACTATGAATTTTTAGACCTATGCCATAAAACAAATATAGATATACCCATAATACCTGGGATTATGCCTATTACTAACATAAAACAAATATCTAAGTTTGCAAGCATGTGCGGTGCCACAATTCCCTCTTATATCACAGATGCGTTGGAAAACCTAAACGAAGAAGATGTAGTAAAAAAAGGCGTTGAAATAGCTATAAATCAATGCGAAGATCTCATAAAAAACGGCGTAAAACATATTCACTTTTACACACTAAACAAATCAAAAGCCACACTTCAAATATTAAAAGCCATAAAATTATAAATTAAAACAATAGTTTAAGTTTTTGAAAGCCTCATAGCGTTTAACACTACGCTCACAGACGAAAGCCCCATCAAAAGTCCAGCAAACTGAGGTTCTATGTAAATGCCGTATTTAGAAAAAATACCAGCGGCAAAGGGTATCATAACAGCATTGTAACCAAAAGCCCAAAATAGGTTTTGCTTTACGTTTTTCATAAATTTATCCGTAAGGTCTAAAAGATATATTATTTTTTCAAGACCACCACTTGATACTACAATATCTGTACTTACTTTAGCAGCATCTAAGGCTTTTGATACAGCTATACCAACATCAGAAAGCGCCATAGCCTTTGCATCGTTTATACCATCTCCCACCATACAGACTATATGATTTTCATCTTTTAAGCGTTTTATAATATTTGATTTATCGGTAGGGCTCATAGAGGCAAAGTAGTGCTCTATGCCAAGAGTATCGGCTATATATTTGACATTTTGTTCGGTATCTCCAGAACAAAGTATGATTTGCTTTTTTCTTTGTTTTAAGCTTTTAATAAAATCTTTAGCGTATGGGCTTATAGCATCTTCAAGATAAAAAATGCCCATGAGACTTTCTTTTGTGCCTATACCTATAGCTTTTTTGTTTATATCTTCATCCCAAAAAGAAACATCTGTTATATAAATATCTTCACACTTTATACCAAAACCTTCTATTTCCTCACACGTTAAATTTATGTCCATATTGTAATCTTTACAGTGTTCATAAAGGGCTTTTCCTATCGGATGGTTTGAAAACCTTTCAGCATGTTTTATCAAAGAGCATACTTTTTCCTTATCCTCTTTTATATCCTCTTTTACAACTTTAAAGGTGCCTTCTGTTAAAGTACCAGTTTTATCTAGCACAAAAGTATCGGCTTTGTAAAGGGTTTCTAAAGAAGCGGCGTTTTTTATCAAAATACCATTCTTAAAAGCCATAGAAACTGCCACCATAACAGATATAGGCACCGCTATACCCATAGCGCAAGGACACGATATCACAAGGGTAGATACAGCGTAGTTTAAAGCCTCTTCTGTGGGTACACCTATTATTTTCCATATTACAAACACAAAAGAAGATATTAAGATAATAGCCTGTACAAAGTAAGAAGAGACCTTATCGGATATTCTTTGTATGTTTGGTTTTTTCTCAAGGCTTAAATTTGAAGCCCTTACAAGCTCATTTATAAAAGATTTTTCAGCTATATTTACCACAACTCCTTTTATATAACCGCTTTTTACCAAAGAACCAGATATTACGTTATCTCCTTCTTTTACAAAAACAGGCTCAAACTCCCCATTTATAAAAGATGTATCTATATAAGCACTTCCTTCTTTTACCACAATATCCAAAGATACCCTGTCTCCAGCTTTAAATAAAACAATATCCCCCTCTTTTAAAGAGTAAGAATCCACAATCAGCTCTTCAGTACCTTTCAAAACCCTTGCACTTCTTAGGTTTAAAGATGTAAGATTTTTAAGATAGGCGCTTGCTTTTTTCTTTAGCCTATACTCTATGAGCTTTCCTATTAAGACAAAAGATACCAAAAAAGTGGGTGTTTCAAAAAATGTGTTTCCTTTTAAAAGCCCAAATACCACAAAAGAACTATACACTATAGATACAAAGCTTCCTAAAGCCACCAAAAGATCCATATTACCGGTTTTGGCTTTTAAAGAAGCGATAGCCCCTTTGTAAAAATCTTTGGCAGTGTAAAACTGAACAGCTATTGCTAAAACCATCTCTATATAATCTTTATAGGCTATAGAGCTGTAGTTAAGAGCCATTATAAGAATACCCGATGCTATACCAAAAGCTATTTTTAGAGCTATCTCTTTTGATCTGTCAAGTTCTAAAATAGAGACTTCATACCCTTTTGATCTTATGAAAGCCATTATATCTTCAGAGGAAATAATATCTTTATCGTATTCTATGTAAAGGGTTTGTTTTATATTGTCTAAAACTGCCTTTTTTACACCATTTAAGGATTCTAAATCCTCTTTTGTAAGTAAAGCACAAGAGTCAGTGGAGCAATCTACTTTATCAAGGTATAGGTTTAAAACACCAGACTCTTCTACTACTTGGGCCTCGTATCCAAGCTCTTTTATTTTTTTAACGATATCTTCTTTTGATAAAATATTTTCATCAAAGCTCACTATAGCCCTTTCTAAAACCAAAGATACATCAACATCTTCTACACCTTTTGTTTTTTTAAGACCTATCTGTATAGTCCTTTGGCAGTTTACACAGGTCATCCCGCTTATTTTGAATACTTTTCTCATATTTACCAATCTATCAACAAATCAATGATAAATCAAGTAATATATTTAAATGGTGAACTACCTCACCTTATAGAAGGTGCGGCTTCCTGCTTCAAAGCATGATGGCTTTTTAGGTATCCCAAAGGGTATACGGTCATCCACCAGAGCATGCTCCACAGGCTTGAAGTCGGGTCGTTCCAACCCTACTTTATACAAATTTATAGATGCGTTTATATCCCTATCGTGGTATGTTCCACATATAGGACATTGCCAATATCTATCAGACAGTTTTAATTCGTTGTGTTTGTATCCACAGACGTTGCAAAGCTTTGATGATGGGTAAAATCTATCTACCTTTATAAGCTGTCTGCCATACCAATCTGCTTTGTATTCCAGATATCTGACAAATGTTCCAAATCCGCTGTCTGATACAGGTTTGGCAAAGTCTGTTTTTTGCATGCCTTTGACATTCAAGTCCTCCACCACTATGACTTGGTTATCGTCAATAATGGCTTTGGATAGTTTATGTAGAAAGTCATTCCTTGCATTTGAAACATATTCATGCTGAATGGCTAATCTTTTTCTTGCTTTTTCAAAGTTTTTAGAGCCTTTTTGTTTTCTTGATAATGCTCTTTGTAATCTCTTTAATCTCTTTTCAGCTCTTCTTAAGTATTTTGGATGTTCTATTTTATATATTCCTGTACCATTTGTTATTGTTGCAAAATCTTTTAATCCTAAGTCTATTCCACAAACTTTGTTTATAGGTTCTTTTACTTTATTCTTTACATTTTCAGTTTCTACCAATATAGAAGCGTAATATAAGCCAGATGTTGTTTTTACTATGGTAACAGATTTTACTTTACCCACAAACTTTCTATGTATTTTTATCTTTATCCCGTTTTTGATTTTTGAAAGGTATAACAATCCATTTTCAAAATCTATTTTAATAGAGCGGTGTCGACGCATTTCAGAGCTAGGGGACAGGCAGAGCCACTTAGGAGATGTGAGAACGGCACAAGGCACACTATTGTTATTTACATTATTTGTTGTATATGCTTGTTTGTTTTTCTTTTTCTTGAACTTAGGAAGTCTAAAATGTTTTGGATTTTTTAAGTAATTTTTAAATGCTTTTTCTAAATTTAGTTGTGTGTTAGCAAGTGCTAAGCTATCTACTTCCTTTAAGAATGGATACTCTGATTTGTATTTGACAGGCGTAGTTATTAGTATTTTCTCTTTGTTATTATATGCAGTAAGTGTGCTGTAAGCATTTCTCTGAGCTTTTGAGAGGCTGTGAATGTTCTTTAGCTCTGAAATGCGCTGATAGCGCTCTAGCTTCTCATTAAGCATTAGATTCCATACTAATCTAACACAACCAAAAGTTTTAGCAAAGATTGTCTTTTGCTCTTCATTTGGATATATGCGGTATTTATATACTTTTAGCATTTCCCTGACTCTTTATGTATTTCTGTATCATTTCTATAGGTGCTCCACCACTTGTAAGCAGGCAATAGCTTTTAGGCCAAAAATACTCTTTCCACAGATGCTTTCTAATTTCTGGAAACTGCTTTTTTATTATTCTTGAAGATGCACTTTTATAAGCATTGATAAATTTAGATAGCTCTGTTGTGGGTTTTGCTTTGAATAGGCAGTGGACATGATCTTCTTCACTGCCCCACCCTATTATCCCATAATTCTGCCATATTTCTATAAACATCTCTTTAAGCTTTTCTGAGATATCTTTATTTATCACCTTTCTTTTATGTTTGACAACCAAAATTAGGTGATAATATAACAGAAATACCTAATGCTTATTTGTATCAAATTTATTAGTATTCATAGTATTTATTATACTACGAAACTGATTATCTGTCAAGTATACTGTATAAGTTCACTACATCGTGAACACATACCCACAAAAAAATTATAACACATTATCATAGGACTACCTCGGAATTCTTTATACCATTACCATTAACCATGGCATACTTGTAAACCGTGGTA
>Ga0080003_1001977_pt1 | contig 10065 bp, 10 predicted proteins | sample JossMetagenome_FD_69206 | JGI IMG/M metagenome (GOLD analysis project Ga0080003, IMG submission 69206) | Hot spring microbial communities from Joseph's Coat, Yellowstone National Park, USA - JC2_E (SPADES assembly) (version 2) | ecosystem: Environmental > Aquatic > Thermal springs > Hot (42-90C)... | reverse complement strand
CCCTATCACCTCGAGCTCCCCCTCGAGCGCCTCCACGAGGAACGCGAGGGCGCGATGCGAGCCCACGACAGCGCTCACCGCCCCGAGCCTCCTCCCGGGCTCGATCCAGGCGAACGGCAGCCGTATCTCCAGGGGCTCGGGTCCCGATCCGGACGAGGATGCAGCACTCAATTCCCTAATTGATCGATGATAATCTCGCAATTTAAATCTGCCGCCTAATTGATGGCATCCCTCCTCCCCCGGTGTGTCAGATGAAATCCTCGCTGATCCGCGTTCACATCACATAACATAACAGATCTTCCACAAAGGCGCGTCGGCGATACCGAGGGACATGTGGGTCGACGTCCCGATCGATTAGTTCGTGCGCGAGGCGGGCGCCCGGGATCAGGGAGAGGATCGAGGCGCTCGAGGAGGTCGTGGTGGACCTCGAGGGGCGCATAGCCGCGCTGGAGGAGGAGCTCGACGAACTGCGCGGGGGGAGCGAAGCGCGCCCCGAAGGGCGACCCGGCGCCGGGGGACTGCCCGATGGATGCCCGGGACCGCCGCACGATCATGTACCGGATCTTGAGGAGCGCAGGCGTCCATAGCTATCAGATCCATATTTTGCCTCGGTGTACCTGCGGGAAGTTCTGCATGATGCCGGGCCACTTGTTCCCGGGCCGATGAAGAAGGGCCCGCGTTCCCATTTGAAATATTGCAGCGCGCCTTTTAAACTCGCGCGCCGCAGCTCCCCCGTGATGTCAGGCGATTGCGTGATTCGCACGGGCCCGGTGCGCGCCTCGGGCTTCGAGAGCCGCTTCAGGCGCGCTGCCTACGCGGCCGCGGCGGCGAGGCACCCGGAGATACCGGCGGATCTCCTGAACGCCGAGATAGACCGCGTCAGCGCGGCCCTCCACAGGGTCATCGCGGAGAGGCACGGCCTCTCGAAGGGCGCCGTGATCGCTATCACCGCGACCTTCTCGGCCGAGGGCGGCCGCCCGGCCTTCAGGGACCTGCACGTCGACGTGTACTCGCACGACGGGCCGGTGAGCGACCTGGTCTCGGCAGACCTCAGGGCCGAGCTTGACGCGACCGTGAGGGCCGCGCCGCGGGCCCGGGAAGTCGGTACCGCGTGACCGACGCGGTAGCTTTACCTCAGGGCGGCCACCCACTCCCTCACGCTGATCAGGGCCGGCGCGCTCGGATCCGGGAATATCGAGCGGGGTTCCTGCGCCTGTTAAAATTCATTTGCGCGACGCTTTTATTCGGGGGCGGGCACGCCGGCGGCGTGCCCAGGGCCCTCGTCCTGATCCACGACCTCTTCGACGAGATCGAGGCCTTCTACACGATATACCGCCTGAGGGAGATGGGGATGGACGTCAGGGTCGCGAGCACCGAGCTGAGGGAGTTCAGGGGCAAGAACTGGGCGGCGACCCTGAGGCCGGACCTCACGGTCAGGGAGGCGCTGGCCGAGCGCTGGGATGTCGTGGCCATACCCGGCGGCTACGCGCCCGACAGGCTGCGCAGGCACGACGAGGTGAAGGAGCTGGCCAGGCGCGCCGCCGAGCAGGGGGGCGTCCTCGTGTCGATATGCCACGCGGCCTGGGTGGTGATAAGCGCCGGCCTGGCCAGGGGGAGGAGGCTGACCGGGTCCCGCGGGGTCTGGGACGACATAAGGAACGCGGGCGGCGTCGTGGTGGACGAGCCCTACGTCGAGGACGGCAACGTGATCTCCACGAGGTCCTACTCGGACTTCCCTGAGTTCTGGCCGAGGCTGGAGGCGAAGCTCAGGGGCATGGGGATGCTTCCGGGCCGCCACCCGATGGGGCCGGCCGATCCCCGGGAGGGGCCCGAACGCGGCGGCTCGGGGGACCTGACCAAGTAGGCCCCCGGCCGTCCCCGGGCTCCCCGGAGGGGCGCCTGGCCAGGGCCCACCGATGCTGCCCTCCGTCCGCGACGAGCGAAATCGCCAGCCGGGCCCCGAGCGCCCCGCGCGAGGGGGCGCCCCCTCGCTATCCCCGCCGCGCCGGCCAGCCGCGATCTCACGCCCGAACATCCGGGGGCCCGATCGCTCCCCAGCTCCCTCGCCGGGTCGAGGTGGAATCGGCGCGGGGGCCGGCGCGGTAACTTTATCCCGGGGCGGCGCGCGGAGCTGGATCGATTCCCAAGCAGGGGGCACGCGGTTCGGACCGCCGCGATGACCCACGAGGGGGCGCCGGAGCTCATTCGAACCCTGCCCCCCGCCCCTAGGGGCGGGGGTTCAGCTGGGGTCTTGGGAGTTGCCCGACTTCGGCACGGGCTGCTGAACATCCCGACTTGACCCGTTCGAAACCTTCCGCTTCAGCATGCGCAGCGGAAACCCCGCCTAATCCGCCTGGGGCCGCGAGCCCATCCTCTCCCTCAGCGCCGCCCTGGCGGCGGCGAGCCTGGCCACCATCACGCGGTAGGGCGAAGCGCTCACGTAGTCCAGGCCGGCCGAGTGGAAGAACTCTATCGACCTCGGGTCCCCGCCGTGCTCGCCGCACACCCCGACCTCCAGGGACGGGTTCGAGGCCTTGCCCTCGGAGGTGGCGATCCTCACGAGCCTCCCCACCCCCTTCACGTCGAGCGTCTGGAACGGGTTGTCGCTCAGTATCTGGAGCTCCAGGTACTTGGGAAGGAACTTGTTCTCCACGTCGTCCCTGCTGAAGCTCAGCGTCGCCTGCGTCAGGTCGTTGGTGCCGAAGCTGAAGAACGCCACCTCCCTCGCTATCTCGGACGCCGTGAGGGCCGCCCTCACCGTCTCCACCATCGTGCCCACCAGGATGCCGAGCCTCCGCCCGTTCCCCGAGATCGTGTAGCGCGCCGCGCTGGACGGGTCCGCCTCCAGCCTGTATCCCCTCTCCGCCGCGGCGTCCGACATCGCGGGCACCAGAGCGCTCGACTTCACGTACCTGATCTCCTCGACGTCCATCACCTGGGGTATCATTATCTCGACGACCGGGTTCCGGCCCTCCTCCACCAGGTCGAGCGCGGCCTCCACTATGGCCCTCGTGAGGTAGTAGTAGAAGTCCGGGTCGGTCACGCCCACCCTGACCCCCCTGTGCCCCATCATCGGGTTGTGCTCCGCCAGAGCGCTGATCCTCGAGTACAGCTCCTCCAGCTCGGCGAGCTTCGCCTCGTACTGCCTCAGGACCTCCGGCGACGAGGAGCGCGCCAGCTCCGAGTTCCTGAGGGCCGCGTAGACCGCCCTCGCGTCCTGGAGCTGCCTGAGCACCTCGACCTGCGACGGCAGGAACTCGTGCAGCGGCGGGTCTATCAGCCTTATCACGACGGGGAGCCCGTCCATTATCTTCAGTATCTCCTTGAAGTCCGGCCTGATCATGTCGGAGAGCCTGCGCAGCAGCTCGCGCCTCTCCTCGGACCTCCCGGTCAGTATCACCTTCCTCAGGAGCTCGAGGCGATCGGCCCTGCGGAACATCCTCTCTATCCTGAGGAGCCCTATGCCCTGCGCGCCGAACTTCCTGGCGATCTCGGCGTCCTCCGGGACGTCGGCGTTAGCCCTCACGCCGAGCCTCCTGAAGCCGTCCGCCCATGAGAGGAGGACCTCCAGCTCGGGTATTATCTCGGGCTCCACCGTGGGGACCCTGCCCGCGTACAGGCCCCCGCTGCTCCCGTCGATCGTTATCCAGTCCCCCTCCCTTATGACGTTGCCGCCCACGCGTATCTCCTTGGCGTCGTAGTCCACCGTTATGGCCTCGGCGCCCACGACGGCGGGCTTCCCTATGGCCCTGGCCACCACCGCCGCGTGGGACGTCATCCCTCCCCTGGACGTGAGTATCCCCTTGGCCGCGTAGAACCCGTGGACGTCGTCGGGCTTCGTCTCCACCCTCACGAGTATCACGTCCTTCCCGGACCTGGCCCAGGCCACGGCGTCGTCCGGGTGGAAGACGACCTGGCCGCTCACGGCCCCGGGCGAGGCGGGCAGCCCCGTCGCTATGGGGGTCGCCTTGGCCCTCGGATCCACCCTCGGGTACAGAAGGTTCTGGACGGTGGAGGGCTCGACCTTCATCACGGCCTCCTCCCTGGTGATTACGCCCTCGTTCGCCAGGTCGACCGCCGTCTTCACCCTGGCGGCGGGCGTCATCTTGGCCACCCTGTTCTGGAGGAAGTAGAGCCTCCCCCTCTCCACCGTGAACTCGATGTCCATCACGTCGCCGTTCATGCGCTCCAGCCTCTTCCCAGCCTCTATGAGCTGCTCGTAGAGGGATGGCATCCTCCTGCGCAGCTCCTCGAGGTCCATCGGCGTCCTGACGCCGGCCACCACGTCCTCGCCCTGCGCGTTCGGCAGGAACTCGCCGTATGGCTCATCCCTCCCGGTGGACGGATTCCTCGTGAAGTACACGCCGGTGCCCGAGTCCCAGCCGATGTTGCCGAAGACCATCGTCACCACGTTGACTGCGGTGCAGTCGGCCACCTCGGGCGTCACCCCATTGGCCATCCTGTAGTATATCGCCCTGGGGTTCATCCAGGACCTGAAGACCGCCCTGATCGCCAGCTCGAGCTGCCTCCAGGGGTCCTGGGGGAACTCGCCCCACTTGGAGGCTATGACGGACTTGAGCTCCTCCACCGCGGACTTGAGCTCCGCGACGGCGTCGGCCCAGAGCCCGGGGGCCAGCTCCCTGGGTGGCTGCGCGTCCACCCTCGGCGAGTAACCCGGCAGCTCCGACGAGAGCCTGGAGAGCTCATCAGCGTGCCTCGAGCGCGCGAGGTCCCTGATCCTCTCCTCGTGCCGGGCCAGCACCTCGCCGAAGGCGGAGTCGTCGATCCCCAGGACTATCCTCCCGAACATCTGGAGGAACCTCCTGTAGGCATCGTAGGCGAACCACTCGTTCCCGGTGAGGGACGCGAGGCCGCCCACCGTCGAGTCGTTGAGCCCCAGGTTGAGCACGGTGTCCATCATGCCGGGCATTGATATTGCGGCCCCGGAGCGCACCGAGACCAGCAGCGGGTTGCCGGGGTCCCCGAACCCCTTCCCGGTCTCGGACTCGAGCTCGCGCACGCGGGCGCGGACCTCGTCCATGAGGCCGCCCGGGAGCTCGAGCGAGCCTATGATGGACCATATCCTGGACACGAGCTCGTCGCGCGCCGACGGGGATGCGCTCCTCTCTATCTCCCTCACGAGCTCGTCCATCTCAGCCCTCCTGGGCGCGAAGAAGTCCCTGCAGGCGGCGGTGGTTATCGTGAAGCCGGGGGGCACGGGCAGGCCCATCTGGGTCATCTGGGCCAGGGATGAGCCCTTGCCCCCTAGGAGCTTCTTGTCCCTCCAGTCACCCTCGCGGAACGAGACCGTGTACTTGTAGGGACCAGCCATTGCCATCTCGTCGCCTCTGCGATCCGGGAGATTATGATATAAGCTTGCCCCCCGAGGGACTTTCCATCCGGTCGCCCCTCGCGGAGCGAGGCTCGGGAGGTCAGCCCGACATCCCGGCAGGGGGACGCGGACTCCGCGGCGATTTAAAAGGCTCACTGGACGCCTCGAAGGAAGCGGCTGACGCTATGGTTCAAGGGTGAGGAGGCCTCTCCTCGTGGATCACGGTGAGCAGCAACCGTGAAGGGGCGCGACCCCTGAGACCTCGGATCCTCGCCCTTCAGGGCGGGGAGGAATCAGAAGGCTTCTCGGGCGCGATCGGGCGCGCGGCCGCCGCGCAGGTCGGGGCGCACCGACTCGGATATCCACGACAGGTACTCCGGCAGGCCCCCCGACGCGTCCACGGATATTATCTCCGGCAGCTCGTATGGGTGGAGCTCGCGGACCCTCCTGATCAGCTCGCCGAGCGCCGCCGACGTGGTCTTCGCGATGATCAGGACCTCCTCCGACTCCTCGATCGATCCCCTCCAGCGGTAGAAGGACCTGACCCCCGGGACCACGCTGACGCAGGCCGCGAGCCCCTCCTCGACGAGGGCCCTGGCAACCCTCCCGGCGGCCTCGGCGTCGGGGAAGGTGGAGAGGACTATCGAGTACGCCGGGCGGTCGCTCACGGCCGCGAGCATCGGCGGCCGCGATTTAAAGGCTGGCGGCCGCGCTAGGCGCAGAGCTCGGCCATCGATTCCAGGGCGGGATTCCCGGACCCGCGGAGCCTCCCGCAGGAGCCGATCGGCACGATCGCGAGGGTCGCGCCGGGCGCCACCTCGATCGCGCGGCCGCCGATCCCGCCCAGGGGCCCGGCCAGCTCCTCGGCGCGGGCTGGGACGGCGAAGGCCGCCTCGCCGGGCGCCACGCCGTCCTCCGGCCCCAGCAGGCGGGTGAGGTCCAGGACCGCCCCGGAGGACCGGGGCGGAGCCCTCAGGGCCTCGCCGATCCTGGCCGCCTGCACGGCCTCGCGCACGTCGTGCGCCCTTACGGCGTGGGCCCCGGCGAACACCGCTATCGCCTCCGCGGCGACCGTGCCTATCAGGCGGTCGCGCGGATCCGGGAGCCCCAGGATTTTCCCTATGAACGACTTCCTGGAGACGCCTATCACGATTGGCCGCAGGAGGGCGAGGAGCCGGCCGAGCCCCCTCAGGACCGCGGCGTCCCACTCGTGCCACTCCATCCCGGTCCGGCGGAAGAAGCCGATCCCGGGGTCCACGGCCACGCGCGAGGGGTCCACGCCCGCCGACTCGCATATGCGGAGGGCGTCCGACAGCCCGCGCCGAATTGACTCGATCGGGGATCCGGCCGCCGGCGTCTCCTCCTCGCGCTCCCCCAGTATCGCCGAGGCGCCGCTGGATCCCACGACGCGCGCCATCTCGGGGTCGGCCTTGCAGCCGGAGACGTCGTTCACCACCTCGGCGCCGGCGCCGATCGCCGCCTCGGCCACCCGCGCCCTGATAGTGTCCACTGAGACCACGGCCCCCAGCTCGCGGCTTATCGCCCGCACAGCGGGCACGACCCTGGAGGCCTCCACCTCGGGCGGCACGAGCCTGGAGTCCACGTAGGGGGCGGTCGACATCCCGCCCACGTCGATGACGTCGGCCCCCTCCTCGAGCATCCTCGACGCCATCCTCACGGCGTCCTCGGGCGAGGCCGCCACGGACCCCCCGTAGAAGGACTCCGGGCTCACGTTGATCGCGCCGATTATCCTCACGGGCAGGCCGAGGCCCACCTCGACCCGGCCGAGGCGCGCGCGGAGCACGCGGGCCCCAGGCGGCGCCTAGTTAAATCGATCGCAACCGATTTCGCGGGGGGCCGCCGATCCCCCGCGTGGTCCCCGTCTCCAGGTGGCTGCCGGCGTACGCGGCCATAGCCAGGATCCTGCGGCTGAACCCCCTGGCCGACCTGGCCGCGGCCCTGGCCCTGGGGATTGCCGCCCTCCCGAGGACCATGAGGGAGGACGAGCTGAGGGCCCGCGTGTGCTGCAGGACGGCGGTCATCGTGGGGGCGGGCCCGTCGCTCGACCTGTGGGCCGACCGCATCGCCCGGGGGTGGCCGCCGTTCCCGCACTCCCTGATCGCGGCGGACGACGCCGCCGCGGCCCTCCTGGAGAGGGGGGTGGTGCCCGACGTCCTAGTGACGGACCTGGACGGCGACCCGGGGACGGTGCTCAGGGCGGCGAGGAGGGGCTCGGCCGTCGTCGTGCTTGCCCACGGGGACAACGTGGCGAGGGCGCTGTGGGCCGCGAGGGCGCTGCGCAGGCTCCTCCCGACGGGCCAGGTGATCCCGCTGCCCAACTCGGCGGTCCACGGCGGTTTCACGGACGGCGACAGGGCGGCCTACCTGGCGGCCGCCATGGGGGCGGAGCGCGCGGTCCTCGTGGGGATGGACCTCGAGGGCGAGGTCGGGCGCTACTCGATGAAGGGGAAGGGCGGGGCGCGCTGGCTCGCTAGGAAGAGGCTCAAGCTCAGGATAGCCAGGGCGCTGCTCGACTCGCTGGCGGAGTCCGGGTTCGAGCTCCTTCAGCCCGAGGCGCTCGACCAGGGGGCCGGCGACGAGCGACGACGCCAGCCCGAGGGCGGCCCCTCCGATGACGTCGAGGGGATAGTGCGCCTCGATCAGCACGCGGCTCACGGCTATGGCCGCGGCCAGCGCGAGGAGGAGCCACCTGTAGATCCCCCTGAGGTTGAGGGGCAGCGAGAAGGTCCTGGAAGCGTGGCCCGAGGGGTAGGAGTAGCTGTCCACGAGGAGCGGCTCGTGGAGGGGGCAGGAGGCCTCCAGGGGGCGGCATATCGAGAAGGAGACCTTGAGGACGCCGTCGATGACCTCGGCCAGCAGCAGGGAAGCCAGCAGCGCGACCGGCAGCCCCCGGCGCCTGAGGTACACGTACGCCGAGTAGGCGAGGACGGCCGCCCACACCACCTCGACGCTGCCCACCAGCCCGAGGGCGTAGAGCGCCGGCCGGTAGGCGGCCGGCGCCGGGATGGCGGAGCGCAGCCCGGGGGAGAGCTCCTCGGCCAGCCCCAGCGCGAGCGCGGCCGCGTAGAGCGCGGCCGCCGCGCCCAGGCCGCCGCGCCCCCGCATGCGGGGGCGGCGGCGGCACACCGTAATATCGGTTTCGCGCGCTATAGTGCTATCGCGGTCGCCCGCCCGAACCTCCCCAGGTCCACCCGGGTCCCCGGCGGGTCGCCGACCGGTATGAGCCTGACCCCTATCGGCTTCCCCGCGGAGGCCGAGAGGGCGCGAGCGTCCAGGAGGAAGCGGCGGACCTCCTCGGGGCCCGCGGAGACCACCGCCATGTCGACGCCGGCCACGCACACCGAGGATAGGCGGAGCAGGTCCGAGGCGCGTATCGAGCCCTCGCGCGCCATGGCCTTGAGCGCGGAGTCCTCCTCCACGGGGAGCATGACCTCGTTGAACCCCAGCGCCCCGGGGCCCGCGCCCCTCCTGATGGCGCGGTTGAGCTCGTGGACCGCGTGCATGGAGCCCGGCGACCCCACGCGCGCGCCGTAGGCGCGCTCCACGAGCGCGGCGACGCTGTCCTCCATCCACGGGCTCAGGGAGTAGTCGAACGCCGCCCCGGGGACCGCGCCCTCCGCGCGCCTGAAGATGCTCGCCACGGAGCCGGCCACGGACGACGCGTCGACGTCGGACGCGTAGAGGATGGAGGCGGCGAGGATCCTCCTCCCCGGCGGGGCCGACGAGACGGGGAAGTAGGGCGTGGCTATTATGTGGCCGCCCGCGCTGACCGCGACGCGCGTGGCCAGCTCGGGGTCCCTGCCGGCGATCCTGACGATGGCGGACGCGGCCGCGTCCGCGTCGCCCGGCCCCTGGATGGGCATGTACGCGTGCAGCCCCTGCAGCGCCGCCTCCTCGAGGACCTCGGGCCTGCGCGTGTGGCCTATCGAGACCAGCACGCCATCGGGGGAGGCCGAGGATACCCTCGCCACCAGCGAGGGGTCGTCGCCGGGGAGGCCGGGGAGCGATATGCGCCTGGTCCAGACCTCGATCCCCGCGGAGGACGCCTCCCTGGCCCTCCCGGAGAGCTCGGCGGCCCAGTCCTCCATCGCGTCCCTGAGCCGGGCCGCCTCCCAGGACGGGGGATCCCCGAGCATCGCCAGGGCCCTGATCCTCAACACCGACGGGCCGGCGGCGCCGGATTTTTCCTTTCCGGGGGATCCCGGGGGCCCGACAACCCAAATTAGGAAGGAGCGCCCGACGCGCCGCGTTGAGGGGGGGCAGGAGGTACCGCCTGCTGCGCGGAATAGTCTCGCTGCTCGTGCTGAGGTACCTGGCCGAGGGGGAGGAGTGCGGCTACGGCCTCAGGAGGAGGATATCCGGGGTGCTGGGGGAGGCGCTCCCGCCCGGCTACATCTACGTGATCCTGAAGTCCCTCAGGGGGAGGGGGCTGCTGGACGCCAGGGAGGGCTCGAGGAACGGGAGGAGGGTCGTGTACTACCGGATAACGGACAGCGGGATGGACTTCCTGCTCCGGCACAGGGGCGCCGTGGAGGCGGGCAGGAGGGCGATAGAGGAGCTCACCAGGTTCCTGGAGGGGAGGGGCGGCGAATCGGCGCGCGGGTACCGAGGCCGGCATCAAACTTATTGGCGCCGGGGGGCCCGATGCGCCGTGCCAGCCGGATCCCCAGGGAGGGGCGCGATCTGCGGCAGGCCGGCCGCCGGGAGGGTTC
>Ga0080003_1001973_pt1 | contig 10092 bp, 9 predicted proteins | sample JossMetagenome_FD_69206 | JGI IMG/M metagenome (GOLD analysis project Ga0080003, IMG submission 69206) | Hot spring microbial communities from Joseph's Coat, Yellowstone National Park, USA - JC2_E (SPADES assembly) (version 2) | ecosystem: Environmental > Aquatic > Thermal springs > Hot (42-90C)... | reverse complement strand
TCACGAAATGCCCAACACCAATACCAAGCAAGTCACCATCACCACCATTAACAACAACCTCAAGACCAGGATCAGCAAGCTTAACACCCATAGCATAAGGAATAGCCCTACCATGAAGAGTGTGAACACCACCGACGTTTAAGAAGTCAGGCATCCTACTTGAGCAACCTATACCGGAAACGACTACAACCCTCTTAGGGTCTAGACCAAGCTCAGCAAAAGCCTGAGACTCAGCAGCCAAAATACCAAAATTACCACAACCAGGACACCAATCAACCCACTTCTTACCCCTATAGGCCTGTGGACTTAGAGAGACCTTAAGCACCGCCATTTAGGACCACCCTCCTCTCATTGGGGTTGCTTAGTATGTGTTTAATAGCCCACTTAACCTCAGTCCTGGTTATCGGCCTACCATTCCACTTAAGCACGTAGTGAGTTGGCTCCACACCGGCGTTGAGTTTCATCAACTGCGCCGCCTGGGCCGTGTAATTGGCCTCAAGGTTTATGATCATTTTCTTACCCTCAAGTAGCTTCCTGATCAGGTTCCTTGGGTATGGGTTAAACATCTTAACTTGAATAACTTGAACGTTAATACCTTCACTGGCTAACTCATCCATGGCGTCTATGGCTGGGCCCTTGGGGGAGCCCCAGGTGACTATGGCAATGTCTGAGTCCTTCCCATAAACCCTGAGCCTCTGCTCCTCAGGTATTTCCCTATCAGCCGTCTCAAGCTTCTTAAGCCTCTTCTCGTACATCTTGATCCTATTTTCGCTCTCCTCGGTTATTATACCGTACTCGTTGTGTTCATCACCGCTGTAGTGCATTATGGCGTAGCCCAGTGGAACCCTGGGTGATATACCGTCGTCCGTGAATTGGAACCTCTTGTAGTCCTCAACCTCCTTATACATCAACTTACCCCTATCGATGATCTTCTTACCCTTATAGTCCAGTTCACTCTCATCAATTATTGAGTAGGAGTTCGCCAGGAACTTATCGACGAGGTGTATTACCGGTGTTTGATAGCGCTCAGCTAGGTTAAGCGCCCATATTGCATCCCAGAAGGCCTCAACGTGGTCACCGGAGGCTATCACTATCCTCGGGAATTCACCGTGGCTAACGTTAACTGCGAAGAGTAAATCACCCTGCTGACCCCTGGTGGGCATGCCAGTGGATGGGGCACCCCTCATGTAGTAGGTTACCACAACGGGGGCTTCATTCATCCCAGCCCAGCCAATACCCTCAGCCATGAGTGAGAAACCTGGCCCGGAGGTTGCAGTGGCGGCCCTAACACCCGTTAAGGCTGCCCCAATGGCCATGTTAACCGCCGACAACTCATCCTCAGACTGGAAGACCAAGACACCTGCCTTCTTCAACTCCTTGGTTTCAGGGTCAAGGACGTCGACGACCTCGTTGTCCTCTATGAAGGTGCTCTCGTCGGCGGCTGGGGTTATTGGGTAGTAGGTCTGCACCCTCAGACCGCCGGCTATCTTACCTAAGGCCACGGCAGTGTTCCCGTCAAGCTGGACCCTATGCCCGTTGACTGGTATTTCGGGTAGGTTGTAGGCTGATTGGACTAGGTCATAGCTCTTCTCGGAGGCCCTCTCGTTCATCCTAACGTAGAGTTCATTCCTGAAGAAGACCCTTAAGGCGGCCCTTAGGTAGTCTAGCTTAATGCCAAGTAGCCTAAGCGAAACGGCGGAGGCTATTAGGTTCCTAGCCCTCTCTACAACGGATGTGGGGAGCTTGAGTTCAGTGGCCACTTCGCTGATTATCTTACCGTAGTCGACGGGTACCAGCTTAACGCCCTTGCTTGAGGCGTAGTTTAAGGCATCCTTAATGGTGGTCCCGTAACCGTTTGACGTGAGCAGCTTCTCAATCTTCTCAGCCCTCTCAGGCTCCATGCTTTGAACGGTGCTTATCTTAGTCCCCTCAAGGGTCTTGTCGTATATTATGTAGTCCCTCGCCTCCATGAAGTGTTGGAAGACTGTCTCGGCGTCGAAGGTGGCCAGTATGTTAACCTCATCTGATAGGCTATGCATCTTAACGTCGCTTATGGTAAGGTTAAAGTAACTGTGCCTACCCTTAATGTTTGAGTGGTACTCCCTATTACCATATATGTAGTACCCAGCCCTAGCCACCGCATTACCGAAGATGCTCGCCGACGTGTCCACGCCGCTACCCTGAGCCCCACCTATCATCCACGTTATCTTAACTGTCATAAAACCTCGCTAAAATAACACCCCTTGATATTTTTAAATCTTTCTAAGGGAACACCACGACTTTTAGCAATGATTTTTGAGTAACCACCCATGGTTGATTTGATTTACTTAAAGTTAATTTATAGATCAACGTAGTTTGAGTGTTTATTTATGTTAAACGTGGTTAGGGACATTGGGTTGGACTTAAGTGCGTAATCAGTTTTGGCATAGATCATCATGGTCAGGGCCGTCTGGGTTCATCACACCTAAGCCCACTGGCACGGGCTTAAACGCTTAACTAGTCGTTGGTTGCCAGTTGCTTAACCCTGGCCCTACCCATAACGGCCTCAATAACCTTAGCCCTACTGCACCTAGCCTCACTAAGCCTACTAACGGAGCCCACATACACGTCACCGTTAGGCAATTTAACCCTAACCCCCCTGCCTATTGACATTGCCGCTATGGTAACAACCCTACTGCTCAATGGGTCCCCAAGCCTCTTGGCATCGTTAATCTGGGTTGTGCATTGGGTGTATAGCATTGCCTCAATGTTAACGTCCCTTGCTATGGAAACCCCATCCCTAACGCTCCTGAGGGCTAGGTAGAGGTAGTAGGCTAGGTCACTGGCCGTTGGGGCAGTGTAGTTGTTTATCACCAGGAAGGCATCCGCATCAACCCCATTAATTATGTTGCCCAAGGCCTCCCTGGTTAGGGGCTCGTCTAGCAGTACCGTGTAGACCACCAGCTGAACCTCCCCTAAATCCGAGTTGAGCCTAATTGGGTTAAGCCCATTCGACGCCCCCTCACCCATGGTGGCGTGCATTAACCCATAGCCGCGGCGCCCCTTTATAATTCACTCCACCTAGGCTGCCTTAATGGCCTAGCCGCCGTGGATGTAGGATAGGAAGAGGACTACGTCGCCGTCCTTAAGCCTCGTCTCAAGCCCATTGAGCAGCCTGATGTCGACGTCATTGACCGCTGCATATACCCCGGGCCAGAGCCCATTATCCTCAACCAGTCTCCTCCTTAGCCTGGGGTTTTGCTGGGCCAGTTGCCCCAGGAGTTCCCTCAGGGTTGAGCCGCACTTAACCTCAACGTCGATTGAGTCAGAACCGGCGAAGGACACTAAAACACCGGCGAACTTAACCCTAACCCTACATTCACCCACAGCCCACTCACCATTCAGTGTTTATAAATCATACGCCAGCGTAATTAACGTGGTAGCTGTATGATTAACGGTTTTTAAGGGTCTAAAATTGAATCGAGACGTGAAAAATCACAACCAGCCGCTGCTACTGAGACTTGGCGGCGACCTAGGGCTGCTGGTGCATAAGGACTACAGGGGGTTGATATACAGGTCAAGTATAGTTAAAGTGAGTGTGCATCTAAGGAAGGCCAGTGATGTGGCCATAGCCGACTACGTTGAAATGGACCCCCTCTCAACGGTTAGGGCCACTAGGATCCCCAATAACAGCCTCGGCCTAGTCATGCTAGCCATGCTGGCCATACCCAGGGGCTTCGTGGCCTCCTACAGCGACATAGCTGAGTTACTCAACATGACCCCACGCCTGGTGGGGTTATTCGCCTCCAGGAACCCGATACCGGTCATAGTGCCCTGCCACAGGGTGGTTAATAGGGATGGCACGGTGGGCGGCTATAGCGCATGGGCTAGGGATGGTAGGGGGGTTAAGGCATTGCTCCTGTCCATGGAGAGGGTGAGGATTAATGGGCTTAAGGTTGACAGGGAGCACTTCATGGACCCCAGGGAGCTTAAGGACAACTTCTACAGGATATACAACTACTACCACGCATTAATAAGCGAGAGGAATGGGCACAGTGAGGAGGATTAACGCACCACGGTTAACTCGACCTGGTCACCCTCACTTAACCCATACTCCTCGGCGAAGCTACCCCCGTTTACGGCCAATTCAAGGAAGTTCATGCTGTTGAAGAGGGCCAGTGCCTCACCCCTATCCACGTAGCCATAGGACCTATTAACCCTAAGCCTAATCAACCTACCCTTAACGTTGACGGTTAGCAAATCCCCATAGCCAATGTTGAACATGCCCCTCCTAACGCTTGTGAAGACGTTGCCGAACTTATCCACGTAAACCACCTGAGCCTTAATCACGCCATCCTCCAACCTGGGCTCGGGCATGGTCAACTTTACGTAATCCCTAACCACGGGCCCATAGTCCTCAAACCTGGTTAGGCCAATGTGGGCCGCGGCTGGGGCGAAGATGTCCCTACCGTGGAATGTTGAGGAGACCTCACCAAGCATAACGGACCTGTTGCTGATCTCCCTAACCTCCACCACACCATCATCATCAGCGGCCATTGTTAAGACACCGTTGTCGGGCCCTATGAAGTAGTAGTTCCTACTCCTAATAGCCAAGGCCCTCCTACTAGTCCCAACACCAGGGTCGACGACGACCACGTGAACCGTACCCCTAGGGTAATACCTATACGTGGCCCAGAGTATGAAGGCAGCCTTAAGCACGTTGAAGGACGGCACATCGTGCGTTATATCAATGACCACGGCGTCTGGGTTAATGGAAAGTATGGCACCCTTCATTGAGGCTACGAAGTAATCCCTAGTACCGAAGTCTGTTAGCAGGGTTATCACTTGGCGCATACAGCCACCCAACCCCACAACCCATCACAGCCTTTTAACCTTAAACCTGTAGTTAGATTGCGGAGTGCCATAGGTTTGTTAACTGGGCTTAAGTAGGGTGACGTTAACTTTAGCTTAACCCTACGTGGGCTTAGTTAACCATTAATTGGCTAAGAGCCAAACAGTGGAGGTCGTTGGCGAGGTGGTGATACTGGTCACATCCATATTAGCCGTTGGCCTAGTGCTAACATACGTAACAGTGACCTACGGCAACTACGCAAGCTACATAACGGCGCACGGGGAGTTGGCCAACATAGTTCTCGAGGCCTACGGCTACCTGGTCAACGGCTCAACGGTGATCATACTGGGTAACCTGGGTAGGGTGAACGCCTACGTGGCTAAGGTATATGCACTGGGCAGTAACTCAAGCACGCCTATTAGCCTAAGCAACGTTAGGGAATACCTAAGCTACACGTCACCCCAAGCCTCAAACCCAGTGACCATTGATGGTAGGCTCCTCCTGGAGCCAGGCCACATGGCCATAGTCGTGGTTAAGGGCACCTACTGGGGTGTGTCAGTGGAGGCCTGCCCAACCCCAACATCCAACACCTGCGGGTGGGTTATGCTCAAGTGGAGTGTATCCACCTACACACCGGTTAACTCAACCTCGATTCAAGGCCAATTAGGCTCCATCAACGTTGGCTCAGTGACCATTGAGGTCACCAATGATACGCTGAGCATACCCTGGGTGGTCACGGTGACCATTAACGGGCCTGGGGGTTATACGTACAGTAAGGGTGGTTCAGGGGACTTAACCTGGGTTCAGACATTAGCCAACAGCCTACAGACACTGGACACTTCAATAAGCCTAGTCAACCAAAGCGGGTACGCCGGTGGATTAAGCATATACCAACTGGGTGACTCCACCTACGGATGCATAGCCGAGCCGAGGGGCTACTTGAACGTTACCTCGGGCGTGGTTAAGTACACGATTAACTGCTATAGGCTACCCACCAGCCAAGTCACGATAATAGCCTACTACTCCGGCCCAGGCCCAGCCGAGTTAACCCTAGACCCAACTTGGGTGCTGGTTAATGGCTGGAATAAATTCACCCTAGAAACCACGCCAGGCCCCCATGAATTGAGTTATGCGGCTAATGGGGTGTGTTGGTTCAACGGTACCTTAACGGGAAGTAGCGGTAGTGTTGAGGTTAACGTACCCAACTCAACCTACACAATACTGGTCAGCCTAATATGCGGTGAATCTCCATTCTACGTAAACGCCCACGTGGAGGACAACTTAACCACCGGGTCTGGGGAGGCCCACTACATGATCTACACAGGTGATGCTAACCACCACGTATTCGATGAGGCCTCAGGCTCCACAAGCCAGTGGTTTAGGCTTAGGCTACCTGGCCTAAGCGGCTACGTATGGGGAGTGGTGACGAACGGGGTGCCTAGTCAATACACCAAGTGCTACCTGTACAATGCAAGCCTACTGGGCATAGGCTCAACACCACCTGAATACCCGGTTACAAACGGCTCAACAATAAGCCTATACGTACACTGCTTGCCCGGTAGTGGGGTTGTTTACTGGGTTGTTAAGCTCCAGGGAGCCGTGTGGGATATGGGCATTGTCTGGTGGACTTTAACGGACTCCTACGGGCACAGCGTCACCAACCAGATTAGCAGCTTCAACCCGCAGTACAGTGGCAACTTCAGCGTGAATGGGCCTGATACACTAACACTATCACTGTACGTTGAGCCAGGCTTCCACTACGTGTGTTCAGTAGCCTCGCAGAACCCGCAGACCGTGAACCCAGGGCAGACTGCGGTATTCACCATAGACTGCAATTACGTTGTCAATCGCCCCACCAGCACAACCACCACGACGACAACAACCTCAACCTGGGGTGGCTACTGGAGCCTCTACATTACTGTTAATGATAACCCAGGAGTGAGTTATACTATCACTGACCAATATGGGAACAGCCTCTCGGGCAGCCAGTCAGTGAGTCAAGTATTCTTCGCAAACTACCCACCAGGAACCAGCGCCCAATTAACAGCCAGTACAGTACCAAGTTGCACCATAAGCCCATCAAGCACCACGATAACGCCAACAAGCCCAAACATGTATGTTACATTCACAGTATCCTGCGCTTCAAGCACCTCATCACCAGCACCCACAGGTTCACCAACTTCAACTCCAACAGGCACTCCAACGAGTACTGGTACGCCCACGCCGACAAGTACCCCACCACCCACTAGCACTACACCCACTTCAACTACATCAAGCCCACCACCAACTACCGTCACAACAACTGGTACTAATCCTCCGCCATCCCCACCACCAACATTCACGGGCTTCTACGAGGCGTGCGCACCAGGAAGCGTGCAACCAGGGCAGGCGGAGGCGTTCGGGTGTATTGTGGCTTGGAAGGGGCACACTGTAACTGAACTAGTTGCCCAAGTAGGTAAGTCAGGTAATTTGATTATTGAGACCACAACACTGTACTATGATATAAGCAACTCTCCAGCAGGAGCAATAGGCGCATGGACACTGGCAGGCACATGCCCACCAGGCTTCGTCCAAGAATACAATGTTAATGGTGGTAACTTCGTAGCCCAGTTAAGTGGTACAACTGGGACTTATACGTGGTACGTTACAGTAAGCGAATGGTGCTATAACCAGCATATACCTAACCCCAGCTTCGCCTTCTTCACAAGGTGGAACCCACCAGAGCTACCTATTGACTGGCTTTTGAGGGGTGGGACTGACGTTGAGAGTGAGATTGCGCCACTCTACTTGAAGGCTTGGAATGAGTATGTTAGTATGTGGCTCAGCGAGAACGGCTTCGCCCTGGACTTGCTAATACTCCTAGCCTTGGTAATGCCAATACTCGTGAGGCCAGCCACGAGGAGGCTTAGGCTGACTTAACCAAATCTTCAAAATCAATCCCCTTCTTCAAAACCCTTCTTTTATTGATGCAATAGTCTTTTTAAACACTGGTTAGTGTTTAGCCTGGTGCCCGAGGTATGGATTACTACACGGTCAGCCTCCTGATAGGCGTGGCGAGTATTATAGCCTCACTGGTTAGTGTGGCCTACTGGCTTGGGGGCAGGCTAACCAAGATGGATAGTAGGCTAACTGGAATGGAAAGTAGATTAACTGGAGTGGAAAGTAAACTAACTGTAATGGATAGTAGGCTAACTGGGGTTGAGAAGGGTATTGAAAGGCTGGATGAGAGGTTGGGCAGGCTCACCAATGCCATCAATGGCGTTGGTGAGTCTATTATCGAGTACCTTGGTTTGAAGGGAGTCTTGAATCAGGGTGAAGTGAACTACCTAAAGTCTGATATCAGGAGGATAACCTTAATCGCAACAAACCCGTTCACCGAGGCTGAGAGGAGGAGACTCCTTGAACTCGTGGACAAGGATGATTTAACCATTGAGGAGGCCGAGGAGTTGTATAGGCTTGCTAGGAAGTTCTACGAGGAGTACATTGACAAGACACCCGATGCAATCAAGGTGCTACTATACGCCGCCGCAATGCGTGGAATAACATACAGGAAGTACGGTGCGTTAGAGAACCTACAACGCCAGTCCTCCCAACATTGAAGCCTTTTAAACACAGGCAGGTACTAACCTCATGCCACTCACTGAGGATGAGAAGAGGAGGCTTCTTGAGCTTATTGATAGGGGTGAGGATTTGACACCCGAGGAGGCTGATGAATTACTCAACCTAGCCAAGAAGTTCTACAATGAGTACGCTGGTAAGGTACAGGACGCATGGAAGATGCTCTACTACGCCGCCGCAATACACGGGATAGTGCATGGTAAGTACGAGAGGAAGGCAACACCACCAAACCCAAACCCCTAACCCAACCCTCAACCCTCCTTCAAAATCCCCTTATTGAACCAATGCTCAAGGCTTCAGGGGGTACCAGATGCCCTTACTTGGTGAGCAGTAGTATTGCCAATTAGCCCCAATTGGCTCAGTGATATTGAGCCTGTAAACCCAGCTACCATACGTCCAGCCAGCTGGGTCGTAGCATGGTGCTGGCTTACCGTACTTAGCCTCACTGGCAAGCCATGCCCAGTATTGTGCTCCTAGGAACGTCATGTTTAGAATGTAGCTGTCTGGGGTGCCAGGCTTGACTCTGATTACTTGAATGAGGCATAGGGCTGGTGGGTTTAGTGCTAGGCTTATTGCTGGGCCTATTGGTGATGAATTAGTGAGTATCATCACGTATGTACCATTGTTCAGGTACTTGAAGGCGAATGGGTACTGGACAAGACCCCACGATGGAACTACACCAATAGTGTTAGTGCCCAGTATTGCCAGGGTGTAGTTTGGTATTGGGTAGTTCACTGCATTGCTTAATATGTATGCCGAGGAGCTTTCGAAGGTGTCCAAGCCACCGCCCACTGGGTCAATCATACCGAGGTACGGCTCCGTTGAGGTAGCGTACTCAACAACACCAGTCTTCGGGAACGTGTATAGGTAGTTGGTTTGGTTCATGTATTCTTGGGCTAGGTTGTTTGGTATGAACCATGCGCCTAGCCATACTGCGCTCATGTTTGGGAACACCCAGAGTGTGCCTTCACAGAAGCCTAGTGGTAATGTTAGGTTCATTATCCCGAATGCTGATAGTGCGTATGTTGCCTTAGCCCAGTTCAAGACGCTTAACGGGTCAGTGATGTTGAGCCCTGGCACCTGGCTGGCATTCTCAATGATTGTTGTTGTTACGGTGGTTGTGTATGGGTATGGAACTGGGCTAGTCACAGTTATCGTGTGGTTCACTGTGGTTGTCGTTGGCACCACGAGTATCTTTGTAATTGTATTATTCACGACCTTTGTAGTCGTGGTTACCTCAACGTATGTCGTGGTCATTGTAACCGTCTCAACCTTACTATTCATGGTTGCGGTTAGTGTGTTGTTTACTAGCTTTATTACCATTGTTGTTTTGAGAATTGTGGCTGTTGATGTGATGGTTAGTGGCTTTGTTACTGTTACGTAGCCTATGTGTATTCCCCCGCCTACGATTAGGCCGAGGATTGTGGCTAGCGTTATGGTTAATCCGAGTAGTGCCTTGGTTAGCCTTGGGTTTGGGTAATCAAGCATTAAACTCGCCTAACACTAATTGCCAGCCGTGTGCAATTAAAAGGTGACTCAGCGTTCTCACCTAGTGGTTTTTATTGGCGTTCATTGCGGCTTATGGTTTCACCTCGCCGCCAGATCATTAGCTTCACTGGTGGGTTATGGATGCTTGTGGTGGG
>Ga0080003_1001972_pt1 | contig 10093 bp, 6 predicted proteins | sample JossMetagenome_FD_69206 | JGI IMG/M metagenome (GOLD analysis project Ga0080003, IMG submission 69206) | Hot spring microbial communities from Joseph's Coat, Yellowstone National Park, USA - JC2_E (SPADES assembly) (version 2) | ecosystem: Environmental > Aquatic > Thermal springs > Hot (42-90C)... | reverse complement strand
GATTCTTCACTTTTCATTTTATAAGTGATACTCCTCCCTAATAAATTTTTCTTAGCCTCCGAACGAGTCAAGGTGAGTTATGGTCACTGAAATGAAACCCTATTTGAGCCTCATTGCAGTGACCTTCAGAGTCCTTGACTCGTTGGGTAAAATTTTGTTTTAAAAAATTAAAAAAATAATTAAGTTTAATGCTAATAAAAGTCTAGATGCTAGTTTCAGAATTCATTTAAAACATTATTAATTAAAAGCAGGCTAAATTGAATAGATTTAAATACTTTGGTTATTCAAATATAAAAGAGGATATCATTGAAAGGATTTCCGCTTCTTATTTATGCGATAACCCCTGTTTATGTTGGTATGGGTAGGTCTAGTGGGATTGTCGATCTTCCCATACAAAGAGATCCTCTTGGTTTTCCTATAATTTTCTCCTCATCATTCAAAGGAGCACTAAAACAATGGTGTGGCACTAAGTCCGATAATTCTAAAGATAAGTCTAACAAATATGATAAATATGGAAGGCTTAACTGTAACGATCAAGAAATAAAGAATTGTTGCTGTCTTTTTGGAGGCGAAAGTATAGGAAGCGATGAAAATGCGGAAGCAAACAATGAAAAGAAGCAAGTTCAAGAAACAGCCTCTATAATTAGTTTAAGCGATTTTTATCCACTTGTTATACCTGTTCCTAGTCTTGACAAAGGCTATGTCTATTTAACATCAAAGTATTTAATTGACACGTTATTCGAGCTTTTTAGTTCTGTTGAATACGAAAATGGGAAAAATTGGATTAATCAATTCAATAAAAATAATAACCCTAATGGATTTGTAACCATTGGATCTGATATGGAAGGAATCCCTTATCTTAAATTTCAAGACTCCAATTTTGAAAAAGAAATCACTAATCTTGGTAAGTTAGCTGAAAGACTAAAAGATGGAATAGCATATGAGACTGACGACTTAAAGGCTGTATTTGAGATAGAGAAAGGTATAATAAAGTACACTAGAAACAAAATAAACCTAGAAAATGGCACAGTATCAGATAATGCTCTCTGGACTGAAGAATACTTACCTCGCGGTACTATACTTGCAGGCATAGTTTTCTTCAACGTACCTAGGAAAAACAAATATTGCGAGAATGGCGAAATTATTGACGAAAATAAAGCCGAATCAAAATTTAAAGAAGTCTTTGGTGAGAAAGAGTTTTACCTTAACGTTGGTGGAAAAGAGACTATAGGAAGAGGCCTAGTCAAAGTAAAGGTCTTGTATACAGATAAGAGGTGAAGACATACGAGTACCGTAGAGGTAGAAAAGAGGGTTAATGATATAGTTGAAAATAAACTCAATAATAATTTAGTTTTTGAAGGTATTTTTAAAGCATTTACTCCGTGGTGGGGAGGTAATGAGTTTGGTTATACCTTTTATCCAACTGCTCACTACCCAGAAGCCAAGGAAATAATAGGTAAGACCAAGTGGACTATAAGAACCCTGTGTGGATGTGTACCGGAATTCTTTGGGTCCACTAATGATAATAAGAATGCCATCGCCTCTAAGATAAAAGTTTTGGTACTTCCCGAAGACCCTAAAAGTAGAGATCCTAAAGACCCTAAAGTTGAAAAGCTAAAATACTTCACGAAAATACCTCAACAGCTAAAGGAAAGGGATAAGAATAATCAACTATCTTATTTAAGAGAACGTGGATACGATCTCCTGTTTAGCAAAGATAAAAAATTCAATTATAATATTGATGATGAGGGGTTCTATAAGCTATTAACAATACCTAGGTTTTACCTTAAAGCCCTAGATAAAAGACCTCCAGAAGAGCTCGAGAATTATCAACAAGAGCTCGAGAATTATCAACCAATGAAACCTGAATTAAAAATAAGGGTGAAAATATATGTCAGGAATTATACCAATAATGAATATATAAGATCAGCAGCACTTTTTCTAAAGGCCATGCTTGTAACTATGAAATATCTAGGAATTGGCAGCGCATCTAATAGGGGCTTCGGCAGATTCAAGCTTGAGTCTATAGTTAAGTTCAATCCAAAGCTAAAAGATTACATAATTAAAGGCTTCAGCAAAGAATGCCTAAATATGTGTAAAGAAAGTTGTAAGAATTCTGAAAGCAATTCTTTCCCTGTATTTCCAGAAGCTGAAAAAATTAAATTTAACGTCAGTAGTGAAATCAATAATGTAACAATAGATACTAACATAGATCCTAAGGATATTAAGCTTATTAGATTTGTTAAGCCAGTTAATTCCAGAAGAGTGAAAATTAGCAATTTTAATTGCTATAATGTTAAAGCTAAAGATATAGAGGGCGTATTAGCAGCCATAGGTCTTGCTACGCTTAAGCTAACTTGGAAGTCAGAGCGTATGTGCAAGGAAAAAAGGATAATCGGAGGTAGAGGTTATCACACATGGCCGCTAGGGCTTCCCAGATCCAAATCTAAAAAAAATGAAAATAAAAATGGTTATTTAGTTAAGGTTAGCAATGAACAATTTGATATTGGAAGAAGGCAATCTTACATAATTTTTTCTCCTACGGAAGACCTTGGAGTATACTTGTTGCCATTTTATGCTGATGATTATAGACCAATAATGCATATAGGTTACAAAAAAGACGAAGTCAAAGATATTAAAGAAGTCAAAGATATTAAACCAGTATATCCCAAAAATTGTAATAATCCCAATAAAAAGAAGGATAATCTTACGACTAAAGACTTTATTGACATAACCATGGATTGGCTTGAAGCTATACTAAGAGGTGATTTAAGATCATGACAAATAATGAGAAAAAAGACTACATACAATTCGCTATTGATTATGGAAAGAAGCTCGATAATAGGCTTAAAAATGAAAATAAGTGTCAAAAAATAGACGCATTTAAAAATAGGGCTAAAGACTTTCCATCACTAGTAGTTCAAGAAGGTCTTGTGCCGGCTCTTACATTTTACTATGCCAAGGCTGAGGGAAAAATCGATGATATTAGTAAAATTAGCTGTGACGAGCTAAGTAATGAAGGCAGGGGTTATTCAGCATATATGGGCTTTCTTATGGATGCCCTAAGGAACTTCGCCTCCCTCAAATGCGAAAATGCATTAAGCTGTATAGAAGAGGTTAGAAAGAACGAGCTCATAATCACGAATAAAATATTGCCTGTTTTAATTGAGATGAAAAAAATATCTAGCATTGTTGGTGGACAAAAATGAGTATAACAAATCAAAATCCTAATAATTTCTGCAATAAATACAAAAACTTCGGCCTAGCATGTCTAAGAAAATTCATAGATGATTATTTGAAATCAGCTAAAAAAGACACGTCAGAAATTAACTCAACAACTATATCAAAAATAAGAAAAGAGATAATCAAAGAAGCTGAAAATAAAAGCTTCAACCTAAGCCTAACAAAAGCCGTTATGGAAGAAACAAAGAATGCCCTTTTAGCACTTGACTACGATGTTATTGACGTTACTGCAAGGCTTGACTATAAAGCTATAAGTGGTATGTCTGAAGGCTTATTCCATCTCATATTTGAGGTAGGCCTGAATTATGATGAACTTCTAGATGTGCCCTATATACCTGGGTCAACAATAAAGGGTATAATGAGAAGCAGACTTTATGAACTTACCAAAAATAAAGGTGAAGAGCTTTTTGGACCTTTAAACAATATTGGAAAAGATAATGCGTGGAAAGGGAAGATTGTTGTAAGCGATGCCTATCCGATTCCAAATAATAAGAATAATAATAGCGAGGAAGCTAAGCTCTTAACCGGCGATATATTAAACCCTCATTACTATAAAAATAATGAGGCAGTCAAATCAGAATATGAAGTTATGCCGACGCCAATTATACACATATCCATAAGAGATAATGTAAAGTTTAGGTTTCTGATAGGTATAGAAAAGAATGCAAACCCTGGAGAGGCTGGAAAAATACTTAATGTAAAAAGCGCTAAAGAACTTGTTATGATTTTATTATTATACTCATTGAAAACAGGCATGGGAGCAAGATCAACTAAAGGATATGGCTTTTTTGAAGTTGAGGATTTTTTGGTGATGTAGCATGGATGATGAAATATTTAAGGTTAAGGCTCTTGCTCTACTCCATGATCCGCCATGGAAGCCTTGGAGCATAAGTAATAGTATTGAAGGAGGAGATAAAAATAAGGGAAGAGCACTTGATGATGATTTTCTAAATAAAGTTAATGATTTTCTAAAGGAAAAAATTAAATACTACGAAGAAGGGAATGAGAGGCACGAACGAGAAGCATTAACCTTCGCAAGAATACTCGGTTTAGAAGATCAATTAATAAAAGAATACTTCAATAATGTAATAAAAAAATCTGATATTTTTTCTGCTTCACTAGATAGATACGCCTTATCACTATCTAAAGAATCGCAAAAAGAACAATTTCCAAAAAAACAGAGCAAAAAGTATAACATATTTAACATAAATCACCTAATGCCTTTAAAATCTGATATAGAGAAGAATTGCATACAAAACTATGTTGAATTCATGTTACGCGTTCTCAATAATCCAAAAAATAAGCTAAGCTGGGATCTAAAATATAATGCACTCTATGCCCTCCTAGAAGTTGTTTGGTATCATTTTTGTAATGATTATTACCCATTGGCAGATACAAGGGTCAATACGTATTCTGTGTTTGACCACCTTTATGCAACTGCCTCTATGGTAAATTGGTATATAGATGGCGATCTAACCGGTTATCTTGTAAAGATTGACCTGCCATCTATTCAAGAGGTCATAGCTAGAGGAAGAAAGGCATGGGATTTCTGGGGAGGAAGCTATCTGCTCTCATGGCTTTCATATGAAACTATAAAGCCACTTATATGGAAATTTGGCGTTGATATAGTATTATCTCCTTTCATGGGTTTAAATCCATTTTTCATATACGACCTGTTTAATAGAGCTAAAGAAAACAATAATATATTCCGAAAGAAGAAAATATGGGTAGAGAATAAAGAAGAAGACCTTTACTGGGAGTTTAATGAGCTTATGTTTAATCCCACCCAACCTATCATGCCAGCTACAGTACTTTTAGCACTACCAAAACGTGCCGGTAAGGATAAAGAAGAAGTTAAAGATCTCATAAAGAAAAACTATAAGGAAGCTTGGGATTATATAGTAAATAATATAGTAAATATAATTGCTGAAAATACCAATGAATCCAAAATATCTTCAGAAAACAGTTCAAATTTAAAAAATCTCCTAGATAATCCCATAACTCCAGCAAGAATTAAAGTAATTGATATAGGTGAGGCCCTAAGTAAAAATGAGCTATCTTCTGAAAACCTTAACATATTTAAGTTTATGTACCTGCTAGAACTTGCCAATGAAGATGAAACACCAACAAAAGTATCATACGGAGTTACAGCAGCTCAATTAGCTTACAGCCTTTCCATTAAGAAATATGAAAACAAAGAATTCAACCACCATTGCTCATCATGTGGTGTTTTGCCTGCTGTCATTGATAATGATAAAGATCTTGAAGAAGGAGAAAGACTTTGTCAGTATTGTTATTTGAAGAGAAAGATTCGCAAATATATTATTAAGAAAATTTACAAAATCCACATAATCCCATCAACTATTGATATAGCCAACATTTACAATTGGAGGAAGATATTTAATAATAAAGAAGAAGTCAATAAGCTAACAAATGAAATACCTAAAGATGAGAAAAGTAAGGGTATTGAACAGGAAAGTAAGGGTATTGAACTACCTGAATCCCTTAGATTAACCCCTGAATCCCTTAGATTAACCAATGATTATAAAGCCATAAGTGATAAAGAATCATATGCAAAATATGCAAAGCTTTTCTATTACTATACTACTGAAAAAAGGCTAATGCTTGATAAATTGAATGACCGCTCCCTTAATGGTGAGGAAATATATTATGCTATAGTTAGAGGTGATGGAGATAACGTAGGTAAAAAATTGCTCAAGGGTATCATTAAGGCTAAAAGTTTTAAGGATTATGTGAAGGAGGTATTTAATCTAACCATAGACGACGAAACTATAAATGAAATTAATGGAAAAATTAGGGATTTAACTAATGCAAAGCCTGATAATAATGAAATACAAATACCAGTTACCCCAGATTATCTCATAACCCTCTCGAGAAGTCTCATGGTGGTAGCATTAAATGATGCTTTAACAGTTTCAAAAGACGGCTTCTTAATATACGCTGGGGGTGATGATATAGCCTTCCTGGCTCCTATTAGTAAAATGGCAGCCTTTGATTTAGTAATGAGGACTAGGTCAAATTACTGGGGGTTAAATATGAAAGGCGATAAAGATTATAAAGAATTATACAATGCTCAATCTCATGGATTGATCGGCTTTATCAAACTTGGAAATATGATCTTTGATGCACCTGCTGCATATGGAAGAAGTTATGGGGTTTATATAACTCATTATAGAGACCCATTCTTCTATTCATGGGAGATAGCAGGGAAACTTGAAGAAATGAAAGAGAATAGCAAAGAGAAAGATATAACAGTAATTTTTGGAGGAAGAGGAAAATTTGATAAAAGCGAAACAGCAATTCTAAATAATTCCGAACTATATGATGTAAAACATCTTTACAATGAAATTAAAATAAAGAGAGAACTTAGTAAATCATTTATAAAAGATTTGCTAAGGGACGAACTTGTTGAAAAGTGCTCAAAAGAAATAGACTGCGATGAACTTTTAGCGAAAATATTTAATTATTACATAGGTAGGAATTGGATGAACAACGAAGAAAATAATAATGATAACACGCAGACAGTCAATTATGAAAAATTAAGCAAAATGAATATTAAAAATTACTTAAATGCAGTTAAGGCTGTTGATTACTTCGATGATATGTTCACAAATGTGAGGTGATAATGCTTGGCTTTTTATCTGTTGAAACCGCTTAAACCTTTCTCATTTAGATGGACAGGTGAGTTTTCTCCTTCTACTAGCGGGCCTATGAATAAGGGTATATCTGAGCCCTTACCATTGCCAAGCACTATAGCCGGATTTCTTTACTCCATAAACAAAAAATGGGGGTCAAGCAAAAATTTGGAAAATCTCAAAATTGATGAAGATCTCAAAACTTTAGCATCAGGAATTTGGGGCCCCCTACTATATGATGGTATGAACTACTATGCTCACAAGTATCCTGGGGGATTAATTCAGTTGAAAATGAATAATAGTTTGTATATTGATAAACCTCAAGTTAATCTAGAAAAAAACGATGTTGGAGAAAAATTGGAAGCGCTAAGTGAAAAAGGTGTTATTAATGTAATTAATAGAATAGGAATAGGACTTATGTACAATTCTAAAACGGTAAAAGAGGGCTTGCTTTATTCCCAAAGCCTTATAAAGCTCAAGAATGGAGGAATAATATTTAAAGCAAATTCTGATGTCAATGAAGGCTTCTATACCATGGGAGGCGAAGGTAGCATAATAGAGCTGAAGAAATGTAAGGAATGCGAAGAAATAATATCAGGCAAAGGTGACTATGGTTTAGTAATCTCGCCAATCATTTTAAAACCTCGTGAAAATGTAACAAGTATTATTGATGATTTTTACGAACTTAATGTTGAGGGTTGCGGCAAACTCAGCGATTTAAGAGTTAATATTCCGGTAAATGCAAATAATAAAGAGAAATCACTCAAAAAATATTTTAGGCCTCAAATTAAATTAGGGCTCATAAGCCTCGGATTTAATATTACCTACAATGTTATAAGACCAATATACCTTGCTATAATGCCTGGATCAATAATTAATTGTAAGGAAATGGGCAATGTCGGTTTATTTAAAGAGGTAGGCTGGGGCTCAATTTTACCCATAAAGATAAATATTACATAACTTATTGGTAATTTCCGATACATTTAGTTCTTTAATTTTTTATATCTTTTTTCTATTTCCTTATCATTTTCATAAATTTGTTTTAGTTTCTTGTAGTTGTTACAACAAGCGAAAAAGCTGAAGAGATATTAAGAAAAGTTTTAGTTTCTTGTAGTTGTTACTTTCTTCGCTTACTTGTATTTCTGGCTGAGGTGATTGTTTTAGTTTCTTGTAGTTGTTACAGTTTTTCTACACTATCCCTAAAAATCTTATACATATGTTTTAGTTTCTTGTAGTTGTTACAACGCATAGCAGAAATGATAGATAAGATGCATAATCAAGTTTTAGTTTCTTGTAGTTGTTACGAATATTTCATAAGCTATTGAAATATTCTTTAAATATGTTTTAGTTTCTTGTAGTTGTTACAGCAATATCTGTTTTCCATGTTTTATTAAACTTATTGTTTTAGTTTCTTGTAGTTGTTACATTAGAATATATACCATTCGAAGGAATATGGCAAAAAGTTTTAGTTTCTTGTAGTTGTTACACTGATAAAGTGCTAATCGGATAATCTCGCTTTTCGTTTGTTTTAGTTTCTTGTAGTTGTTACTTATAAAGCCAATTATCTATATCTTGAGATATGCCATGTTTTAGTTTCTTGTAGTTGTTACTAGTTCCTATAAATTTATTTTTTGCGTATCATAGTTTTAGTTTCTTGTAGTTGTTACTAAAAGATTTTATAGATTTTTTTGACGAGTTAAAAGGTTTTAGTTTCTTGTAGTTGTTACTTTTTATCTATGATTTTTTAGATAGTAAAATTTATAGTTTTAGTTTCTTGTAGTTGTTACACTTTAACAATTATTGTTAGAGATAAAGATGGTAAAAGTTTTAGTTTCTTGTAGTTGTTACACTGTTTTAAAGGTTAAAAATACTGAACCTGAAAAGAGTTTTAGTTTCTTGTAGTTGTTACTAAAACCCCTTAAAGAGAATTCTACTTTATCCCCAAGTTTTAGTTTCTTGTAGTTGTTACCCGTTCTGGGAGGCATTCATAGTTGATCTATTGCTGGGTTTTAGTTTCTTGTAGTTGTTACATTATAAGAGTGATAGAGTGCTTTATCTATTTTATGTTTTAGTTTCTTGTAGTTGTTACTTCAGAGACAGTGTTGAGAAATTAAATGAAATAATAGTTTTAGTTTCTTGTAGTTGTTACAATGGGCTATAATATTCATTTTTCAATAAAACCAATAGTTTTAGTTTCTTGTAGTTGTTACATTTCTGTATTCTACAAAATCAACTCCAGTATTATGAGTTTTAGTTTCTTGTAGTTGTTACAGTATACCCGTGTTTTGATTCACTATATTTTTTATAGTTTTAGTTTCTTGTAGTTGTTACAAAGGTTATTTTTATCACAGAAAAATTTATGATAAATATAGTTTTAGTTTCTTGTAGTTGTTACTGTAAAATCACTCAACATTATACACCACCACATTACTCGTTTTAGTTTCTTGTAGTTGTTACTTTTCTTCACATCCTTCACAATCCATTATGAATATATGTTTTAGTTTCTTGTAGTTGTTACTTGATAATTTGTTTAAAATATTTAAAGAAAATGTCGAGAGTTTTAGTTTCTTGTAGTTGTTACAGTAATGTGGTGATAAGTTATGGAAAATGAAAATTTGTTTTAGTTTCTTGTAGTTGTTACGTATAACACCATCTACATGGATACCTTTATATTCGTTTTAGTTTCTTGTAGTTGTTACATACTTCAACATGGACACTAAGCAGAAACTTTATAGTTTTAGTTTCTTGTAGTTGTTACATATAGAAAAGTATGGTCCTGTTGCGTTGCTTGTAGAGTTTTAGTTTCTTGTAGTTGTTACCACTCTGGGGTGTCTCTTACTATCTACTACTATTCTGTTTTAGTTTCTTGTAGTTGTTACGAGTTGATTTTGTAGAATACAGAAATAAATTTTTCTGTTTTAGTTTCTTGTAGTTGTTACGAAGAATTATTTAATAATATAGAAAAAGTATTATACGTTTTAGTTTCTTGTAGTTGTTACAGCTTTAATACCTAATGGAACAGCATCAGGACAATTGTTTTAGTTTCTTGTAGTTGTTACCGATCCTTCACTTCTCATTTTATAAGTGATACTCCTCCCTAATAAATTTTTCTTAGCCTCCGAACGAGTCAAGGTGAGTTATGGTCACTGAAATGAAACCCTATTTGAGCCTCATTGCAGTGACCTTCAGAGTCC
>Ga0080003_1001971_pt1 | contig 10095 bp, 5 predicted proteins | sample JossMetagenome_FD_69206 | JGI IMG/M metagenome (GOLD analysis project Ga0080003, IMG submission 69206) | Hot spring microbial communities from Joseph's Coat, Yellowstone National Park, USA - JC2_E (SPADES assembly) (version 2) | ecosystem: Environmental > Aquatic > Thermal springs > Hot (42-90C)... | reverse complement strand
TAACTGAAAGCGGGTTTACACGCTTTCAATATTGCAAAATCAAAACAAACGCTTTATATTAATTTACATGTTTCAGGTTTGAGGAATGAATTTTGTGTGGTTAGTGGGCGACCCGGTAAAAAGCCCAACAAGGTTTGGAGATTTAAAGTTTTAGGCTTTTAGATTGAAGAAGATTTTTTAAGTTTTAATCAAACCTACCAGCTGCTTTTATTCAATGTTCTTGGGAGGTGGTAGATTATATGATGATAAATGTTTCAAATTTCTAGGTAGATTTGCTTTTTTAATTGTCCGGACTTTTTCAAATTAATTGCAACAGCCAGGCCTTTTTTGAAAAAAGGCGGCTGTTTTTACCTTCCACACAAGGAAGGAATACTAAAGCTTTTTTTCTAATCATCACAAAGCGTCAACAGTCAAAACTGTAGCAGCACTGTTTTTGGCTGTTGATAAGCTTTTTCAAAAATCGCTAGCGGTCTATTAAGACTGTCCCGTCTAGCGTTCTGGGGGTGTTCTCGTCGGGCTCTTGCAGTTGTAATCTCCACAGCTGTGAGATGATCTTGGGGTGACCCTCTGGATCCCCAATTAGGGGTTTGAGTTTAATGCCGTACCTGCCGTCACGGTAGGGCAGGCTAATAAACTACCGTGCCAGTTGGTTATACTAGCGGGAGGTATAGCCTGCTGGAGTGGAGGCGCCACCACTTCAAAAAACGGCGAGGTGAGTTCTAAAGGCATAGCTTATAGCGTTTTTTGCAGGCTATTAAAGAGCCTCGCTTAGCCCCCGACGGGGCACCGATGGAGTCTGTTTAATAGCTTGTGAAAGGAGGTTTTATGGGTATAAAAGGAAGGCATAACAAAATAAAGTACTTTTTGCTTGATACAGTGAACGCGTTGTTTGAAAAAGGAAAAGGTAAAAGTAAGCATCAGGCGATGCAAGAAAGCTATGAAAAGAACAGAACTCGCGAAGTTGATGCAATCTTCAGCTACTCAACGAAAGTGCGATACGAAAAAGCTGTTGCAAAGCTTGCTGATTTCTTGCGTGATGAGATGGGAATTAAGTATGAAAAAGACTTCAGACAATTAAGTGTAGATGAAGTCTATGTCTGTCTTGACAAGTATTTTGAAAGAGAAAAGTCAAGAGGTTTGAGTCAGAACACCCTAGAAATACACATATCAGCGTTTGACAAGATTCTAGGAGCGATAAACGAAGAATTGCGCGGATGCTTTGATCCAGACTCACGGGCAAAATGGCGGGATGGTCAACTTGTAGGGTACAACGATAGATACGATAAATCTGACGAGATAATTGAAAATCTGAAAAAGCTTGATGAAACAAGTGCCGCAATAGCAGAGCTACAGCGCACTGTCGGTTGCCGCATAGGTGATGTGAAGAAATTAACAATCGATGAAGAGAATATGGCAGTTCATATAGAAGGCAGCAAAGGCGGGCGCGATAGGATTATTCATTTTGATAGATTCGAAGAAGATTTTAATAAAGTAAAAGAGTGCAAAGAGATACTCGATAGAGCGTTAAAGGAAAAGTCTTTTAGCGAAATAAGAGAAGATGAATACTACAAGAATTTGAGAAAAGCCTGCCGCAAAGTCGGGGAAATTTACAGGGGTAGTCATCCTTTCAGATACGAGTTTGCACAAGATCGGTTTAACGAAATCTCAAGATGGGAAAAGGAAGAGCAAGAAGCTTATTATAGAAGAATTTTGGAAGAGAGGCGCAAAAGTGATAAGGAAATAGAGAAAGCCGTGGAATATGTAAGAGAAAAAGACGTGATTGACGTAGCAATTATTAGCGAAGAATTGGGACATTCGCGATTGGATATATCAATGCATTACCTGAAGATACGAAGAAAATAGCTTTTATTGAAAGCGTGTAAACCCGCTTTCAGTGTATACAGGATAAAAGAATAAAACAATCACCACACAGCCTTACCGCTCTGAACCTTACCGCTATGACGTTATTTGTCGAAGATTTATTGACGAAGAACGGGGCTCCTGCTATAATATAGATAGGCAAGAAACTTATAGCAGGAGGTACACCGTATGGAAAGTATTATAGCAAACAATAAAGAGTTTGTCAAGTGTAATACCAATCTCCCCCGTAAGATCACATCAAAGGTGCCTGAGAACAGGGGGCATAGTAGGTTTATTCTAGTGGACAAATATATAGAAACATGGTCAAATAATGAGCGTGTAAAAATACGATGCATGATATTGACAGACAAAGAGAATTCCTTATATTGGAAAAAAGCGTGTTTAAATAATGTTGAAAAATTTACTTACTGCAAAATTCAGTGCGTACGAAAATTATCCGCAAACGCTTGTCCAATGCGGGGGGAAGGGGCGGTGTCATCTTTGCGATTGGGTCCCAATACCCAAGATGACACCACCGCAAACAAGGGTGAATTTTCAAACAAGAAAGGACAATACACTATAGGCTTAGATTCCGAATGGGTTGAGGTTAATGGTGTTAGGCATGTCTTGTCTTACCAGCTCTCAATGTATATTGCGGGCGGGTCAGATGGGGAAGACGAATTGATAGAGCTTATACTATTTCCAGATGGCCATCGTTTGAGGTTAAGTAAGCTGCTATCTCTTTTTACTCAAGAATTGCGTGCTGAGTTTGGTCTTGATATAGGGGCTTCTGCAGAGAATGAGAATGAAAAAGCTGTGTGCTACTTGGTAGGTCACTATATTATTGCTGATTTAACAACTTTCTTAGATGCAAAAGAAATACTACGAGGTACTGACACTGTAAGGAGAACACAAGTAAGCGTAGAGAAGCCCTATTTTGTTAATGTTTACGATAGGCACGGTAACTATAAACAAGATTGGGTTATTTTTGTAAGGGATACAATGGATCTATCACCCGCAGGATCCAGCCTTGATGCACTTGCCAGAAGCATGGGTAAAATTAAATTAGAATTGCCGGAAGGGTACGCTAAAGAAGATATGGCAACGTTATTAAAGGAACAGGAGGACGAGTTTATAATGTATGCCTGCAATGATGCAACGCTGGCGTTAGATTATGTTAGAACGGCATATCCTATGGCTAAAATACCTGTCACGCTGGGTAGCGAAGGGGCAAGTTACTTTAGAAAGAAGATTATGGAAATAAATGATTGGTCTGTGGTTCAGTTCGATTACCATTTTAGGGGGTTTCTTACGGTGAGAGATGATAATAGACATAAGAAGCTTATTCCCAGGTCTGAGGCATCAATGGTATTAGCGGCGGCAACTAGCGCATATTACGGCGGTAGGAACGAGTGTTTTGTCTTCGGGGTGCACCATGCCGGAGAAGGGAAAGAATGGAACGATTTTGACTTAAGCGGGGCATATCCCACAGCTATGGCTATGTTACGAAACGTTGATTTTAGCAAGGTAACAACGCTAACAGGCGACATTATTGATATAAATCCTTTGGACTTTGTCTTCGGGTATGTAGAGTTTGAGTTTCCTCCCGATACCATGTTTCCATGTTTACCCTGCAAGGATACTGAGGGGCGGGGGTTGATATTCCCCCTCAAAGGAGAAACCTATGCATCGGCTCCAGAGTTATATGTTGCGCTGAAGTTGGGAGCTAAGCTTCGTTGGATACAGCCGGGCATAAAGGTTGCTGCATTGGACAAGTACGATATCCGAGCTGCCTTAACAGATTTGCTAAAAGCCCGTGCAGAAGCAAAGAGGATCTATGGAAAGGGCTCCGTGCAAGAAGTGAAATTGAAAGAGGAAATCAACTCTATTTATGGGAAAATGGCACAGGGGCTAAGTGGTAAAAGGAATTACAGTACGAGGCGTGATAAAGTTGAGAATACTCCTCCCTCTATTATTACGCAGCCTGTCCTCGCCACGATGACGACTTCAATCGTCAGAGCTATAGTCTCGGCTGCAATGCATCAAGTTCACGAGCACGGTTTTCGTGTTATTTCTGTGACGACGGATGGTTTTTTGACAGATGCTCCGGAAGAACTTTTGAATAGTTTGGACTTGTTCGGGTTCAAAGCAGTGTACGAGGCTATGAGGCTAGCCATGGTGGGAGACCCTAGCATGTGGGAATGTAAGCACAAATGTAAAAGCGTGATTGCTATTACAACCCGTGGCGGGTTTGGGATCGGTCGCATCGGTAGTTACGAGCTACCAAGCGCTAAAGCTGGATACAAAGTTGAGGAGGGATTTTTTGAAATTTATAGTAATAATCCCACGGAAGAACTGTCAAGAAGGTTTCTTAGAAGGGAAGGAAAACTTGAGACATACTTTAAAAAGCTGCCTTCACCAAAGGACTATATCCGCAGGGGAGCCGATGGAATAGCTGTAATACAAAGGAAGCGTGTAGAATGGGAATATGATTTGAAAAGAAAGCCCAAGGACATTTGGTTAGAAACTGTTACTATTGGAGATCAAACATACGAACACATTTCATTCAATACGGTCCCTTGGGAGACACTGCATAATTTCGTTGACGCCAGGGCAATCAAGAAAGGCCATCCTGAATTGTACCCACTCAAAACGATAGAGAAGGCGGAAATGCTTACAGCTATGATAAAAGAGAAAGAAGCCGCTAGAAAGGCTGGAATGTTAATACAATCTGCTAATGTTGGCGGGATCTACAGAACCGCTGTAATATCGTTTTTAAGGGATCTTCTATCTGGCAGGGAACCAATGCCTGAATGGATGCAAGGTTTAAGTTACAGGCAATTAGCAGAAGCTTTTAATGAGCGGTTAAAAACTTATAACATTGTATTAACAGTTGACGATTTTAAGAATGCAAAACGAAGAAGCAGTAAAGGAAGATTAGAGGATAGTGAAGCTTTACAAGTCATAAAAGAATTACTTAAATAGTTATAATATTTATTGTACCTCTCGTTTAAACCTCACCTAATACCCGTGCCGGCTTTAGCCGGCATTTTTTGTTTTTGTGATATTTATATGGATCACGAGCGAATGAGCGTAGCGAATGAGCGAGTGCTTGCGAGCGATAGCGAGCAAGTATTAGCGAGCGATAGCGAGCTAGCATGCGATAGCATGCTTACATCGGGGACCGGGCATCAAGTGATAAATAAAAATGTGATTAACTGAAAGCGGGTTTACACGCTTTCAATATTGCAAAATCAAAACAAACGCTTTATATTAATTTACATGTTTCAGGTTTGAGGAATGAATTTTGTGTGGTTAGTGGGCGACCCGGTAAAAGCCCAACGAGATTTGGAGAATTTTTAAGTTTGTTTCTTGACGATTCTTAATTATTCCCCTCAGTTTTAGGCTTTTAAAAAAACAAAGCAAAGGAGGAGAGTTATAAGATGATACAAAGTTTTTGCTTGGGAGGAAACTAATAACACAAAGCCAGCCGCAACATCCAAAGAGGGGTTTGGCTCTGTTGAGGGGCTTTGTTTAAGCTCTCTTCAAGGAGTTGTCCTTTTTTTTCAAAAATCGCTGGTCAGCCTTTGGGGCTGTCCCGTGCCAGCGTTCTGGAGGTGTTCTCGTCGGCCCCCAGCTTGTCTATTGTCTCCAAGACAAGTTGGGTGAGTTTTTTTTGGGGTGACCCTCCGGATCCCCAAAATAGGGGCTGTTGTTTTTTACCTGCTTAGTGGCGGCAGGTTAAATAAAGCCACCCTGCTAGCTGTGGGGCAGGCAAAATAAACCACGCTGGGAGGGCTGTATAGCGGGAGTACAGCCCAGGCGAGTGGAGACACCACCACTTGGCAAGAAAAAGGTGCGGTGAGGTCTAAAGGCATAGCTTAAAGCGGGTTTGATGGTGATTAACTACCGGTGGAGACTAACTTTAAAGGAGGTATAGATATGGGAACAATGAAAGGAAGAAGAAACAGGATTAAGCACTTTTTGATTGATACAGTAAATAGCTTATTTAAACCTGGAATGAGTAAACATAAGATATTCCAAGAGTGTAGGGAAAACGAAAAACCTATACAATCACCTTATATACATTCATACCCAACCAAAGTGCGATACGAGAAAGTAATGGCGGCCTTCGGGGATTTTCTAAGTAACGAAATGGGTATTAAATATGAAAGGGATTTTAGAAAGCTGTCTGTTGACGAAGTAGCAGTCTGTTTAGACAAATACTTTGAAAAAGAGATTGAGAAAAAAAGAGCACAAAATACCCTGGAAATCCATATATCAGCACTTAACAAGGTACTAAGTACGATAAAGCCCGAACTAAAAGAATGCTTTACCCCAGAAGCTAGAGCACGCTGGAGAGATGGAGTAGTGGCGGGGGATAATGACAGATATAATGATCCTGAGAGAATATTAGAGAACCTTAAAAAGATTGATGAAGCTTCTTATACAATAGCACAACTTCAAAGATTAACAGCGGCGCGTATTGGCGATGTAAAGAAGATCCAAATAGATGAAGAAAATAAGAGAGTGTTAATTAAAGGTAGCAAGGGTGGTAGAGATAGATCTATTTACTACAATCATTTTCAAGAAGATTTTGAGAAAGTAAAAGAGTATAAACAAAGACTTGATGAAATACTGGAAAAGAAAAGCTTTAGCGAGATAAGAGAGAACGAGTATTATAACAATTTGAGAAAAGCTTGCCGTGGAGCCGGAGAGCCATACCGAGGATCGCACCCTTTTAGATATGAGGCAGTCCAATATAGGCACGATGTGATAAAAGATTTACCAAAAGAAGAGCAAGAAGCTTATTATTTACAAATCTTAAAAGATCGTGGTAAATCACCTAAAGATATAAGAGAAGCTTTTGATAAAGTGGAAGCTAAAAATGCCTTACCTGAAGCTATTATCTCGGAGGAACTGGGGCATTCAAGGTTGGACATCTCAAGACATTACTTAAAGATAAGAGCTAAATAAAAAGCTTTTTCATGTTTGAAAGCGTGTAAACCCGCTTTCAGTATATACAAAAAAACAACCACCAAATCGCTCAGACCTTATCGCTTTGAACCTTACCGCTGTGATGTAGTTTGTCGAAGATCTTGACGAAAAAACAAGGCCTTGGTATAATTAACATTATGGCGATGCTAAATTATACCAAGGAGGCAACTAGGTATGGATATAATTTTACCATCAAATCAAGAGTTTGTCAAGTGCAAAGAACTACCCCGTAAAATCATATCTAAAGTGCCTGAAAATAAGCAACATACTAGGTTCGTTCTAGTTGACAAGTATATAGAAACGTGGTCAAATAATGAGCGTGTTAAAATTAAATGCATGATATTGACAGACAAGGAAAATTCGTTATATTACAAAAAGGTGTGTTTAAATAATCTTGAAGAATTTACGCACTGCAAAATTCAGTGCGTAGAAAAATTGCCCGCAAACGCTTGTCCAATGCGGGGGGAACGGGCGGTGTCATCTCTGCGATTGGGTCCCAATACCCCAAATGACACCACCGCAAACAAGGGCGAATTTTTAAACAAGAAAGAAAAATACACTATTGGTATAGATTCTGAATGGGTTGAGGTTAATGGTGTTAGGCATGTCTTGTCTTACCAGCTCTCGATGTATATTGCGGGTGGGTCAGATGGGGAAGGCGAATTGATAGAGTTTATATTATTTCCAGATGGGCATCGTTTGAAGTTAGGCAAGCTGCTATCTCTTTTTACTCAAGAATTAAGGGCGGAATTGGGTATTGATATCGGGGCGAGTGCAAGTAATGAGGGCGAAAAAGCTGTGTGCTACTTGGTAGGTCATTATATTATTGCAGATTTAACGACCTTCTTAGATGCGAAAGAAATATTACGAGGTACTGACACTGTTAGGAGAACACAAGTAAGTGTAGAGAAGCCCTATTTTGTTAATGTTTACGATAAACACGGTAACTATAAACAAGTTTGGGTTATTTTTGTTAGGGACACTATGGATCTATCACCCTCAGGATCTAGCCTTGATGCACTTGCGAGAAGTATGGGTAAAATTAAATTAGAATTGCCGGAAGGATACAGTAAAGAAGATATGCGTAAGCTTTTGCAAGAAGAGCCCGAAGAGTTTATAATGTATGCTTGTAACGATGCAACGCTTGCTTTAGATTATGTTAGAACGGCATATCCTATGAATAAAATACCAGTCACGCTGGGCGGTGAAGGGGCGAGCTATTTTAGGAAGAAAATAATGGAAATAAATAACTGGTCAACGGTTGCGTTTGATTACCATTTTAGGGGCTTTCTTACAGTCAGGGACGATGACACGAGGCATAAGAAACTTATTCCTAGACCCGAGGCTGCTATGGTACTGGCGGCGGCAAGTAGCGCTTATTACGGTGGAAGGAACGAGTGTTTCATGTTTGGGATACACCATGCTGGAGAAGGAAAAACGTGGAACGACTTTGATTTGTCTGGCGCATATCCGACAGCGATGGCTATGTTGCGGAACGTTGATTTTAGTAGGGTAACAACCTTAACAGGCGATGTAATAGATATAAATCCCCTGGACTTCATTTTTGGCTATGTGTCTTTCGAGTTTCCTCCTGATACGATGTACCCTTGTTTACCCTGCAAGGATACTGAGGGGCGGGGGTTGATATTCCCGCTCAAAGGAGAAACCTATGCATCGGCTCCTGAGATATATACTGCCTTGAAGATGGGGGCTAAACTCCGCTGGATACAGCCGGGGGTAAAGGTTGCAGCATTTGACAAGCACGATATCCGAGCTGCCTTAACAGACTTACTAAAAGCCCGTGCTGAGGCTAAAAAGATGTACGGGAAGGGCTCCGTGCAAGAGGTGCAGTTAAAAGAGGAAATTAACAGTATCTACGGGAAAATGGCACAGGGGCTAAGTGGTAAAAGGAATTACAGCACGAGGCATGATAAAGTAGAAAATACACCACCTTCTAACATTACGCAACCAGTCTTTGCGGCGATGACGACATCTATTGTCAGAGCTATTGTCTCGGCTGCAATGTCGCAACTTCATAAGCTTGGATTTCGGATTGCAAGCGTCACAACAGATGGTTTTTTAACCGATGCACCAGAGGAAGTACTAAATCAACTTGATCTATTTGGGTTTAAAACTGTATACGAGGCTATGAGGTATGCTATGGTATCAGATCCTACCATGTGGGAGATAAAACATAAATGCAAAACTCTTATTATGATTACTACGAGGGGAGGTTTCGGAATTGGTAGGGTTGGTGAATATGCCCTCCCTTCGGCAAAAGCTGGATATAAACCAGAAGAGGGATTTTTTGAAATATATAGGAATGACCCTACGGAAGAGCTCTCTAGGAGGTTTCTTAGAAGGGAAGGAAAACTAGATACATACTTTAAAAAGCTTCCATCACCTAAAGACTATATCCGTAAAAACGCGGATGGGATAGCTGTAATACAAAGGAAAAGAATAGAATGGGAGTATGATTTGAAAAGAAGACCTAATAATGTTTGGGTGGAAACTGTTAATATTGGCGATCAAACCTTCGAGCATTTGTCATTTGATACGTTGCCTTGGGAGACTTTGAATAATTTCGTTGATGCCAGGGGGATAAAGAAAGCCCACCCCGAATTATACCCTTTGAAAAGCACCGAGAAGGCTAATATGTTAATGGCTATGATTAGTGATAAAGAAGCCGCAAGAAAAGCCAAGATGCTAATACAAGCAAGTGATAAGGGTGGTATTTATAGGACTGCTGTAGTTTCATATTTAAGGGATTTGTTAAGTGGTAGGGAAGAGATGCCTTCTTGGATGGTAGGTTTAAGTTACAGCCAATTAGCAGAAGCTTTTAATGAAAGATTGAAAGCTTATAACATTGTATTAACTGTTGACGATTTTAAGAATGCTAAGAGAAGGTCTAATAAAGGAAGATTAGAGGATAGCGAGGCGTTACAGCTTATAAAGGAGTTGCTTAAGTAAGCTTATGTTTTTTTGTCACCTCATTTTAAACCTCACCCAGAGTTATCGCTGGCTTTAATGCCAGCTTTTGTTTTTAGTTTGTCTTTATTGTCTTTAGTTTCTTGTCTTTAGTTTCTTGTCTTTAGTTTTGGGGGCTTTGTGATTATTTTGGATCATGAGCGAGCCATTCTTTTGGCGAGCTCATGCTTGCGAGCCATCCTTTTTGGCGAGCAAGTTATAAATCGTAGGAGTGGAGAATAAGCTATGAATTTTTCTTAGCTTTGTGAT
>Ga0080003_1001970_pt1 | contig 10097 bp, 9 predicted proteins | sample JossMetagenome_FD_69206 | JGI IMG/M metagenome (GOLD analysis project Ga0080003, IMG submission 69206) | Hot spring microbial communities from Joseph's Coat, Yellowstone National Park, USA - JC2_E (SPADES assembly) (version 2) | ecosystem: Environmental > Aquatic > Thermal springs > Hot (42-90C)... | reverse complement strand
CGTCTTTCCAGGCACAACCTTTACCTTGTGTGCCATTATGCTTATTCTGTGCAAAGAAGGTTGCCTGTTAAATAGTACAATATCTCCGTCTTGAAGCTGCCTTTCAAGGATCTGTCCAGGCGCTAGTCCTTTGATAAGCTCCTCTCTATTGGTCTCGAGCACACGCTTGCGCTTTCCGTCTGGCAAGATGACATTGAGCACTGTTGGGTATTCCTTTCTAGAAAGCATCTCTTTTGCCTTTTCAATATTCCATTCAGTAACGTAGAAAGGCACAGTAAGCCTTTCTGCTATTGTCTGAGGCACGCCAATTTCATCGACATCTATAAAGCCGTCTGCGCTTATTACAGTTCTTGCTGAAAAGTTGACACGCTTGCCGCTGAGGTTGTACCTGAACCTGCCTTCTTTGCCCTTAAGCCTTTGTGCAAGCGTTTTAAGAGCCCTGCCGCTTCTGTGTCTTGCAGGAGGTATGCCGCTTGTCTCATTGTTGAAATAGGTAGTAACATGGTATTGCAGCAGTTCCCATAGGTCATCTATTATAATTTGTGGTGCGCCAGCGTTTATGTTCTGTTCAAGCCTTTGATTTATTCTCATTATGTCTACAAGCTTGTGCGTTAGGTCGTCTTCGCTGCGCTCTCCAGTTTCAAGCGTTATTGAAGGCCTTACATTCACAGGCGGCACTAGCAATGCGCTCAATATAAACCATTCTGGCCTTGATGACTTGTAGTCTATTCCAAGCAGCGCAAGGTCTTCATTGCTTATTTTTGCAAGCATGTCTCTTATCTCATCAGGCTTCAGCCTGCGGTCGCCTAGGTAGAAATAGGTAGGCATTGAAAACGAAAGCTTCTCCTGCTCTGCGCCGCAGTGAGGGCACTTCTTTACATTCTTTAGGCTTTTTATAGTATTGTCAAAGTTTACTGTTTCCTCATCGTTTGCACCCGAAAGCTCCTTCTGCATTACTACCTTGAAGTCTTTTATTTGCTCATCGTTAAGCAATATCCTGTGGCATTTCTGGCAAGTAGACCTTAGAAGCATATAGATGATTTTTGCAAACTCTGGGTGTATTACCGGCCTTACAAGCTCTATATGGCCGAAGTGGCCTGGACATTCTCTAGCTCTGCCGCCGCAGGTTTTGCATACAAGCCCAGGCTCTATTACTCCAAGCCTCTGGTCTAGCAGGCCATTGTCTATAGGATAACCATCTTCATTGTAGGTATCGGGCACAGTAAGCTTAGCAACGCTCATAGCCCTTATCTGCTCTGGCGAGTATACGCCGAATTTTATGTATTGCACAGCTTCTGGCTTCATGCTAATCACCCCTCGCCAAGCTTTATGCTTGGGTTTATGTGCATTGACCTAAGCTCGTCAAGCAGCAGCTTGAAAGCATAGCTTATCTCGACCTTGCTTAAGTTGTTGCTGCCACAGACAGGGCATATTGGCATGCGCTTTGCATAGTCGTAATAGCCTACAGACCCGCATTCGTTGCATATCCATACCTCTGCCTTGTCGCTCTGGTCTAGGAGCCTGTCCTTCAGCAGCAGGCTTGCTCCATGGCCTACTAGCACATCTTTTTCCATTTCACCAAACCTTAGGCCGCCCTGCCTTGCCTTGCCTTCTGTTGGCTGGTGTGTAAGTATCTGCACAGTGCCTCTGCTTCTTACCTGCAGTTTGTTTGCAACCATATGGTAAAGTCTGTTGTAATACACTACGCCAGTAAACAGAGTCGCCTTCAGCTTTTCTCCTGTTATACCATTGTATAATATCTCATCTCCATACCTGTTGAAGCCGTGAGCCTCTAGTATATTTGCACTTTCATTTATTACATCTTCGCCGCTTTTGCTGAATGCAGTGCCTTCTACGCGCTTGCCTGTAAGTGCACACGCCTTGCCTGTAAGCATTTCTAACAAGTGGCCAAATGTCATTCTTTGAGGTATTCCGTTAGGGTTTAGAAGCAAGTCAGGAATTATACCTTGCTCTGTAAACGGCATGTCTTCTTGTGGTACAATCATTGCAACAACTCCCTTCTGGCCATGCCTGCTGCCAAATTTGTCGCCTATTTCTGGTATGCGCAGGCTCCTTATCCTTACTTTTACGATTCTTGTTGCGCCTAAAGTCTCTGCCAATATAACAGAGTCTACTGTTCCATTTTCACCGCGTTTAAGCACTGTCGAGTCGTCTCTTGTCTTTTCCTCAAGGCTTCCTGCACCTATGCTCTCTTCAAGGAACCTTGGCGGTGCAACCTTGCCTATAAGCACATCGCCTTCGTCAACCTGTGTTTCAGGCTCTATAAGGCCGTCTTCCCCGAGCTTTGCATAAGCGTGCTCGCCCAGATAGTCCTCAGTAGTTGCAGGAGGTATTTTGAAGGCATCGCGCTGGCCACCTGGGTAGCGCCTTTCCTCATCAGCATAGGTTTTATAGAAAACGCTCCTTGCAAGCCCTCTTTCTACAGACGCCTTGTTTAATACTACTGCATCTGCTATGTTGTAGCCATAGTATGTTGATACAGCAACTACAAAGTTTTGCCCGCTTGCGCGCTTTTCAAGATGCAATGTGTCATAAACGCGCGTACTTACAATAGGCATTTGAGGGTAAAAAAGCAAATAGCCTCTGGAATCAAACCTAAGGTTGAAGTTAGAAGCGTATAAGCCCTGGGCCTGCTTTATGTAGCTTGCAAACATAAGGTGCCTTGCAACGTTGTCGTGCTCTGGATACGGTGCAGTGTTAATCGTAAGGCCGAATATGCTTGCCGGCGTTATTTCTAAGTGCGTTGTCTTTTCATTTATGTCGCTTTCCTTTAGCGCTACAAGTGCATTTTCCTCTTCTTCAGCGTCTAAATATTCAACAATGCCGTTTCTTATCAAATAGTTAAAGTCTATCTCGTTTCTTTCAAGCCTTTCCTTTATTTCGCTAGTGAGCTTTGACTTTCCGTTTTCTACAATTATGTAAGGCTTTCTAACCCTGCCCCTGTCTGCATTTATGTGTATTTCATTAATGCCTTCTAAGTATGCGATATTAACCTCTCCCGATATCACTCCTTTTCTCCTTGCAGCCCTTACCTCGTTTGTAAACGCGCGCGGGTCTGCAACTGTGCCTATTGCAACTCCGTTTAAATATACGTAGCATTTTTCGCTTTGATTTTGATTTTGAGTTTGTTTAGCCATTTATCCACCTACTGCTTTTGTACGCCAAGCTCCTTGAGCTTTGCAGCAAGCGACGCTTCGTCTGCGCCCACGCTTACCTTTGCAGTTATTGCTAGATATTTTGTAAGCCCTACTTCTTGGCCTTCAGGAGTTTCTGATATGCAGATCTTGCCCCACTGCGTGCCGTGCACTTCTCTTGCTGCGAAGTGCGGGTGCTTTCTAGCAAGCGGCGATTTTACACGCCTAAGGTGTGCGTATGTGCTTATCATATTTGTTCTGTCTAGCACTTGCGAAACGCCTGTTTGCCCGGCAACCCATGTGCCTGTGCCCATTGCATAAGCAATCTTTTCAGTAAGCGTATCAGAGCTCACTATATTGGGCACGTTAAGCTTTCTTCCTCTTGCGCTCGACCTTTCAACCTGGTACTTAATGTCTTTTACAAAGAACTTGAAGGCATAGATAAAAAGCTCTTCCATAAGCTGCCCTGCAAACTTTACACGCCTATTTGCATAATGGTCTTTGTCATCCTGCCTTGCGAGCTTGTTTGCAACTTTGCAGGCTTTTCTTGCCATTTGAATAAGGTATTTGCCCTTTATTGTGCGATCTGCAGCTGTTGTGCCGAGATGAGGAAGCAGATAGGTGTCTATCTGCATTATTGCACGCTTAAGCTGGTATTCCTTTGCCTGGCCTGGTGCAGAAGCAGCGCCAAGCTCGTAAAGCGCTTCGTTTGTGCTCATATCTTTTGCAGGACTCATTTCCCTGTTGAGCAGCATATCATTTCTAAAAGATGCAAGGTCGCTTGCCATGTTCATGATGTCGCTGCTTTCTATTCCAAGCACCCTTAGCATTGTGAACAGGTCAACGCCTCCTTTCTTTGATGTTGGAAACTCTACTGTGTAAATACCATGTATGTTTCTTGTCACTACTGTTCTTGCCCTGAATCCAGGGGCTGTAGAGAAAACTTTTGCTGTTACAGAGCCGTCTTTTTCCTTTGTTGTTATAACCCTGTTTGGTGCAAGGTCTTCAAGACCTATGAGCACACGCTCTGTCCCTTTTATTATGAAATAGCCGCCGGGATCTTCAGGGTCTTCGCCATTTTCGATAAGTTGTGTTTTTGTCATACTTGTTGTATGGCAAAGGTTGCTACCTACCATCACTGGCAGTTCGCCTACAAATACCTCTCCAGAGTCTGTTTTCTTTTCAATGCCCCTTATTATAGGTGTTATTTCAAGGAATATGGGCGCAGCATAGGTAAGATTTCTAAGCCTTGCCTCATTTGGTAGCAACGTCCTTCTAGAGCTATCTGCCTCTATTACCGAAGGCTTTTCAAGACGTATCTTTCCAAGCCTGAGTCCAAACCCCTCTACGCTCGGCTCTATCAAGCTGTTAGCATCTATAATTTTCTGTATATCAGTTTCAACAAATCTGTTATAGCTGTCAATCTGGTGTTGTACTATGGAATTAGATTCCAGATATTTTGATAAAAGCAAATCTGAATAATCCATTTTTGCACCTACCAAGAGCAAGACAGGCATCTGCCTTTGTTTTGCATTTATTCCTGTTTTACTGTTGAGGCACCACTAACCTGTAGTATTTTATTTTTCTTCCATTTTCCTCTCTTTCTATTTCTATTACCTGTCCTACCTTCGCGTTTAGCTTCTTTGCCTGAGGGTCTGTTTCGAATATTTTAGCTAGCTTATTAACTGCTATGCCGTATTTCTTTAACACCTCCTCTAACTCTTTCTCGTCTAAAATTCTGTGAGGTGGAACTAGAAAATGTTCACTATTCAATACTACACCTAACCTAAAGGAAACTACAGGCTACTGGCGTTGTCTATATTTAGTATAGAAAAATTTTTATATATAATACCTCAAACTGAAACTGCCACTAATATGCTATTTTAGACACTTTGTGCTGTTTTTATCTCATTGCTGTTTGCTTCTACACCTTTGCCTCCCCTCTTTTCTTGCCTGCCTGCTTTCGCATTTGCAAAAAGAACTGCCAGGTCTTCATTCGCTTGCGAGTCCATCCACGCCTTTATGTATGCTCCTATGTTTCTTATTGGCTTTGAATATCTATCAGTGAAGCTATATGTATTATTTTCATGTGATCGTCTAGGCGATTGGACCGTTGCGAGTCAGCGGCTCCGCTAACCAATATTAGACGCATCTTGCAAAACTGGCTGCAGGGTTGGCCGCCAATTTTGTTTAAAATGCAAAGAAAAATTATCTTTTTGTATTAGTGGGATAGGTATTATAAATTTTCAACACCCTCCTCATTTGATAACGATACATATAAATATGTTTACTTTTATTAGAAAATATGGGCAAAACTACATCAAAAGATTTGGTTGCAAAACTGGAAGCTGCCAAAAATCCTAAGACACCAAAAGAGACTCTTGAGGAATTAGCGAAGGATGAAAATTGGAAGGTAAGAGCCTCAGTCGCAGCAAATCCTAACACACCACCGGAAATTCTTAGGAAGTTAGCAGAAGATAATTGGCGTGTAAGAGAGGCAGTTGCCAAAAATCCTAACATACCACCAGAGATTCTTGAGAAGTTAGCGGAAGATAAAGATTCGGATGTAAGAGAGGCAGTTGCAAAAAATCCTAACACACTACTAGAGACTCTTAAGAGGTTAGCGAAAGACGAAGATTGGCGTGTAAGAGAAGAAGTTGCAAAAAATTCTAATACATCGTCAGAGACTCTTGCAGAGTTAGCGAAAGATGAAGTGTCGTTTGTAAGATGGAAAGTTGCAGAAAATCCTAATACACCGCCAGAGACTCTTGAGAAGTTAGTAGAAGACGAAGATAACGTTGTAATCTGGGCAGTTGCAAAAAATCCTAACACACTACCAGAGACTCTTAAGAAGTTGGCGGGAGATGAAGATGAGAGAGTAATAGTCTCAGTTGCAGAAAATCCTAATATACCACCAGAAATTCTTGAGGAGTTAGTGGAGTATATAGATTCGGTAAGAGTTAGACTTGCAGCAAATCCTAATATACCAAAAGAGACTCTTAAGAAATTAGCGAAAGATAACTATTGGATTGTAAGAGCTACAGTTGCAGCAAATCCCAGCACACCGCTAGAGACTCTTAAGGAGTTATTGAAAGATAAAGATTTAGTAAGAGCCTCAGTTGCACTAAATCCTAATATACCACTGGAAATTCTCGAAGAGTTAGCGGAAGATCCAGTTAGCGAGGTAAGAGCTTCAGTTGCACTAAATCCTAAAACACCAGAAAAGATTCTTGAGGAATTAGCGAAGGATGAAAATTGGAAGGTAAGAGCCTCAGTTGCAGAAAATCGTAAAACACCGCCAGAGATTCTTGAGAAGTTAGCAGGAGATAAAGATTGGCGTGTAAGAGAGGCAGTTGCCAAAAATCCTAATACTTCAGAAGAGACTATTAAGAAGTTAGCAGACGATGAAGATCGCAATGTAAGAGCTATAGCTAGAAAAGAAAAGCCTAAGATACCAAAAGATATTATTGCGCAGGTCATAAGAAGTTATTATTGTTGAGAAGTTCTTAAGAAGTTAGCAGAAGATGGAAATTTGGAGGTAAGACTTGGCGTCGCAATAAATCCCAGTAGATCACCAGAGATTCTTAAGGAGTTAGTGAAAGGAGTAAGAGCAAACAATCGTAATACACCACCAGATATTCTTGAGAAGTTAGCAAAAGAAGTAAAAGTTGTAGCTGCTAAAAAAGGGTCTTCAGAAATTAACGAAAGAAGATGAAGATAACGATGTAAGATGAAGTGCCGCAAAAAATGCCAGAAGAGACTCTTAAGAAGTTATTGTTTTTTTCGTCTTATTTTAATTTATCTTCATAATCCCAAGTAATGCAAAGTAAATCTCTGCATTTCAGAAGCATGCTTGCCTTTTTTTAAAGCTTTTATTGCTCTTTTTTGATTTCATCTCTGCCGCTTGCATAAGTAACTTGGATAGGCTGCTTTATCTCTGCGCCTTCTTTTATTAAGAAATCTACGTCGCTATCTGTTGTTTTGAAATAAAAAATTTGAATCAAAGGATTGTAGTCTGTTCTTCTTAAAAGCTCAAGAAAAACTAAGTTCTCAACCCCTTTTTCCTAAATCGTGAGAGAAAGAAAAAACATTTGCAATTCCAAGGTCAGCGGCATAAACTTTTTTGGCCAGCTTGCCCTTTCGTAAGTTCTTTTTGAATATTTTTCAACAAAGAAAACATTAAGAGTTTTTTCAAGCTGATAAGAATATTAGTAAAGAGTAGTGCTACCCTTTAATACAATAGTATTATTTCTTTTGAATATATTTATGAGTAAGTCTCTCAAAATGCCTAATTGCGCTTCGAAGGCTAATTAATTTGAAGGAAAAAGATAAAAGTGTAAAGTTGGAACGTTTACTTGGGGTTGTGCAAAAAATTTTAAATGAGAGCGTGTAAAAGAGTAAACATGGAAAATAATAAGTTTGAAGTTACCCCTTACGAAGTCACCGGAAAGGTGGACTATGAAAGGCTTGAAAAGCAATTTGGCATAATGCCTATTGATGATGCTCTTGTTGAAAGGATAGAGAAACTTGCAGGCGCTTCTAACTTTATGCTCCGTAGGCGCATCTTCTTTGCACACCGCGACCTTGACTGGCTTCTTGACGAATACGAAAAGGGCAACAAATTTTATGTCTATACTGGCATAGCTCCTTCTAACCAGATGACAATTGCACAGCTTATTCCCTTTACCTTTGCAAAGTGGCTGCAAGACAGGCTAGATGTAGAAGTGTATATTCAAATACCTGATGAGGAAAAGGCCCTTGCCAGAGACATCGATTTTGACACGGCGCATGCTTTGGGCTATGCAGCAGCATTAGACATTGCTGCTTTAGGGTTTGATAGCAAAAAGACAAAGATATTTCTAGATACCGAGTATGCCGGCGTGCTTTACAAGCAGGCAGTAAGGGTTGCAAAATACATAACCTTTTCTATGGTAAAGGATGCCTTTGGATTTACTAATAAAAATAATATAGGCAGTATATTTTACACAAGCATGCAGGCAGCACCCGCCTTTCTGAAATCTGTTGAGGAAGGACACAATGTGCCCTGTCTTATACCCCTCGGTGTCGACCAGGACGTGCATTTCAGGCTTTCGCGTGATGCGCTAGCTAAGCTTGGCTATTACAAGCCTGCAATAATACATTCAAAGTTCCTGCCTGGGCTCAGTGGTGCTCCGAAGATGTCTGCACATAATGCATCTGATACTATATATCTGAGCGATACTCCAGAAGTAATCGAAAAGAAAGTGATGAGTGCACTTACAGGTCAGCAGGCTACGGCAGAGCTGCAGAGAAAATATGGAGGCGATCCTGAGAAATGTGTTGTGTGCCAATACTATAAATTCTTCTTTGAGCCTGACGACGCAAAGCTGAAGGCAATATTTGACGGAGAGCGCAACGGCACGCTTCTTGCCGGTGAGCATAAGAAAGACCTTGCTAAGAGAATAATTGAATTTGTAGAAAACCACAACCGCATGAAAGAAAAAATTAAAGACAGGCTTGACGACTTTATGGTAAGGGGTTAGTTAGGGATTAGCATGCTAGCAAAGGTAAAGGAGGAAAAAGAAAAAGTCAATGCCATTGATGCAGGCTTGCTTAGAAGCTCAAAAACAACGGTTACGCGCAAGGCAGTATTGTGCTATTTATTCAAAAGCAATGCCACACTGCTTCAGCTGAAAAGTAAAGGCAAGTTCGGCGCTGGGTATTGGAATGCGCCAGGCGGCAAAGTAGAAGAAGGTGAAAGCCCAGAAGCAGCTGCTGCGAGGGAGGTATATGAGGAAACGGGGCTTGCAGTAAACTCGCTGAGGCTTCACGGCGAGCTTTTATTTGTTTTTGAAGAAGATGAAGAATACAACCAGCAGGTTTTTGTTTTTTCTTCTAACGATTTTTCAGGTTCTGAAAAGCCGAGCGAGGAAGGCATACTTAGATGGTTTGACAAGGACAGGTTGCCATTCAACGCAATGTGGCCCGACGATAAGAAATGGCTGCCTTTGCTGCTTGACAACAAAAGATTTAGGGGAGAATTTTATTTCGATTCCTACAAGAACAAAAAGCTACTACGCTATAAATTAGAGGAGATTTGACCTTTGGTTCTCTAAAGTTTAGAGTCATGTAGCTGCTTAGCTGCTTTTCCTGCGCTTTTGCCTTTCTCCATTTGGAAAAACAAAACATTTTCTGCATCTCGGTTCATACAATTCTTTACCTCCTACCAGTATCCTTTCTTCCTCTTTTCCATGCGTGACAGGCTTGCCGTTTACTATGCGCTGTGTGAATGTTGCATTTTCAGACCCGCACTTCATGCAAACAGCAGAAAGGCTTTCTATTTTATCCGACCTTGGCAGCAGCTTTTCAACAGACTCGAAAGGAATGCCTCTGTAGTCTCTATTGAGCCCAGCAACATATATGTGCTTGCCTTTGTTCGCGAGCATTTCCAAGGCTTCTACTATTCCAGAGTCTATAGGCCAGAACTCTACCTCATCGATCCCGATTGTATCTGCATGCTCCGCTGCACTTATTATTCTCCTAACTCCTTCTTTGTTTGTCGGAACAGGCATAGCTTCGAGCCTTCTGCCGTTATGTGCTGCAACTTCCTTTGCACTATACCTTGTGTCTATTGCTGGCTTGAACAGCACAGCCCGCCTGCCAGCAATCGCCTCTCTTTCAACATATGCGATAAGCAGTGAAGATTTTCCAGAAAACATAGGGCCTATTATGCTTACAAGTTTTCCTGTTTCTTCTTTTTTCATTTACACACCATTTACACGCCATTTACACCTAGTCTGTATTTCACCTGCGTTCTTAAAATATTTTTTGAAATAATAAGAAAACATAATATCGTAAAGTGTAGTTGAGTATGTGATTGTACTCGGAATTGAAAGCAGTGCGCATACCTTTGGGGTGGGCATAGTAGATAACGGCAAGGTAATCGCTAATGAGAAAGAGATG
>Ga0080003_1001966_pt1 | contig 10113 bp, 1 predicted proteins | sample JossMetagenome_FD_69206 | JGI IMG/M metagenome (GOLD analysis project Ga0080003, IMG submission 69206) | Hot spring microbial communities from Joseph's Coat, Yellowstone National Park, USA - JC2_E (SPADES assembly) (version 2) | ecosystem: Environmental > Aquatic > Thermal springs > Hot (42-90C)... | reverse complement strand
TTATAGCTTTCAGGGTAGCTGTCATGTTGCCGAATGCTGTCTTTATTGTTGCAACTGCATTGTTTATTGATACAACTGAAGCATTTAGTTCGCTCAGAGGTACCTGCATGCTTGTCTTTACTGCATTTGTAACATTTGCAACTATCTCAGCTATCTGTCCTGATGATATGCCTGTGAGTAAAGCGCCGTTGCCCTGGACGAGCTGCATGTATGCACCGTTATCCGATGACTGGATGTGTGTGTTCACAGTTGTTGATGTAACAGTCCCGGTGGTGTCGTATGTTCCACTCAGTGCAGCATATCCGTAGTAGTAAGTTGAAGCTGTTGAACCAATGGAAGTTTCTGAGACAACTACACTGTTGAACTGAAGACCGTCAAACTGCCCCATCACGTAGAAGGATACAGAGGATGCAGTACCTGCTGCATTCAGGCTAAGCGAAGTGACAACGAAATCTGCCCCCGTAACTGAGCCAGATCCGGTCACAAGAGTTGCAGTTGTTGGATAGGTTCCGGTGGCTGTCGGTGAGACTGCACTGAATGTGAACACGTTTCCTCCGAAGTTAATCTGTGCACTGAGGGTCAGAGTTGCAGCACCCGATGAAGGGTATGCGAAATCGTAGAACGCCTGACTGGCCCCGGACGTATAGGAAACTGTTGGGGCGGTTGTTGAAGATGTCTGAGCAACTGTGGTTGGATTTGAGAACGGGTCAGCAACCAGAGCAGTTGCTGTTGTGTATGTATCCTGTGTCCACCCGAGTGTGACCAAATAGTAGGATCCCGCGGCTGCATTGGGCATCAGGAATGAACCGTAGAGTTTTCCAGAGGAATAGAATGCAGGCAATGTTGTGTAAGCGGAGCCGTTTAAGTATACTGTCACGTACACCTGCCCAGCAGTAGTTCCAGGAGTTGTTGGATCTTTTGACGGTGTCCAAACAAAGTTAACCAGTTCACCGGGGAATGCCGTGAATGCCTCATCGCCTGGAACGGGGCTTAGAGAAAGTGTTGCGGATGATGTTACAGTGAAGGCTGCAGACACAACGGCAGCTTTCGTCCCAGACAGGTCCAGCGTAATGTTGTACGCTCCAGGCGGGACAGTAGGTACGGTAAATGACATAGATGGGATTGCCCCAGCGGAATTTGATTGCAGCGTCTCTTGATACATGCCAGCGAAGAATACATTGTAGAATGCGCTCGCCTCAAGCCCTGTTGCCGATGCAGCTATTGTCGTTCCTATGGGACCAGATGCGGATGATGGTGAGGTTATGGTGAGCAACGACGTCACTGTATAAGAGGTGTATGCGGTGTATGTTGATGATGCAAGCGTTGCTATTGAAAACACGGAATATGTCCCGGCGACGCCTGTTGGGGGTATTGAGATAGTGGTGGTTGCAACGAATGCACCGTTGGAAACAGCTCCCATCGTTGCAGTTGAGAGACCAGAGGATGTCATGTAGTATGAAGCAATGCTTGCAGACTGGTCGAAACCGTATCCAACAATGTCGTAATCATTGCCAGCTGAATTGGGAACAAGCACTATTGAGCCTGACTGGAGGGATGATGCGGACGTGGATATTATCACAGGTTCAGTGAATATTGCGCTTGAAACAGCCTGACCGTTGTATACTACGCTCAGATTGTACAGCCCGCTTGCAAGGACAGGATTCGTGAAACTGCCTGATGCAGTTCCAGAAGATGATGCAGTTACAACAGTGCTGCCAGATATTGTCAGCTCAGTAGTCCCTATATAGACGTTGTATTCAGAGCTTATTCCAGGATAAACAGTTGAACCTGCAGGAATGAGGTCTGATGCACTGAAAGTCTGGGAACCAGTCCCTGCTCCGCCATTGGCAAGGTATCCAGGCGATGAAACTGTAACTTCCCCTATGGTCCTGTAGCCATATGAATTTCCTGAATAACCTGGAACAGCTGCAGTGGCGCTGCTTAGCTTGATAGTCTCTGAAGTCCCCGTTGATAAGGTATCAGAGTACATTGGGGTGTATCGGAATATCAGTGTACCGTTGGAAGCTGGAGAAAGCAGTCCTGTGGAAGCAGAATAGGTTCCGATAGCTACTGACAACACGGAGGCGCTTGACGAAGCTCCAGAATCGGTGAGAGAATATGTGTCAGCAGGATTAAGACCGTAGGCAGATACTGTGTATACGCCGCCGGAAGGCATGTACTCCGCAGCAGTGGTAGTCATCAAAGCGCCAGTCGGGTCTGTGACATTGAAATAGGATGTGATTGTAACAGACACAGGTGTGGCAATGAGGCCTGATGCCGTCTCCGCATATGCATCATATGATCCAGCGGACATCGGGGGCACAGACGTGCTGAGCGAACCGTAGCCATTAGAATCAGTTGTTATGCTTCCCACGAGCACCGGACCGAGGTATATGGATACAGATGTATCAGCAGGGAAGTTCCATACCGCTGCAGTTGCTGAAGCCCCGGGTACTGATGAACTTGGGGAGAAGGAGAACCCGAGAATTGTGGGATTCGGCACCGATATGTAAACTGCATCAGTGAATGTGGCGGGGGAAGAGGAAAGACCCGTTATTACAACGCTGACTGGACCCTGCGATGCAGAATTTGTTATCGCGGCGGATAGCGTCACTGAAACTGAGAAATTTCCATTGGAAGTCACTGTTACCGCCGGATGATACGTGTCCACCCCGCCAATCGTGATGGAATTGGTGGGGGAAGATGTGGTGCTTGCCGCAATTGAATCTCCAGCGGCGAACCCGCTACCCGCTATCGTGAAAACAGAGCCCGCTGCACCGTTTGTGTCTATGGGCGTCACTGTTATTGAGGGGGTCACTGTAATTGATGTGTCTGCAGTTATCCCTCCCTCGGTGAATGTTGAGCTGAGAGCATTTGTTTCCTGTGCTATGACATCATAGCTCCCTTGGGAGAGAGATGGAACTTTCACATAAACATTGAAACCACCAGATGCTCCTGCAGTTGTTGTCCCCAGAACTGTCGTGGAGCCAGTATAATTCAGGTAGAGCGTTATGGATGCACCGGCATCAAAAGACTTAGCTGTAATCTGAATGAAGCCACCGGATTTAACCGATGAAGGGGATACTGATATCGAAGGCTGCGTTGATACAACAGTCACAGGCACTGCAGCAGTGAACTGTGCGCCCGTCGCAGTTGGAGTGGAAGAGTCACTGGCAAGTATGTAGTAGCTGCCAGGGGAGAGTGTAGATGCACCAGTGAACAGGGTCACAACCGTGTTGCTGAGCGTGGTAGAACCACCTGGAAGAACAACGCTACCAACCGGACCTGCATAGTAACCGGATGCAGCTATACCTGATGAGCTTGATGTGCTGCTCAGATAGAAATAAACAGTGCTACCGGAACCGAATGTGCCTCCATTCGCGGTGACAAGTGTTGCCACCGGCGCACCTGCAGATTCACCAAATGTCGTGGGATCGAGCGTTATGGTACCGCTTGCTGTTGCATATGCTGGTTCCGCTGCAATTGATACTACTGCCAGGATGCTTAGAACCATTGTAAATGCGATTAATACCGTAAGTATCTTCTTTGTTGACAATTTATCCATTTTAATTTGCCTCCTGATAATCTACATGTTTGTCTCGGTATAAATATTGTGAAAAAATTAAATAGCCATCATAACCCTTTATTCCATACAAACATAAAGACACAATCGGTTCAATCCGCATCAGACGTGTGCAAGCATATTGAAGCACCCCCGATCTGTTGAGCCTTTGAAAAAAGCGTGTTTCAGTGAAAAATATTAAAAAAATAAAAAACAGCAGCTCCTCTGTCCTTGCTGCCGAAGATTCTGCGCGGCTGTAATTTAGTTCTGATACATCTTATTTTATGCCCTCAAAGAGCAAGGTGAATCAAAGTGTTACATTCTGGTCAATGATCAGGACACCATCCCTGTTGACAGTTGAATTGTTTTCAGCGTACTGTATTGTTTCATATCCTGCTGTTTCTGTGATACCGTTAACGTAAGTGGATGCTGTGTTTATATCAACACGCCAAGTGCTTGCATGATTGTATGTCATCTGTGTTATCACACCGTTACTTATCACACCCTGGAATGCCCCTATACCTGCAACCTGATCATTGCTTAACTCAACCCTGACTGTCAGTGAGGACTGATTTGATCTTACTATCTCCCTGTATATGTACCTCCCCTGCTGCATGTTATCCTGGATTATGATTGCTGATAAGGAGCCGTTTGAACTCAGGACGATGTTTTCAATGAACGTCATGCTGACAGTATAAACCATATGCTCATTCAATGAATACCTTGATGTGCCGTGGGATGATGTGTTGATGAATACAGTTGATATATTTATCATATCCTCGTAGCTGAATGTCTGGTTGTATGGGACCAGATATCCTGTGCCATAGGGCATCACTATATTGTCACTTGGATCGTATTCGTGACTGGTGGCCACAACGTAGTTTGTTATGTTCTCATAGCTCATCACAGTATTGCTTCCGAATGAAGTCTTAGCAGAGGAGACAAGGCTCTGGTGGACTACCTGGCTATCGTTGAGCCACGTTGCATTTTCAGGTATGCTCTGTGTTGTCATATTCGTGGCCGGGGTCTGATTGTATACATTTGTTTCCTCCCATTGACTGCTGAATGTGCTGTGCACAGTTGCATTCTGCACAAAGAGCATAAAGTTCAGCGCCGGCCTGATCCAGAGAGCCTCATTGTTCACAACTGTGATGTTTACAAGCTGCGTACCGTTGAGAAGTGAGACATAAGGAGCGAGATTGAATGTGTACGGTTTATCCAGGAGAGCACCTATTGCAGTGATCGGCTGCCAGAGGAATAGGTCCCACCCTCCAGTCTGTATGTTTGGATAGGGCCATATTTCTGCAACAACAGTGTTGTCTATGGAAACAGTGAACTCCCTGAATGGTGGCTGGTTTGAATACCATCCCTCGTCATTTCCATTCTGAAGAAGGTAAAGATTGAGGTACCCGGCAGAAACGTTTCGAGGGAATGTAACGTTGAACACCTGGCTCGTGTTGTAAGGAATAAGAACGTTGTGAGGGAACGTGTTCTTTGAGGGGTTGAACGGCTGTGTTATTCGAACTGGAATGACGACGTTCGGTATGTTTGATGGTTCCTGCCCGGGATAGAGGACAAACCAGACACTCTGGTATGCTGAATAGGAGGGTTCCCATTCTGCTGTAATCGCGGTCACATTCACAGTTTTCCCAACAATTACTGAATAGTACTGCGTTATGTTCTCTGAGACTGTGGTGTTCTGTAACTCATACGTGTTCCCTGAAGCAACCTGAACTCCATTGAGCAGAACCTGGTAACTGTAGTCCCATGGGTTTGAAACATAGATGTTTTCATAGAAAAGCATGATATCGCTGAATGGACCGCTCGGAAAAGTGACTGTACCGTACGATGTTTTCGTGGTATTGTATGAGACGAAGCTGTGATTTATGGCCATTATTGTTATGGGACTTGAATCCTGGGTAACAGGAGCGGAGGGGCTTGGAGCACCTGGAGAACTTCCTGAAGCAACTATTGAGGACGAGGATACAATCGTAAGAATAGCGAGCAGAACCACAGCTGCCATTATGGCTATTGGTTTCATGAATGAAATTATGAATTTAAGATATTTAGATTTTACCAGGGTTAAAATGGGGCAATCAAATCCCAATGAAAAGGGCAACATGGAAATGAATTCATAGAGAGAGGGAATAGAGGTAATGGATTGAATTCCCTGGTAAAATCTTAGCCTATTTATGAAATGAAAATTAAAATTAAAAATAAAAAATGAATGAAATTATGAGCTTACTGCTTCTTCTGCTCTTCAAACTTCTTCGCCAGTTTGTTCGTGTTGCTGACTGCAAGGAAAGCTATGACTAGGGTGATCAGTATGAGCACAAGCACAACGATAAGGAATATCTCCAGTGTATAGTTGCTCGTCTTTATCTGGTTTGCTGAAGTCTTTACCTGTGATACTGAGACATTGAGATCACCGAGTGATGTCTGTATCGTAGCAACACCGTTGCTTACTGATGTTACAGTTCCGCTTATTGTCCCAAGATCAGATGTTATAGTTGCAACGCTACCAACAAGGCCGGAGACGCTGGATGCAGTTGAGCTGACTGTCATGTTTATTGAGCTGAGAGACGTCTGCACCGTTCCTAGTGCTGTATTTATGGTTGCCACGCTACCGTTGAGTGCAACAAGCTTGGCATTTATCGCAGATAGAGAGGACTGCATTGTTACATTCATTCCGTTTATTGATCCTGTAACTGTTGCTGTTCCGTTGCTTATTGCTTTTACAATCATGTTGCTGAATTCAGTGAGATTCATGTTTATGTTTCCAACTGTTGTATTTATCATCATGACTGTTCCGTTTATGTCACTTATAACAGGGGCAAGATTGTTGAGTGCTGTTTGGATTACGCCAACGGAAGTCTTTATCGTAGCCACACTTCCATTGATGGCAGCTATGGATGCATTAATAGAGCTGAGTGTAGTCTGAACGCTTCCAAGGTCCGTCTGTACAGTCGCCAGGTCGCCACTTATGGCTGAAACTGATGCATTTATAGCTTTCAGGGTAGCTGTCATGTTGCCGAATGCTGTCTTTATTGTTGCAACTGCATTGTTTATTGATACAACTGAAGCATTTAGTTCGCTCAGGGGTACCTGCATGCTTGTCTTTACTGCATTTGTAACATTTGCAACTATCTCAGCTATCTGTCCTGATGATATGCCTGTGAGTAAAGCGCCGTTGCCTGAGATAAGTTCTATGGATGCTATAGATTTACCTGTGTAAGAGTCGTAGGAAACAGAGTTTATGGTGCTGGCTGACTGGTAAGTCCCAGATGCTGTTCCACTCACAGAATATGCAAAACTTGCTGTCACTGAGGTAATGTCGAATGTAAGCGAATTCACTGGTATGTTAAATGGGAGCGTTTCCCCAGATACTGTATACTGCCCGGTCACGTAGTACGTTATGGTGCCCGTTATCGTTGGAGTGGTTGTTTCTGAGACAGTATTGGTCAGCACAACAAAGTCTGCGCTAACACCTGTCGGGAACGTAGTGGCAGGGAAGCTGCCTGTTGCTCCTGCAGGAACAGTAACTTCAATGGGAGTGTAGCTACCGAACAACGTATTTTCAAGTGTTACGGGTAGAGGAGTTGTGGCTGACGGAGTAGCTGAAAGAGATGTCACAGTTGCAGTCTCAGAGCTAGTCCACCCGTTTGTGACAACAACGCTTTCAGCTGTTGTGCTGGTGTAGGACCAACCGAAGCTCAGGGCCATGTTCGTGCCAGGCATTCCGTTTGGCATCTGGAATGCGCCAGTTATGTAGCTATCAGTTGGCTGGGTAGAAACGTAGTTGAACGTCCCGGGGACAGTCACGTAAGCAGACCCATCCAAGTAGACGGTAACGTCAATTGGACCGGTAGCAGTGAGAGATGGTTCTGATGTTGGCGTCCATGTAAAGCTTACGAGTTCACCAGGGAACGCCTGAGGATCAGGTGAGAGTGTGATAGTCGAAGGATATTCTACTACTACCTTGGATGTTGCAACCAGGGTTGTGGGTGATGAAAGCGGTGCCAGACTGAAGTTGTAGACCGATTGACCAATTGTCTGGCTCACGTACACAGGCGGGACTGTGAACGAGGCTGAAGAGATTGAGCCTGTGTAGTCAGATGTATAAGTGACAGGAAGCCCAGAAGATGTCAGAACCTGGCCGTTGAAAACTCCAACGTAATTTGTGTTAGGTGCGAGGCCTGTTGCCGAGAATGTTACTGTACCACCTACGGTCGTCGTGTACTTGGCATGATTCAGAGACGCTATCACTGTGAACATAGCAGCATTAGCTGGAAGTGCCACTTCTGTTGCGCCTGTCGGGCCTGTAGCGCTGGCTGATACAAGGTACGTTCCTCCAGGTACTGTATTAATAGTCACTCCGCCGAATGATGTTCCAGTAGCGTATGCACCTGTCGTTGTGGATGCAGTTGTCGATATCGATGATATTAATCCGTCCGAGGTGAAGAATGTGAAGCCTGTGCTTCCAGCAGGGAAGTTGTACGCAAATATGTTTATCGTATCTCCAACAACATCAGAGGCACTCGAGCCTACTGCCTGGCCTGCAGGCCCCGGTGAAACAACAGCACCTACATCCTGTATAACTACAGTGGGCGTGGAGCCCGGAGACGTTATCAGGAAGAATGATGCCGTAGGATCAGCTATGGCAATTTGCGTTCCGGAGAGAACGAAGTTGATCGGGTAGTATCCGGACGGCAGGCTCGGCACTGCAAATTCCACACCAGAGGTCGGTGCAGTTGCAGGAGATACGCCCTTCGGTACTATTTTTCCAGTGGCATCAGTGGTGAATGTTGTTATGACCTGTGTGCCGAATTCGAGTTCGTATGATGTGGATGGAAGGAGTGTATTCGAAGTTACTGTTATGTAATCAGGAACGGATGCTGAATAAGGTGCACCTGCTTGCCCTGAAACCCCTGGGCCAGATGCAGCTACTGTCACTGTTGGTGAAACATACTCGATGAATGCAGTTATGCCATTATCAGGTGAGGCAGTAGTTCCTGAGTATGCGCTGAGTGTGACAGATGTCCCCATACTAAACGAAGTGGGAGTTGCACCCGTCAAGAGTATTGTTATGTTGAATGATCCGTTTAAGCCCGTTTGGGCTGTTCCTGAAGGCAGGATAAACATATTTGTCTCAGCCGCTGAAGGGGTGAAAACAAGGGACACGACGCCCGAGCTAGAAGATGTGGTTATTTCTATGGGTGCGCTCGCTAGGAACCCTGAACCTGATACTACGAATGTGCTTGCTCCTGTCTCATCCTCAAGGTAGCCGGAAGGAAGATAGCTGTAACCAGGTGAAAGCATTGATACTGAGAACGCTGGCGTTATCGTCAGAGTTGCAGTTGTCTGGGCGTAAAGCCCCTCTGCGCTGTTCACTGCGGTGACTATATAGTTACCGGTAGGGAGATTTGTTGGGACTGTATATTTTCCTGCGAACCCACCGAAGGAGTTCGTTGTGAAACTTTCAACTGCCACCGGTCCAACCATCAGTTCAAATGTTGTACTTGCAGGGAAATCAAGCGCTACGAATACGGCCGTTGTAGCCCCAGATACCTCAATGTCTGAAGATGCAAAGGCTGCTGTCAGGCCTATTTCCATCCCGTAATACGTTGGAGTTGATGAGTACAGATCCCCTGCTGCAGATGTTTCCACAGTGCCGCCTGTCTGTGCGTTGTATTCATTAACTGTGATTGAGTTCACGGCCGGAGCTGCGGCCAATCCTGAAGTGGTCGTGACCGAGACTGTGAATGACCCATCGCTAGAAACCTGAACAGCCGGATTTGTTTCAGAAGGGGAAGATAATGCGGCGTTCGCCTGTATCCACCCATTTGGCAGGAATCCAGTTCCCGCGACAGAGAATGTTTGACCGGCTGCAGACCCGACGATGTTTGGCGTGAATGTGACCGCTGGCGTAACATCTAGTGCAGCAACTGCAGTTTCACCGGGGGAATCGAGCGCGACTATTGCATAATATCCGGGACTTGGTAATTCAGGCACGTTGGTTGGGACAGTAACATACTGATTGGATGCAATTGACCCCGCAACTACTTTTACAGTTCCAAGGACAGTGGACGACCCGCTGTAGCTGAAATATAGAGTTACTGAAGTCGTAGACGTACTGTATCCGCTGCCCGAGACCTGAATGGAGCTTCCAGATGCAGCAGCGGCGGATGGTGATCCGCTGAGATCCAACGTTGGGGAAAGGGATGTAACAGTAAATTCGCCGAATCCGACAGCACTGCTTGGTAATGAGCTTTGAGTGCTGCCGATAAGGTATGCTGTTGACCCTGCGGTGAACGTTGGAGCACCAGTGGCGGTATAAGGCGTCAGGACAGTGCCTGCTGATATGTAAGTCTGCCCGGCCACTGACGGTGATGCCGTATAATAGGGTGTTTCCTCACTAGGGATTCCTGATATGGATGCTGTAGTACTCCAGTAGAAATACAGAGTCGCTGAAGTAGGATCCGGAATCTGGCTTGTTGTTGCTATGGTTGGGCTATAAACACCTGTTGTGCCGATCTCTGATGGTTTTCCTG
>Ga0080003_1001965_pt1 | contig 10114 bp, 12 predicted proteins | sample JossMetagenome_FD_69206 | JGI IMG/M metagenome (GOLD analysis project Ga0080003, IMG submission 69206) | Hot spring microbial communities from Joseph's Coat, Yellowstone National Park, USA - JC2_E (SPADES assembly) (version 2) | ecosystem: Environmental > Aquatic > Thermal springs > Hot (42-90C)... | reverse complement strand
ACTTCATGGTAATAATATAAAACAAAAGCATAAGTTTGTAAATAGAAAAATATAAAAGAGTATTAATTCAGAGACTAGTTATAAGACTTAGCAGCTTCTTCTCCAGTGAGATCAAAGATAGATCTTCCATTTAAAAGCGTTTCTAACTCTTGGGATAAGTTTATTTTTTGTGCTTTCATGTAATACCCCTTTGTCTTTATTTATTTTACTATGGTTTACTCAATTCCAACTGTTTTTGTTTCTCCAGTTTCATTATTTATTGTTGTGATAAATCTGCCATCGTCATTGTACCAACTTATATTTGTTGTGCCATATTGAGGTGATACTATCAAGGCTTGTTCATACTTCTTGCTAAGAAAGTATGTTGAATATGCGCCAGATATGTCATCTATAACTATTTCACCCGTTTTGAAGCGATTGAAATGTTTGAAGTAGTGTAATATTTTATCACCTGGATAAACTAAAACTGCTTTTAGATTCATAACAAATATGTCACAATTCTTTATTGGAAAATCAACCATGCCGTAATCAGATACTAAATCAGGATGAAAGAAAACCGCTTTATCACAAACATAGGTATAATAAATTTTATCTACTTTGCTTATATCCAAACCCATAAAATAGTTGCTTTGAAACAGCTTCATAACTTACCTCCTTTCAAAATAAAATTGATACTAATAATATAACATATTACCTTGCTTATGTCTCACATCACCATTCACCATCAAGGTCTATTTCTTCACTAATACGTCCATAAACTACGTGCCTTTCCACACTTACAACCTTGTTGTCCCTTATTTCAAAGGTCTCCATTGTATTGTTTACTACAAGCGTGTCCTGTTCGTGTTCAATCAAGTAGTAATATGCTCCATAGTAATTTGACATAATCCATGTACCATCTGATATGTAAAGATATCTGGCGCTTCTTAATGCAGTAATATTGTTTTTGCCTGGGTATAAATAATAATTGATTACTCCTTCTGGTGTTTCATCCATATCAAGACAAAATCTTTTTCCTTTTAAAATTACACAATTGTTTTCAATCAAAGCAGGATGCACCCATACAGGTATATCACCAATATAGATGCTGTAATAGGTCTTCCCCTCAAATTTGACAGGATGAACTGGTATGGCTCTGGCAATTTGCAACATAAGCGTACCTCCTAAAAGTTGGTGTAGTATCTTAATTTAATACTTACTTTAAATTTTGCAATGATACAAATCAGTTATGTTTTATGTAACTACATGCTAACTAACGAATAATGCTGATATAATTGTTACTTATGTTAAAAGCCATAGATGTGAATGGTGGAACCATCTAAAAAGATAAGTTTCCATTCTATATTGGTAGGAGAACCATTTGTGTGGGTGAGGGTGATGTAACAAAAACTATTAAAAAGATGTTAGATGATGGTTGGTTTTGATTAGTCATAAAGGTATTGGAAATATATAGATTTGTATAGCAAAATAAAGAGTGAAAAGTTATGGCAAGAGATCTTTAAGAGATAAGTATTAATAAAAAATAAAAAAAAAGATGCCACAATTGTGGCATCAGAAGCAATAGGAATGGACCTTGCGGTGCACTTGTAATTTTATCACGGTTTGTTTTGTTTGTCAAGTGTGTATAACAATCTTAACACAATACAGTTTATGTAAAATCAGTTGTGTATTCACTTCATTAAATAATCCATGTACACTAAAAATCATAGTTATCATACACAAAGATTTTTGCGTGCATTGCACCACACAAAATCTTGACACATTATAACCTATCTGGTATAATTATATTGATGGTGTGAACATAATGGGGTAGATCGATTATTACAAACGCTGCAGCATGGTGATTGGCTAACCAAAGAAGATATAAACATTGATTATCTTATCGATAATGTAAGGTTCAAAACTCTATATCAGGTAAAGTTTGAATTGCCAGTAAATTATTTCACAATCCATTTAACAAATTTTATTGCAAAATTCAATTTGCAGGACAACACGTTAGAAACCATCAAACAAATAACACAAAAATGGTACAACATATACATCAACGAAGGCATCCTAAGTAAAGGTTCCATCTCTTTGAAAAAAGAGCTTAGGAAAATATACCAAGAACAAGTAGATGAAACGCTAAAACGATTTGATAGATTTTTTGAAGCAGTGCTAAGTGCTTTCTATGAAGCTTATGGTATCTACACAGTTTGTTTCTATGAGCCAAGAGCCATTAAAGAAAACAAAAGCTTTGCCTACGACAGAAAAAGCTGTTACATAACAACCAATCCTGAATACTTTGATGTAATAAGTCAATTGAATGCATATTATGTTGTGATTTACAAAGATACTGAGCCGATAACACGGCTGTGGTGTGTGCTTGGCAAGAATGATGCTATTGCATTTTTCAACGAATATGGACACAAATTTATGAACATCACCAAGTTTTTTGCCAATGATGGTGAATTAGTACAGGTAAAACATAACACTCTTGAGAACAAAATTGGTATCTATGTAAACGAAAGCAGAGTACTTGTGAAAGCCGATACTAACCTTGATGATTTGGTTCGTTTTGTTAAATGCCCATCGTGTAAACGCAGAACAAAAACCAACAAGCTTATTTGGAATGAAGACTGTAAAGAGCTTATGTGTCAAAAGTGTTTTGATAAAACTGTGCTGGTAGGCTCTATGGATTTATCCCTATATACTGCACAAACCCACCACTATTTAACACCCACGTAAATGTGTGTCTTAGCATCTCTGGTAATCCAAAGTCTTCAATATCAAATATGCCTGAACCATTATCAATTGTATTGCCTATGATGATATTAGGTATTGGATTATTTTCACAAAAGCTTAAACTTGGCTCTGTTGTAAAAGTGGTGCTATAGTTTTGTGATGTATTGTTTTGCAAAGTGTAGGACAACACAATACCACCGTTGACTGTATTGTTTGGCCAACCATACTTAGCACAAGCACCTTCATCTGCACTTTGTGAAAAGTTTGGTATTTCAGTTTTAAGTACGCCAGTACTAAGGAAATTAAAATTTGAGCCTGTGTCGAAGATAACACTGTTATTATATGAACTAGTTGCCGATGCAAATGTCCCAGATGTGTCTGGTAATCCAGCTAATAAACCCATTGAATATGGTACCAATGTATTACTATTTCCATTATACATACCAAAAGTTATTTGTCCTATAGGTATGGTAAAAAATGCTGTGTATTCATAGAAACCATTTGACAACGGATAAAAGCTCAATGTGTATGAGTTTATACCACTTTGTTTAGCAAGGTAGGTAGGATATGAGTATCCAGTAATGCTGGATCCAGATGAGTTGTATCCAATATCCATTATGTTTATCCCTGAATCTAACCCAAAGTCACCTTGGGTACCAATTGTTTGGAAATCATTGTTGCTGCCAGATGTAATAACACCAATAGGCATTACCACACAGCTTGCAGTATTACTTGGATTAATACATACTGTAGCACTAGCCATTATACCAGTAACAGAAGAACCATCTCCAAATGTTACGGTAAATGTATAACTGCTGTTTAAATCAGACTTTGGTATACTAACAGCTGATTGGCTAACAATCAAACCAGATGCACCAGTATCGGCTAATAGTGTAGTAGATTGCCCATCTATATATACTGTTATTGTTGGTACATTTAGATCGTTTGGACCTGAATATAGATCAGTAGAAAACGAAGATACTGCAGGTGGTGTATTGTTAGATGAACTGCTACTGTTACCTGTGCTACTACTGCAACTGCTAGTGCTACCATAGCCACAATTTCCTTGTCCACAGGAAAAGAGTCCAATGGACAAAACACCAATAACCAAACCGTTTAAAAGAAGTTCTTTTGTTAAGTTTATCTTTCTCATACTATTATTGGGTATAGCTATCTGCGTTTACATTTGAAACACTCACATCTGTCCCAGATATATTTATAGCCAGATTTACACCAGATTGCCAAGCAGATTGGGCAACTCCTAGACAATAGTATGGTAATCGAGATAAGTCTATATAATACTGGCCTGTAGCTCCTGGGTTTAAGAGTTAGTTAAAACCAGACGGTGGTGAAGAGCAAGATATCTCGCTGTTTACTATACTTATGCTTGTTATAGTGGCATCTTGAGGCATGCTTAACATCAAATAGGCTGCACCTATGGCATTGCCTTGATATGGAACCAAAGCAGCAGGTACATCTAACGTTAGAGCATCACTTGCATACGGTAAACCCACCAAAGAAGAAGCCGTTAATAAAGCACCCAATAAGACTTTGCTAGTAATTTTTTTCATAATTTCTTCCTCCTACTCAATATTATAAATTAAATTTTTAAAATGTCAATAATTTTATTATTTATTACTCTCTTTGCTCTGTGCTTAGCATATAGCCTCTTCCTCTTATAGTGAGGATGAGTTTTGGGGGTTTGTCTTCTAGTTTGTTCCGAATATTTTTTATATAGACATCTACGATGTTTGAATCGTAATCGGAGGCTATGCCCCATACTTTGTTTAATAGCACTTCTCTTCTTATGGTTTTGTTTGGATTTTGAGCTAAAACTTTTAAAAGCTCAAACTCTTTTGGTGTAAGGTTTATGGCTTTTCCTTTATAAAACACTTTAAAATCTTTTAAATCCATTGTGAGGTCTTTTAAAACTATCTTTTCTTCTTGCACTTTGTTATAACGTCTTAAAACGGTTTTTACCCTCATTATCAGTTCTTTAAAAGAAAATGGCTTTGTGATGTAATCGTCTGCTCCTGCTTCAAGGCCCTCTATCTTATCCTCTAGCTGGGATTTTGCCGTTAGCATAATAATGGGGATTTCACTTTGAAGTCTTAACTGTTTACATACTTTTACACCGTCTATTTTGGGAATTACAACATCGAGAATTATGATATCGTAGCTGTTTGTTTTTGCCTTTTGAAGAGCCTGAAAGCCGTCTTTTGCTATATCTACTTCAAATCCTTCGTGTCTAAACCCCTTTTCTAACGTTTCTAGTAAAAGCTCATCATCTTCTACTATAAGAGCTTTAAGACTCATAAGCTTATATGAGGTTCTAGACTAAACCAACTATCACAAGAGCACTTTGGAGAATAATTTTTAAAAGTATTACCGCAATCTTTACATTTCCATAGTTTTAGGTTTTTAAAAACAATATCAAACCCCTCTTTTTGGGATTGGTCTTGGTAAGCTTTTAAGAGAAAATCTACAACTTCGTTGCCGGTGCCAGTATCTGCTAAAACCTTTATCTTTTGAGGAGCTCCTATGTGTATAAAAAATATACTAAGCACATCTTTTGAAGCGCTTTTTTCTATGTTTGTACTCATCAAGTAAACGGCTCTTTCTGGCAATGAGCATCCCACCAACAAAATCTTATCTTGCAAGTTTAACTGGCTTAAGCTGTCTATTGTCTTTGAGGCATCTTTTGTTTTTTCTTGGGCTAAAAGCTCTGATACATATAAAAATCCTGTTATTTCGTTTTTTGTATCGCCAAAGGCATCTTCTAGCTCATTTAGGCATTTTGTTTTATCTTCTATGTTTAAAGCGTTTAAACTCTTTATGGTGTTTAATATATCTTTTTGATAGGGTTTTTCAGATCTAGGTGTTAGTTTTAAAACTTGGTTTTGAGTATCGTATGCTCCTTGGTAATCTTTTATATCAAAAAGTATATCTCTTTTTAGCTGAAAAGCCGGATACTTTTCTTCAATATTATCTAAAATTCTTATAGCTTCTTGAGGGTTTTCAATCCTTAGAGATTTTGCCTTTTCAAATTCACTGTACATATCTGTATCGTAGTTGGGTGTTTGTTTTAATATATTTGCTAGTATAAAGTAAAGGGGTTTGATATCTTTTATGATGTCTAAGTTTGTTTTTGGCTTTTGATATTTTGAAAAAAATGCAGCTTTTGATATGTTAAAAATATTTGATAGCTTTGAACTTAGGTTTCTCTCTCTAAAAGAAAATATCAAAGTAGGTATTATAAAACCTATGAAGGTAAAGCTAAGCACCAACACAAACAAAGGTACTTTAAACGTATAGGTTAGGAAGTATACATTCACATCGTACATGTGTTGGGCTATAAATACAATGAAAAATATTATTAAAAGCCCCAAAAATAAAATTTTTAGAATGTTTACAAACTTCATAAGCTTACCCTCTCTGCATTTGACCAAAGCCAGTCAAGATTGTAATACTCTCTAGCCTCTTTGGTTTGTATATGCACTATAATATCTAGCAAATCTATCAATATCCATTGAGCATGTTCGTTTAAACCTTCTACGTGGTCTATGGTAATGCCTCTATTTTTTAGCTCTTTTTCCAAATGTTCTGCTAAAGCTTTTGCATGAACGCTTGAATTGGCAGTAGCTATTATAAAATAATCGGCTATATTCGTGTGTTTTCTAACGTCTAAAACCGATATATCTTCTGCTTTTTTATCTTCCAACAACGTTTTTATAAGTTTAAGCTTATCCATTTGTTTCTTTTATTATTCTCTCCAGTTTTGATACGTAAGGTGTATTGCCAAATATTTTTTTATACTTTTCAAAGTATTCTAAACCTTCTTTTCTTGATTTTTCCGCTAAATCTTCCCATCTTTTTATCTGAAGTTTCCAAAACTTTATACGGCGTTCTATAAATGGTTTGTCTTGGGCTTTTGCGTGACGAAGCTTGTCTTCATCTTTTTTTAGCATATCCTTATACTTATCTTCATACCTTTTAGCTTGTTTTGGTACTAGTAAAAGATTTTTTATTAGCCTGTAGTAGGTTTTTGTTTTGGATATATACTGCGTGTCGTTTATTAGCATGTCTTTGTAGCGTTCGGCAGCCGGATAGTAAAAACCGTAATCTTCGTAAAATTTTGCTATAAGCTCATCGTGTTTTGCTATTTTTTGTCTGGCTTTATCTATAAGGGCTCTTACATCCGAGTCGTAAGGGTTGTTTGGGTATTTGCTCAAAAATTCCTTTGCCAAGTCTATAGCTTTGTAAGTGTAGGTTTGATCTCTATAGGCGTCCGGAGCTATTTTATAATAGCTTTTTATAAGCATGTATGTGGCTTGAGGGGCTTCTGGGGAGTTTGGATAGTAGTATAGAAAGCTTTCAAGGTATATGATGGCATTTGTATAATCATGGTCAAGATAATAGCTTTTAGCCAGCATAAACCTAGCTCTTTCTATTTGCTCTGGGGTAAGGTTTTCAAGGTATTTTAAAGCTCTTTTTAGGTTTTCTTCCGCAGAAGAGTAATCTCCGTTTGTAAAAGCTTCTGAGCCTTTGATATATCCTTTTATAGCCCTTTGCTCCCTTTCTTTCTGGGTTACCTTAGCACATGAGCTAACCATCAAAGAAGTTCCCAAAATCACCATAGAAAGAGTAAACACTTTAAAGTATTTTTTCATATAGATATTATACCACTCCAAAGCATTTTTTAAAAATCTAAAAGCTTTCTATCCTTAACATATGAAGATATGCTTCTTAATACCTCTTCAAAGTTTCTTATTTTTTCAATGGCAAGAATGATTTCATCTTTTACAAGGGATATATTATCTGGATATTCGTGGGTAAGTTTGTTTCTTAATTTTCTTATTTGTATCCATTCATCGGTACTTGGTATAATATTCAACTTTTCAAGCTTGTCTAAGATATCTACAAAACTTAGATTATCACAATCTTCTCCTAAAGATGTTAAAAAATTTTTAAAAAGTTTTTGCCCCATATAATCTTGAAGCTTTAAAAACCTATAAACAAAGGCGTCTATTGTTTTTATGGTTTCAAAATCTTCTAATTTTTCAAGCATGTTGTTTTGTAAAATATCAGAAGATAAAGTTTTTAGCCTCTCTAGATGCAAATAAGATACTTTTAAATTTTCTTCTAAAAGCTTCATATCAAAACGCCTGTTCTTTTCGCCTCTTCAAAGATTGGTTTATTATCTCTGTTTTTGGCTTTTATTAAAACATCAACGCTCCTTTCTATACCTTTTAACTCAAGCTTTGCCAAAAAATCAATCTCTTGATTAAGAGAAACCTCCTTTTGGGTTTCTATAAAAATATCTATATCACCACCTTTTTTTGTTAAGTCTACCCTGCTGCCAAATATATAAACCTTTGCATCTTCCCCAAATATCTCAATTGCCACTTCTTTTATAATCTCTATCTCTTCATCTTTAAGCCTTATTCTTTTGTCCATATATTTATTTTATAGTTTTTAAAAGCAAAAAACTAATTTATACACCCAAAACTAAGAAGGCTAACTAACTGTTAGTACTTTCCTTCTTTTTTCTGCTCTTTTATGCTTGAAAAAATTAGATTTTATACTACATTTAAAGCATGTACAAGATAAGAAAATTTTCTAAGCTTACAGGTATATCTATAACTACATTGAGAAAGCGGGATGAAAAAGAATAACAAACAATCTCTAGCTCAAAATACCGAGTTAAGAACCTTTTCTATAAGAATAAAGTCTGACAAGTTAGAAAAGAAACTAAAAAATATCTTATTTACTTATAAACACTTTGAAAACATGTTGCTAGTACTTATAAACCAAAACTACAACCTATACAAAGAAGGTAAAGATACAAACGATTTTAGCTTGTTAACTTCTCCAAAGCTTATGAGAAACGCTTTGTATGATTACAATTCTAAATATTCAGAAAAAGTAGAGCATCTTAAGAATAAATATAAAGATAATCAGCTATGGCAAGAGCTTAAGGAAATTGCTAAACAATTGAAACCACATAATTTAACCTATGTTATAAAAAGGATTAAAGCTAGCTTTAAATCTTATTTCAAAAACTTAGAGTTATACAAACAAAATCCAAATCTATTTACTGGAGTGCCAAAACTACCTAAACCAAAGAAACTTTCTAAGATAACAAACTACTCAATTGAATTAGATAAATACTGTTCTTTATCTTTTGCAAGATTAGAAAAGGAAAACTTGATAGGTATTAACTTACTTAAAAACAGGGAATATATATACGTAGACAAAAAGCAGATAGAAAAGTTAACAGACATAAACAAGCTATACTCAGCAAGACTTGTGTATGACAATGGAGATTTGTATTTGCAAATTAGTTATTTGAAAGAACTTAAGAAAACACAAACAAAGCAATTTAAATACGCCAGCATAGATATAGGCATAAACAATCTAATGGCTGTTTTTATAGACGATGAAAATACTCCGTCATTAATAATAGATGGTAAACCCTTTAAACATCACAATGCAAAGTTTAATAGACTTGTAGCTAAGCTTAATGAATCAAAATCTAAAGAGGTATTAGAATGGGCTGTATCTAAAACAGGCTCAAAGTATCCTGTAAAATACACAGAAAAAGGAAAGAAAATTGGTAAGCTTATCTCATTCCTATACTCAAAAAGAAATAGGTTTTTTACAGATCAATTTCATAAAATGGCTAAACGTGTAGTGGAATATTTACATCTAAATGGAGTATCAGAACTTTTTATATCTAAAAACTTAGCAGAATTGAAAAATAATGGGCAATGCGAATTAAATAAAGCTACAAAGCAGAGTTTTATACAAATACCATTTGTGAAACTTTTAAAATACATAGAGTACAAAGCACAAGAATATGGAATAAACGTTAATTATATAGATGAAAGATACACATCTAAAGCAAGTTGTATATCAGATGATATAAAAGGCATTCAAGAAAGCCCTGACTTGACTAATGCTTTCAACGGAAAGCGTGTTAAGAGGGGTTTATTTTTGGATACTGTTATAAACAAAGCATTCAATGCTGATATTAACGCTGCTGTAAACCATATTAAAGTAGGCACTGGTAAATGTTTTGCTTGGTTAAAAGACAAACTATTTAAGCTATGTAATCCCATTAAAATCAAAAGCGACTACGAATTCTGTAGACTGCTAAAAAGTCTATGGAATAGTATGGGGAATAAGTCTGTGTCATTTGGCACAGAGGCGTCGCAATCTAACAGATTGGTAAAAAATGTCAGCTTTTGTTAGGTGTAAGTCGACGGAATTGGTAGAATTTGGATTAAAGTATTGCGCTTTAGAAGAAAAAACCGCAATAGAGATATTTAACAATTGCCAACAAGCGTTAGTAGAAAGCATTGATGATATTAAAAGCTATATAAAACAA
>Ga0080003_1001963_pt1 | contig 10132 bp, 9 predicted proteins | sample JossMetagenome_FD_69206 | JGI IMG/M metagenome (GOLD analysis project Ga0080003, IMG submission 69206) | Hot spring microbial communities from Joseph's Coat, Yellowstone National Park, USA - JC2_E (SPADES assembly) (version 2) | ecosystem: Environmental > Aquatic > Thermal springs > Hot (42-90C)... | reverse complement strand
GGGCGGTCGGGCTGGGCGGGCCCCATTATGCCCCAAACATAACGAAATACGCCCTGAGCAACCACGTGGCCGTTGGGCACATAGTGCAGGGTTCAATACTCGAGGAAGAAGACGTGGAAAAAGTGGTCAAGATCGCCCTTGAGGGTAACGGCCCCACCGATTTCGCCCTGTTGGATTGGAAGGGCGTTAAAGGGGGAACCAGGGCCAAAGTGTTGAGCGTCGCCGAGGGGCTTGGGCTCAAAGTGATAAAGGCACGAGCGGCATTGCTCATCGGAGGGGGGTCAGAGGTGGGTTACAACGATACTAAGCTTCACAGCCATGACGTTAGCCACGGTTATTGGTTTCACCAATGTTGGTGTTGATAGGGTCTTCGTTATGCTTAGCGAGGAGGTGAATCCGTTGACTGGCCTATTGTACCTGGGCTCATTGACCTCAGCCTAGTTGAGTTCAGGATGCTTGAGTTGATTTGCAACGGCTACAGCCTGTCCAGGGAGATTGCAAAGGGCTACGCATCGACGTTCAGCAAGCCGATATCCCTACCCGTCATCAAAGGGGGGTACTAGCTAAACCAAGGAGGGAGGGTCTCATCGGCAGTAGGCCCGTTGGTAAGGCCCTAGTGCATGGAGCAACTGAAGCAGGCAGGCTAATCGCACGTAGTTAAACCTCCTTCGTCATCATCTAAACCCCACCCAAGGTCGCTTAATTCTACGCCCACTATTCGCAATGCGCATGGTAACATTGGCGAGTATGGCGAAACGCTTAAAAAAGCTTAACGATACCGGGTTACGCCTACTAAAACTGGACTAATAACCACAGCCTCGGCAATACTGGTGATGGTGATAGTAAGCGTAGGTGCAGTAAGCAAGGCATAAGCGAACCAACCCTAGACAGAAGCTTTTGACGACCTTTTCCCGTGCAGAAAGCAAAAATTTTACCATGTAAAGAACTGGTTCAAAGCCTCCAGGTTCTTTTATAACTATTTATTCACGAACGATGAAACTGATTCAGCACCATTATCAAATGAACAGCTTCCAGAATGGATTAAACCAATTTTGTTGACTGCAAGCATGAGGTGAATACGTTATGAGCTTAAGTTAATGGCACCGATTATTGCCCCATAATATTTAAATATTGGAAACTCATGAATAATGGCATATGTCGAACTTTATTTTTTCACATTAGTCATGCCGGCGGATACATTTATTCTCGCATCGGATGTGGTTGTATCGCGGAAACTAAATTTCCTAGATCCAGTATCCATAAATGCTAATGCGGGCATTTCTCTGTGCCGAGCAGACTGAGGGAATTCGATGAGAGGCTCTTCGGGGAGCTCGTGGACGAGGGCCGGATATACAGGGAGATCGCTCGCATCATGAAAGTATCCCTTGGGACTGTCGGGCGCAAAAGGACGGTGCTGTACCCTGGGCCAGCTCAGAAGGAAGAGGCAAACCCTCAACAAGAAAAGGGGACGAACGGAGGCGAGCCACCCGTAGACTCAGAGCAGATGATGAAGCAGGACCAGGCACTGGTCACCATGGTCCCGACCAACCGGCCGCTCATGGAGGCCGTCATAAAAAACATGAGCTGGTGGCAACAGGCCGTCCAGGGTATGGGTTGGAGGGCGATCTTTCTCGCGAAGTTGAAGCGTTATCAGGCGCTAAACTTTTCGTTATATGGTGGCTCTGATATGGAGCCGCCTTTGTTTTATTTGCTTGTAGAACAACCCTTGCGTCAGGGCACAGACTTAACTTCAAGAGTAGATGTTATAGAGATGAAATGGAGGGTTGGTTTAAATGAATAAGGTGTTGATCTTTCTCCTGATGATTATATTGTTGTTCTCTTCCATCCCATTTCTCTCAGGTCAAGTCAGTGCCGCCCATCCGCGCATCATCTATCAAGCTCCCATAACAATTTACAATACTCAATCTTCTGCCACTCCTAGCCCTTTTCAGCAAATGATTCAGTTAGATGAATCGAATTACAAACCCTATATCTCCTATACTGCTTCAACAGCCAACTTTGAATTTTCCTACGCTAACAACACCATAATTCCAGCATGGATTGAATCGGATGATTCGGGAGTTTTAACGATCTGGTTAAAATTACATTCAATTCCCGCTTCCAGTTCGATAACGATTTATATCGATTTCGCTTCCCTAACAACTAACTTATTGAGTTCTTCTGGGACTACGGGTATTGGAGAGGCTCCCCAACTCAGCCCCACTTATGGGGAGTATGATGATGGGGCGAGTGTATTTTCATTATATTCAAACTTTTATGATACATTGGCAGGGTATAGCGCAGAAATACTTGATGGAAGTTTTACACCAACAGCATCAACGTCACCTTATAATTGTGTTGAACTAATGGATAATTCAGGTGAGAGTGGTGCTTATATCTTATCGCCAAATAATATAAGCCCTGGAAATTATATTTTGCAAACATACTGGTCTTATAGCGGATCCGCTGATGGTTTTTCAGTGTCCCTTTGGGGAAGCCCGAATATAACCTACAGTGGTGGTGGAGGGGATTCCCCGGGTATGTATAACGGGTTGACATATCATTATGAATTTTACAGTAGTGGTGGTGGAACACCACCAGGTGGAGACCCCAATGTAGCTTCCGTGTTTTCGCTTACTGGTTATAATGCAGGAACTTTAATAACGGGTGCCCCAGCTGAAGGGGGAGGAAACTATTACGTCTATTCGCAGATTGCGTTTTATAATATAGGATCGAATAGTGGTACAGTTGCAATTTATTCAAGTGCAACCACAAATATATCAACTCCAAATAATATTACACCAGCTGAATTATATAACCCAACTTATCAATCAATTGCCAGCTTCTCGTCCATACCCTTATCCGCAAGCCCAATTCTCTTTGGCGCAGGGACAGGTGCCTCGACTTCATATGTTTATATTTACTGGGCTTTAATGCGTGCCTATCCACCCAACGGCGTGATGCCTTCTGTGAGGTTCGGTGGCGTGCCAACACGCACAGTAACATTCACAGAATCAGGATTGCCGTCTGGCACACCGTGGTCAGTAACGCTAAATGGAACAACTAAATCTTCAACAACAAATACAATAACATTCATCGAGCCGAATGGAACATACTCGTATAGAATAGCAACAGTGAATGAGATTTATTCACCAAGTTCATCGTCAGAAACATTCACTGTAAGTGGAGCAAATGTGAATATTGGAATAACGTTTAATTTAGTTACGTATTCCGTAACTTTCACAGAATCAGGTCTCCCAACGGGGACATCGTGGTCAGTGACATTCAATGGCGAAACAGGAACGTCTACGACGAGTACCATCTCGTTTACAGAACCGAACGGCGCGTATTCATTCAGCATACCTTCAGTTAGTGGTTATTCTGCATCACCCTCCTCCGGAAGCGTAACTGTTAATGGCGCAAGTGTGAATCAGGCCATAACGTTCACAGCTGTTGCTCCCTCAGCATATACAGTTACGTTCACAGAATCAGGTCTCCCAACGGGGACATCTTGGTCTGTGACGCTTAACGGTTTAACGAGGTCATCTACATCCAACAGCATATCGTTCACGGGCGTCCTTGCAGGTAGCTACGCGTGGAATGCGAGTTCGACCATAGCTGTGGGAAGTGGCACTAGGTACGTAGCTCAAACTTCTTCAGGGACTATCGGCGTGCCAACCGTGTCATCAATCAGCCTTCATTACGTCGAGCAGTACAGCGTGACCGTTCAGCCTACTGCTGGAGGCAGCGCTAGCCCCTCAGGGACTTCATGGTACGACGCCGGCTCAACCCTCAGCGTAACTGCAATCCCGACTTCGGGTTACAAATTTGCGGGGTGGGAAACCAATTCCAGCATAACGTTCGCGAATTCATCATCTGCTACCACAAACGCGATAGTCGATTCAGCTGGAACGATAGTGGCGTCGTTTAAAGCGGTTCCTTCATCATCATCAACAACAACTCGGCCTTCACGCGCAATAGAATACGCTGCAGCTGCAGTGGTCGTTGCGGTCGTAATGCTGCTTGCTGTCCTACTAATAAGGAGGAGGAGGCGCTCTTACGCTCAAGTGGGGTGGGCCTGATCGCTGTCGACGGAAGTGCGGTGACGACCTCGCACCTTGCTGGAAGGGCCACTCCTTTACCAGGCTCAACGGCTTCGTCCAGCCGCGCCCCTCAATGACAACTCTGGCGTACGCCGCCGCTGCTTCGGACGTCCACTTCGTAAAGACCTCGTTCTCGCCGACTTCGCGTGGAAACCTCTGGAAGAGGATGAACGTCCAGTCAAGGGTGGCGTTCGTCGGCGGCGCGGCCGTCCGCGCGGAAGTGGAACCGGGACCGATCAAGACTCACACGCTCAAGCACGACAAGGGCGACGAGGCGCTACCGCTGCTCACAGCGCACAAGAAAGCGCTCGACCCGGTGCTGGACGACATATGGAAGACCGTGACGTGGAGGGAGGGCAAGATCAGGGTAGGAAGCGGGCCAGGCCCTTTCCCAGATACGGGAAGGAAGGACTACGAGTTCGGGAGGTCGCTGCGGAACTAGTACGTGGAGGGCTGGAATTTCGCGGCGCACTGGCTCGACTCGGCGCTGGTGACGGCGTTCTCCATAATGGAGAGCTGGAGGAAGAACTACAACAAAAGTAATGGTAATGGGAAGAGGAGAAGGACGAAGGCTGTGCCGCCGGCCAACATAGCTGACATGCTCCTGTATACTGCGGCGGATTGAGGATCGCGAGGGGATGGCGCGCGCCGTCGGAGGCGAGGCCCTGAGCGGCTTCTTCTACCTTCGCCCCCATCCCGGCCGATTGACCGTTTAGGACCTGCTGCCCTTCTCGGCGCTTTCATCGCGTCCCGAGCAACGTTTAAACGCCATGCCTTCCCACCATTATGAAGGGCGGAAAGCGCGAGGATAGTTCAAAACAAAAGGACCAACCAAAAGAAGATGAATCTGATGAAAGAAAGAAAGATGACTTAGGGAGTGAAAATAAAGGTCTAAAAATTACAGTTATACGGGTTGAAATAAAAGGGGATGATGCTGGTGAGCATTATGATGAGGGTCGTAGGCTATATGATTTAGGAAAGTATGAAGAAGCGATAACAGAGTATGACAAAGCCTTAGCTATTGACCCCGATTACAAGGAGGCGCATAATGATAAAGGTAAAGCCCTGGGTCAATTACGCAGATATGAAGATGCGGTAAAAGAATTTAACAAAGCCTTAGACATTGACCCCGATTATAAGGAGGCGCATAATAATAAAGGCTATGCCCTGTATTTATTAGGCAGATATGAACAAGCGATAAAAGAATTTGATACAGCCTTAGCTATTGACCCTAAGTACAAGGTGGCGCGCAATAATAGAGAACTGGCCCTGAAAGCGTTAAAGAGGTTTAGAAAATGAGGTAGAGGAATAGGTAGGGCCTTGGTTAAATGCTGATTATAAAACTGTTTCTTGACATAAAACGAAGTTCTAACAGATAGAAATTATTTTTTGACATTTTTTACTTTAATTCTGTGTCTTTTATTGCGTTTAGGAGTTCGAGAGTGTCTATCAATATCACTCTATTAGTGGTTTCAAATTCCTCGATGGGTTATTCAGATGTGTCCTTAATGATTTGGATGTTATTGTTTTCACTTATTTTTATCGGGGTTAAGATATACGTATAATTCCTGGAGTTTCTTATTTTAAGCTTGGTGCCGCTCTGGAGCTGTTGTTGCGCGCCTCCGACTTCTGCATATAATTCGCTTATCTCGTATAGTTCGCTCGGCTTAGATTAATTGAGAAGCAAGGGTCGTCGATTATGTCCGTGATTTTTATCGAATCTCGTTACCTGCGGGAGTGCTGATAGGGACGTGTTTCACTGAGCCGATCGGCGAGCGGGCGATGGATGAACGTAAATCCGGGGCGACTCCTCCGCCGGCCCGCGATGAATCAGGTTGCGGATTCCATACAGACCAGGATGAGAAGGACTCCCCTTCCGGTCATGGCCTACGCGGTTTATACCTATTATTCGAACGTGTCCCTCGGGTACGCTGCCAAGTCCCTGGGGAGCGCCATCGTGAGGAGCTGCACGACGATGTGGAGGTGGGTGCACAGGCTCGGCCGCGTCCTCGGATCCTTCGGCGCGGACCCTGGGGACGCGCGCGGGATATCCGTCGACGACACATCGGTGAACGTGGGAGGGACCTCGGCCCCGATTTGGGTCGCCTTTGAGCCGGACCCCGCGCCATGCCCGACTTCCACGTAGCCCGCGCGGGAACTCCGTCGACGCCCATCTGTTTATCAGGAGACCCGCGCATATACGGCAGGGTCCCGATCTACACGGACGGGGCGGGATGGTACTCCGACGCCTGCGGGTGGGCCGGCGTGGAGCGCGTGGTCTACGGCCATCCCCTGAGGAACCTGATGTCCGCGCAGCGCGTGCTCCAGAACGCGAAGGAGGGGAGTGAGGCGTTCGACGACCCCTTCCCCGTCGGCGAGCGAGGGTTCGCGTCTGGGCGCGCCTTCGAGCGCGTGCTCAACTGGCTGTCCGCACTCACGTTCACGCAGGACTTCGCGTTCGAGAAGGGGAACCCCAAGAGCCCCCCGCTGGTGTGGAAGGAGGATGGGATGCCCCCGTGGCTGAACGAGACGCGCCGGACTTTGCGGCTCTAAGTGGGTGGGCATAATGAAGCACGGCTGCACCTGATTTAGCAAAGCATAAATAATACCACTGATCATTCTACGAAAATTATGGAAAGTATAGACACAGGCAGTAAGGAAAGGCTGACTTCGGAGTACTGGAAGCGGATACGCACCCCTATGTTGACGTACACACTCGACTTGTACGATCTATTCACTACACTATTGGTTTCGCCATTCACCAGCGAACTCTTCTTCCCCTCGAGCGTCCCGGTTCTCTCGCTAGTGGGCACGTATGCGTCCTCCGGGATAGCGTTCGTGACGAGGCCCTTCGGCGCGGCGCACTTCGGGATTTTGGGCGGCAGGATAGGGAGAAGAAGGGCGATAATATACGGCCTTCTCGGTCTAATGGTCACAGCCACGGCGCTAGCGGCGCTCCCCACCTACGTGATGGTTGGTGTGCCCTGCGCTGTCGGCGCGGAGTCCACCGGCTCTTGGCTCACCGGCTACAAGTTCACGGGCCCTCAGCCGTACGAGCAGAAGTACCTGGTGACCGACACAGTGTACAATCTCACGTTGACGATCACCGTGCCGCAGGTACCCTCGGGCGCGCAGCAGCAGTTCTCAGTGCTGCTGCCGCCGTACGCCCAGCCGATCAACTCCTACACGCCTTTCTTCAGGCTCGACAACAATTATCCGGGGATAACGGGCCAGACCACGTCCCAGCTGTACTCGCGCGAGATAACCTTCAACGCGGTCCCGGGCCAGCTGGTGCTCAACACGGTCTTCTACGTGCCGGACTCCGCCGTCAGCTCGACGCTCAGCTACGGCGGCTCGACGGTCACGGTCACGAAGCCCCTCGCGGCGTCCATCGTGGACGTGACGTGGGGCGGCGTGGACGAGGGCGACCTGACATACACGATAGTCACCCCCTCGGTGCTGCAGTACATGAACCTGAGCGCCCAGCTCGCCGCCGCCAGGATACCCCAGAACTACGCGAGCGTCGTGGGGGCCATCAACGCGAGCGCCTCCCAGCTGGCGTCCGATGGCCTGTACGCGCAGGCCAACTCCCTGCTGGGGTCCGCGCTCGGCGCCAGCTATCCCCCACCCCCGAGCCCGACGCTGACATACGCCGCCTTCGGGGCCGCCGCCGCGGGCTTCGCCCTCGCCGCCGCGGGCTTCGCCCTCTACCTAAGGTCCAGGGGTGAGTCCGAGGACCGGGCGGACGCCATCAGGAAGGCCCTCGTGGAGTTGAGCGGGATCTCGGCATCCGCCGGCAAGTGCGACCGCGCGCTCGCCCAGAAGATAGAGGATCTGCTGAGGGAACTCAGGAGCCGGGAGGAGTGAGGGGGGAGTAAGGGCGATGGCCGGGCGCGAGATCTTCGCCCAGATGAACTTCATAGGGCTCGGCGGAACCGGGTGCAATGTCCTGACCGAGATGCTCTCCAACGACGACTTCCTGGCGTTCTACCTGAACAGGCAGGAGCTCAGGCTCAACATGCTGGCCGTCGACGTCGCGGACGGCGACGTGAACAGGCTGAAGCAGACGTACGACGCGGTTACGGCGCGCCTGTCGGAGCGCGGCGTACCGCGCGACAAGCTGTTCCTCAGGGCCGCCACGATAAAGTTCAACTCGCCGGACGTGCTTTTCGACTTCCTGCAGAACTACCCGAAGTATCTGAAGACCAGCGAGGGCCGGGATATCGCCAACTACCGCCTCTGGATAGACAGCAAGATGAGGATACCCAACCTGGCGGGCGGCGTCGGCAGGATGAGGGGCCTGGCGAAGGCCGTGTACGCGCTCAATTACTATCACTTCACGCAGCTGAGCAACATCCTGGAGGAGTTCCTGAACAGGGTCTCCACATCGGGCGTGCAGCCGATCATCATGATGATGTTCGGGGCGGGCGGCGGCACCGGGAGCGGCATAGCATACGACATGGCGCTGCACGTGAGGAAGAAGGTCGGGGGCGGCATCCCGATAATGGGGCTCGTTGTGCTGCCCTCGAACGCCGACGACAGCCTGGCGAAGGGGCCCTCGGCGTACATGATGCTGGAGGAGTACAAGAGCATCTTCGACCTGACGAGGGAGCAGGACAACCCGTTCACGGCGATGTTCTTCCTGCCCCTCCAGGTGGCCGTGACGGAGACGAGGGACGGCACCCTGAACTCCGCCAAATCGCAGATAGACGAGGAGATGCTGGGCGTGATCAAGATGATGGCGTCGTTCGACATGGCCGACATGCTCGCGGACATAGGGGCCAACAGGAACCTGAGTGACAGGTACATGAACGTGCTCGGGTTCCTCAAGGTGAGATATCCGATAGAGGACTACATAAGGGCGTCCAGGATCTACATGGACGAGCTCCAGCTGCTCGGTGACATGATCAGGGAGAAGTCGTCGCTCCTCAGGTCCGCGGAGGCCTACCTGGATTATCTGCGGGGAGCGGGCCTCGAGGCGCTGGCGCACCACCTCGCGTCGATCGGCGAGAGCCCCGAGGACGCCGGCAGGAAGGCGGAGGAGATCGTGAGGACGAACTCCAGGCACGAGGTGGAGGTCTCGCAGGTCATGAGGATGCTGACCGGCTACCTGTCGGACGACTTCATAGACCGCTACGCCCCGCTGCTGAAGAGCATGAGGTTCCCGGAGGATTCCTCCGAGGCGCTCACGCTCTCCAGGATCGTGGGGTCCCTCGAGCACCTCAGGGACAAGCTGGCGTCCCCGGAATTCGACATCGGGGCATTCGGCGGGATGGTGGAGGACGCCAAGGCCGCCATCAGACGCGCCAGGTTCACGGCCAGACAGGTGGAGCTCCTGGAACAGATAGCGTCGTTCATGGACTACTCGATAATGCTCGTCCGGGTCTTCCAGAAGTTCTACTTCACCAGGTACCTCCTGGAGGACCTCTCCAGGAGGATATCGACGCAGGACGCCGGGCGCGCGGCCGAGTTCCGGAGGATAGTGGACGAGGACCTCTCGTCCCTGATACGGTACCTCACCACGGCTATATCCAAGCCGCGGGACGAGAAGAGCTCGCTGCCCCAGTACGCCGGGTCGTTCCAGGCCGTGAGGGGCAGGATGGCCGAGCGCGTCAACGGGCTGAGGATGGAGATGGATCAGATAGAGGCGCGCATCGCCAGGTACAACGCGGAGCTCGAGGAGGTGAAGAGGGATCTGAAGCGCACCGGGGTCTTCTCGGGCGGCAGGAGGAAGAGGCTCGAGAGGGATATGTCCAGGCTCAACGAGGAGATAACGAGGGCCCAGGCGGAGCTCGAGGCGAAGCGCGGCGAGCTCGACTCGTGGCAGAGGATGCTGGACAGCGTGGACGCGATGCTGAAGTACGCCGACGTGACCGGGAACTACTGGAAGGCCCTGAACAGGTACGTCAGGCTGGACCAGGAGTACAACGAGGTGCTGAGCAACGCCGTCAGGTCCGATCACTTCTTCGAGAGCGTGCTGGACCTCAGCGAGGAGGAGAGGCTGAAGATAATAGCCCTCATGCTGTCCG
>Ga0080003_1001962_pt1 | contig 10137 bp, 10 predicted proteins | sample JossMetagenome_FD_69206 | JGI IMG/M metagenome (GOLD analysis project Ga0080003, IMG submission 69206) | Hot spring microbial communities from Joseph's Coat, Yellowstone National Park, USA - JC2_E (SPADES assembly) (version 2) | ecosystem: Environmental > Aquatic > Thermal springs > Hot (42-90C)... | reverse complement strand
TCGATCTATAGTTGCATTATCTACCTTGCCACTTCTTTATAGAGTGTGGAAAACAATTTCATTCATTTGAAATATTTACATTTATTATCACCCCCTTATCTAACAAGTACGTTGGGGTGTAAAGGATGTTATATATTAGGAAGAATGTTGATAACCACCTAGTTATTGTGAACTTGTTAGAATTCCAAGGGAAGTGGAAGTCCATTGATGCGAGCCTATGTTTTAAGCTTCTGAACCCTTGTTCTGCGTAATTCCTCTCGTTGAACTTTACCTTCTCGTGTTCTACGTTTAACCATGAGAAGGCGTTGTATGCAGTTGCCCCATCGTGCAAGTAAATCACCTTATCAATCCTTCTCCTAAACACCCTCATTGCTATTTCCTCAGCCCTCTTCATATTTGCCAGAACTATCAAGACATGTACCCCACTCCTAACGCTAGTAACCATGAAGAATGGTATTCCCTTGGTTTTTACATCCCTAACGATCCATACGTAATAGTACTGACCATTAATTAGCCTCACCTTAGTCTCGTCAATAGCGTAAACGCCACTTAATGGTACAGCATACCTCACATAACTCAACCTCCTATGATAGTAAAGCAGAGTAGAATGGGGTAAAACCGCCCTCCAAGAGGATAATCCAGAAAGGTAGTTAGCCAATGCAGAGGCTACGGTCTCCCTAGAGTAAAACCTAGGGCTAAGGTTAATATACTCCATTAAAATTAGTATAATTTGGGTGAGCACGGGAACTTTCCATCTGGTTTCCATGTGCTCACCTCCAAGTAATACCTCCCGTGCTCACCCTAAAAAGGTATTATCATCAACGTTCTATCAATAAAGCACAAACAATTCAAATAATTCATTTTAGATTAACAAAATTGTTGTCCACACTCTAGTATCTAATAAATGACGAAATAAGAAATTGTGCTGAGAACAACGATAAATTATTCCCTAGTCATCGAAAATATTATAGCTCATGTCAGACTCAATTTGCTCACAAAGATCTTTCATGTCTTTATCAAGAATATAACAAATATCTGAACTAGAATTTTTATTTTGTAACCTCTCTAAGACTCTATTTAACATCTCGTCGTTCGAGTTAAACTCTGTTAAGAGTTGTAAAAAATTGTTAAGCAACCGCGTAGTGCATTCGTTTTTGCAGTTGCCTAAAAGCTTTAGATATATTGAAGCCCAAAACGCATACCCCTTAGAATATCCTAATCGCTGTTTGATGCTGCATGGAGTATTACTTTTACGTAACATACATGTAAATGCTTTATTGGCATATTCGTTTTCACTCTTCTTAGTATACAATATTAATGCGGAAATAAACTCAATGAGCCCTTCTTTTATCACTAAATTCACATGATCCCATTTCTCATTTTGTATGGAGTGAAGAAACTCGTGAAGAGCAATTTGTATACAAACATCGTCTGAAAAATATATAGTACCTCCAATATAACAAGCCTTTACGTTTTCAAGCTCCTCCTTAGCTATTTTGTAATTACTTATAAGATAAGCAGTCACATGTTCACGCTTACTTATTTCAAATTTAAGGTTTGATAACCTATTCAATAGGTTTTTATCACTGGTAACGTTTCTGAGAATAGCTTCTATTATTTTTCTAACTTCATTTATGCGTTGCCTATTAGATTTAGAGTTGAGATCAGCATGAAAATCACATTCCTTCAAAAAATTTCACCAAAGTACTAATCCTCTTTCTTGTATTCTCGATGCAGATGTTATGGTCTTTACAATTCGCAATATAATTGACATAAACCGCGTTTCTTAAACTCGCATAAGGTTCCACTACTAAATTCTCATTTAAATAACTGTCGCTTTTATATAACCTAATGGAAAAAGGTGACATATCGTCAAATAATTGCTTTATATCTACGTGCTTCTTAATAATTTCATAAATATCCCCATTTATACTATAAACGCCCACATATGACATCTCCGTGAACTCGTTACGCTTTTCTAATCTTTTAGATATGATATTCCCCACAATATCTACTACCTTATACACATCGTCATCATACTGGTTGAAATTTAAAATCACGGCCGGGTAAGAAGTTATTGTTATGTTAACATTTATATTATTAATAATTGCATTAATCTGCACTTCGTTATCCTCACTTATATCCTTTATAACTATTTCTTTATCTGAAGAATCTTTAATGATGAGTGATAAATAGTCGCGTAAAGCTGAAGAAAATACGCTTAACCCTTTTTGCCATGCTAATACAACGGCGAAACTTTGACTTAATATCTTCAAACCCGGTTACCTCATCTATAAGCCGTTATTAATTTATGCTTAAGAGTCTGTACTTCAGTACTTAACAGATAGCTTAATATATCGGAGGCATCCTTGTGCTCCTCTACTATACTCCGATATTGTTCAATTTTCTCTATGCCTATATCGTTGTAATTTTTCAAAATCTCTTCTTTAGTCTCATCTTTTGCAACCTCAAGTATATCCCTAATAACCCTACCATAAATTGCTCTAATATCGTAAAATATTTCGAGTAGGACTTCCTCAGGGTCTAGCACCTCAAACGCCTTTTCCAATATTTTCCTCTTAGCATCTTCACCTAGTGGTTTGTAAATAGTCCCAGTACTCATACCCATTTCCTTCATTACTTCCCTTAAGCTCTTACCCTCTTTTTCAGCAATACGGTGAACTAATTCCTTCATAAGCCCTCCGGAAAGGTATTGTGCATATACTAAGACGTTTTCGTAATTACGTGCGTTATTTAACATATCGCGTCACTACTATATCTTCTTTTATGGAAGACATATATAAGCTTTGCTATCATCGGTGCTGAATTAGTTGAATTTTCTTAGATCTTAAGTTAGAGAGATAAAAATAAAATCTAAATCTTATGTTGGGTTAAAAGTTAGTTATACGTTCCTTTTGAGAAAAACTCAAGAACTCCACAAAGCATTCACTAAGTACAATGATTTAACATGTGAAATAAAATTTGTAGTTTAATAGTGACACTATCGTAAAATACTAGAAATTAATCACTTAAGTATTATAATGACACTATAATTAGTAAAATCAATTATTATAATTTCTGATATCTTTTTTAGAAAACTATTAGAGATTAAAGGATACGCACCATAATGGATAACATAAGTAACTCCATATTTATTAGTACCTAAACATAAGTAGGCATCATTACCAGTAGCAAGTGGAATATTACCACTAGGAGTAGAGAAATTGGCATATCCTGAGGGATTTAGCTTGAGCTTTTGTGCAATATTACTGGGGATTGCAACATCGTACCCCGTAAAACCAGTGTCTATTTTTAACGTAACTTTTTCCTTTAAGTTCTCTTTAACTATATATCCGTCAATTATTATTTCGTCACTTTGAGTTATATTTCCCATTAATCTCAATACATAGGCACCTAATCCTCTCCCTTATCAAGCCTTGAGAGGGCATAAGCTATAATTCCAATTGCACTTAAAGCTCCAACAATTGCTGTTATTGGTTGCCATGCTGTTAAGGATTTAGGCGGTTCTAACGTTATTAAATATTGTGTCCTCACTTCTTTAATCCACTTCTTAGCAACGTTGTCAAATATGTGCAGTTTGTTATAAGCAGTTCTGTAAAAATCAAATACCTCATAAATTGAGGGAATAGTGTAATACTGTAAATGTTCTAAGTAGTCTCTACTAACTTCAAAGTGTCCGTCAATAAAGCCGTCATCGTATATCCTAACGTGGAGCTCCCAAATGTTATAAATCCTCATTGATAATGAGTATTTTTCACCCTTGTAAAATTCCAGTTTTTCCTCTCTAAATCCCGAGCCTTTTAGGGCGTTGACTACGTCCTCTATTTTATTTTTAGGAACGAACAACCTTAAATTACCTTCCTTTAGCACATAGTCTTGAGGCAAAGTAGCTGAACTTCCGTCAAAGTAAACTACATCTCTAGGCAAATATGTTGAGATAGGGTATTCGACGGTCTGCATATTTTATCCTCTCAGTGTTAACTATTAAAAATTTTGTTTCCTTCTGCTTTCTTCGGTATAGTTAACTTTCAGCTTAAGAGAGCTTGGAGGAAATAGTTATTTTTAATTACTTCTAAATATCGTTTTGACAAGTTATGTTTATACAGTATTACAATGTATTTTCTATTGATGATCTCCCTAACTGATGACTACTCACGAGGGTAGGAGTGAAAAGCGGATGGGAAGGCAAAGTACGAAAGGGTTTCATTTTTGTGTTATCTCTTTATAGAGATTATCTCAATTAATAAATTTGTAGCTTAACGACCGCACTAGTTCATACTCAGGACTTGAAACCGATTTAATGTTAATAACACAAAGTAGTGACTAAGTGCTTTACAGCAAGTCTTTATCATTTAATGCTAAAACTTTTCGAAGAGATTAAAAATAAGTAACAAGTAAAGTTTATTAAATGTCACGATGATTAAATCCTTAATGAGTAATATAGCGACATACATAGGGGAAAGCTATTCGTGGATTAAATTACAAAAGACTAGAGGCACTGTAATTAGAGACCCTAAGGAGTTGGTCAAATGGTTATATGCTAATCCGGGTTCTTATTTAATCTTCGGAACAGACGTTATACCAATAGAGTTATACGACCCGGCCCAGGCTAAATCGCCTCTTTTCGACTTTTTAAATAACGGAGGTAAGGTAATATGGCTAGGAGATATCCCGTTTTACTACATAGAGAAAGAGAAGGGAAAGAAAAGTGAAGCCGGAGGACTTTCACCGGTTCCAGTTAACTTAAATTACTTAATGCATTTACCAAAGTCAAAAGACGTGAGAAACACATTGTTAGGGGATATCTTAGAATATAAGCCTAAGGAGAGCTGGAGACCGGTTAACGATAAGAGAGTTTTGCCTATAGCTTTAACTAATGATAATGAGGCCTCAGCGTGGATGTTTAGAATAGGAAGGGGTTACTTCATTAGACTATTTGATACACCAGATATAAGTGATGAAGAGGAGAAGTATGTTTTAGAGTTCCCGGAAAAGTTTGAGAGGATTTGGAAGGTTAACGCAATTAAATTAAATAACGTCAGGTTGTTCGATAACGTTTTGATTAATCTGAGTAAGATAAACGTTTTTATCGGCGATAACGGGTCCGGAAAGACTACAATCCTTGAAAGCGTGGCAATACTGTCCGGACGCCTTAACGAGATACTAGTTAGTAGGAATGTTAAGGACTACAAAACCCTTATGACAACGTTAAGAAAGAATTACTTAATAAGAAATTATTCAATTGAAGGAGTTTTCAACACGGGACAAGATTTCAAGTATTTCTCAACCTTAGACGTGGGGAACACTTTTGAACAACCCATCAAAGTCGTGTATTTCATTCCAGATCTCTTATACAAGTACGAGGAGGAAGTCATAAACAAGCTTAAGAACTTAGAAGACTTCGTCTCCTTACGTAAGGGAGTTAGTGAATTACTGAAGACCATCGATGACAGTTTTGAGAACGTATTTTTATATCAAGTAGACGATAAATATCAATTGTTCATTGAGAAAAGCGATAGGAGTTTAATAAGGTTAGGTGATCTTGGAAAGGGTTTGAGCTCTTTAATACTTCTCTCACTCCTCCTCATGCTGGAAAAGCCCGAAATTTTGGTAATTGACGATGTAGAATCTATGGGACTTTTTCCGCTAAGGCTTGAAATATTAAAAAAGATTCTGGACAAATTAAATTCCATAATTCTGCTCTCTACGCAATCCATAGACGTTATTGCTATTTTCTCTAGAGATGATAATGTTAAGTTCCACTTAATAAGTGGGGGGAAGATAAAGGAGCTTAAGGCTGAAGAAGTTAGAAGGTTTTTTGAAGCGAACGAAGACATAAGAATAATTGCTAAGAACATGATATATGAAATCAGTTAGGGTTAGGTAGTTGAGAATAATTGATGATTTAAGTAAGGTTAATAATGAAACTATAATTTTCAGAGTCCTCTTTGCAAACGGAAATAGAAAGGGATCCATCGATTTTAAGATATTTGAAAGAGTTTGCGAGCTAAAGAATGGGAGAGAGGATATGGCAATTCTCTTTCATGGCACTAAGGAGATAGTGAGAATGATGAAAAGTAATTATAAAATTTCAAGCACGGGTAAAAACGTCGTAGATTTAATTTCACTATTAGAGCAAATGAACTTGAGTAAACGCGAAAGGGGATACATAATAATATCTGATATTGAACATAAAGATGAAATTATTAATAGTTTAGTTAATTGTACTGTGATTGATAATAAAGTATACAAATGTGAAAGCCGAATAAAACATAAGCCCGTATACGTTGCATTTTTAGGAGAAGAATTTTGTATTGAGGAAGAATTACTTAAATGTTCCGGTATTGATCTACCGAACGGCGTAAGGAATTGCGAAGACCTTAAACGCATGTTCAAAATAGATCTTGATAAACTTAAGATCGAGAACTGTTTTGAACAGTTATTTACCCTTATCGAGATATTAGAGAAACAGTGAAATCTTAATCTAATAGATAAGCTAATTATATTAGCGAGTTTTAGCGAAAGGTGAAAAGCTATTTCTTAACCTTTCCACTGTTCATTTTCCTTAAAGAACTTATCTGCAATTAATGGCTTTCACCACTCATAGGTCTTCCTCAAATCCTCCTTTAAATGGGACTGTTCAAAAAGTAGCATTTATTGGAAAATCCTTGTAGTCTGAGGGAAGCCTGAAAACTTTTAAAAACATCCTAGAGATATAGTTTACTTTGACGGTAAGTCGGCTACGTTACCCTAAGTCCGTTATAGTAGGCTTACTAAGCCCCCATCCTAAGATCAGAAACACTAGCGAGACGTTCTCTAATTTAAAACTTGGTAGTAAAGAGGTTAAGACATTTGAGAATTACATCCGTAACAGCTTTGTTAAATCTGCCTAAGTTTACGCTAATTTTCATTGAAATCCCTGGTCTAAAATATTATACGATTAGTTAAGCTAATTTTTGTCCACTCATAAATTTTAATCAATACAAAAAGTTCATTAAGTTAAAAATTTTTGTAATTCTTTTTTCGCATCATTTATTGTAGGTCTATCTTTCGGATTTAGGGAAGTCATTTTTAACAAGAACTTCTCAAATGGCGAGCTAGCCCTATTTAAGAGTTCTTGATAATATTTTTCATAATCCTTTCTAATATCTACACTAGTTTGCACATTAGTCTTCGGATTAAAGACCTTTATACCCCTATATATCGCATATAATGATGCGCCAAGAGAGAACACGTCCATACTAGGATCTGCCTTACTTATTACATCAAATTGCTCTGGCGGTGCGTATGCGGGTGTTAATTGTAGTATGTTCTCTCCAATCTTTCTAGCGGAACCTAAATCCCCTAACTTTACGACTAATTGGCCAGTGTTAAGTAAATTCAAAAGTTCTTCTGCAGTATTTACATTAACCTTCTTAGAAAGAAGGAAGTTGCTAGGCTTTACGTCCAAGTGGACGTATCCCTCATCATGAATCACCTCTAAGGCGTTTGATATCTCAAGGCCTATTTTAGCGACAACCTTCTCCCAACGAGTTGAGTAAATTAACTTATCCTTAACTATTTGCCATATATCACCTCCTTCCATGTATTCCATTACTATTGCTGGCGGGTAGTCAAGATATATTGTTAAATCGCCATTATATATCATTTTTATTCTATTCAAGTCCACGTAAATTGCAAAGATCTTTACTAGATTTTTAGACTTATTAGAAAGTGCTATTAGATTTGATGACTCGTCGTATATATCTTTATATAGTCTGATCGCTTGCACAGTAGTACTTTGAGTTGGAGAAGGTGGTAAAATCTTATAAATTTTCATTGCGTAAAGGGAATTCTTATATTCAACTTTATACACCGTAGAGTTCCCACCCTCACCTATCTTCTCAAGTAATTTATAACCATATATTGTTCTACCTACCCAAACATTACCTTGAGTGGTTGAAGGGCTTGTTTGGCTGATAAATAACGTTTGAATTATATTTGAAAATTCAGTATCTCTAGAAAGTTCATAAGAACTTTTTGTCATAAGATAATTCAATAATTTAATAGCAGTTTGTAAATCTATTGGATTAATAAAATTAGAATATTTCAATATATAATAGATGTTATTGAAATTGTATATTAATGTATTGTTATTGAAATATACCAATGACTGCCTTATATCTGACAAATCCAAATTCAACAATAGATTCAATATCTTTATTATTACAATAAATGTAGTTTGAGATAAAAGTCTTGAAGTAATTTTAGGATCAAGATTATTCATGAAAACCTTTACTGAATCTGTTTCTCGAATTGTCAAACAAGTAGTGTAAGTTCTTTCTACATTTAATTTTTCATCTATTAGCATTAATTCGCATTCTAAAGGCTCATTATTAACATTAAAATGATCTGTTGTTATCTGGACATAAGGAGTTAAAGATGGAGGATTTGAAAACTGTACTTTACCTATAATATAAGCATAAATCGGCATAAATATTTATTGGGAAAAAGTTCTTAAAAATTTTTATGGTTAGATATTTACATTTTATAGGTGAGGGAGAAATAAGGGATCAATGGTATGCAGCACTAGTAGAATACTTTAGAGCGAAGAACATAGATAATGTAAACATTCCAGAAATGCTAGTAGGGAATCAAAATCAAAGATCTGACTTAGTTACTTATATATGTAATAATGGGTATTGCAGTCCTCTCTTTTTATTCGAATTTAAAAATGAGCTAAAACGGGGAGGGATTTCTCATTATGGAATATGTAAACAAGCATTTAAATATTCTAGCATTATAAATCCTTATTATACCATATGTGTTGATTTGACTAAGTCTATTTATCTTATAATATACCACGGTAATAATAAAGTATTTAGCAACTACTTTCAATCTTATGCTGACCTATTTAATTACTTCTTCTCAGGTTTTCTTCCACGAGCTCTCTCAGTAACTCTTAATTTTACTATTCCTAGAAGCACTGTTATAAATAAGATATTTGCCTCACCAACTTATGAGAGGTTTTTAAGAGCAGAATTCGTAAGAATCTTAAATAAAAACGGTTTTTGTGCAATTTCAGAATGTGGTTCGATAGATCTTCAGGGGTTAGGTATAGTCAAACCAGATCTCGCGATATACACTACGAGTTGCGAAAATGAACAATTACTAGATTGCGAATATCCTTTTTTAGTTCTTGAATTTAAATCATACTATAATAAGACGGCTATTTTTCAAGTTCAGAAATATAGAGATAGCTTACTCCCCTATTATTACGGAGTAGTATATGGTACGAGAAATTCTGCAGACATTGAGATATATGATAGAAAAAATAGTAAAATTTTAAGTCAAAACATCCCAATAGGTAATCCTTATTTAAGTGATAGCATTGTTTTAAATTTAATTAACAAATTACCAAAGGTAACTACGCCTAAAACTCCGTTAAATGGAAGGTATCATATAAGTCAATTAGTAGAGATGGGCGTAAAGGTTTCTAGATTTACGCCTGATCTAAGAATGCGGTATGTAATACCAGATTTTAGCATACATTTGGATCATGGGGGAGTAAAGTACTCAGGTCACGATTATTCAATAATTATAGACTGTCCGGCTAAGTTAACTAGATTAGTATTTTTCGATCCTAATAATAATTTACAATGGTGCGAATTCCAAAACGGAAGGCTAGTAAGATGTAACATTGACGTTATTGCTGTTATGATATCTTCACCCTGCAGTAGGCTGATCGATAAGATATATCCTTAATATGTTCCTTTATAGGGCTATCTAAGATAATGACAAAACATCCTTAACTCTTATCTCATATTTCTCTCCCCCTACTTGAGCGTGTCGATAATGCCGTCATTAAGCTACAAATTCTGGGTAGCACTTTAGGGAAAATTCTAGAGTTAAATAATTTTCAAAATTATGTGGAGATAAATTTTGAAGTTTCATTATATACACATTATTACTTTGACGGAAGTTCAGCTACTTTGCCTCAAGACTATGTGCTAAAGGAAGGTAATTTGAGGTTTTTACTATCTCGTCTAAGTTTTTGAGTAGTGTCATTTAGTCCATGTTCATCTCTTGTGATATTTCTTATGCTCCCTTACTTATTATTCCACCTAATAGTCTTAT
>Ga0080003_1000433_pt2 | contig 10157 bp, 12 predicted proteins | sample JossMetagenome_FD_69206 | JGI IMG/M metagenome (GOLD analysis project Ga0080003, IMG submission 69206) | Hot spring microbial communities from Joseph's Coat, Yellowstone National Park, USA - JC2_E (SPADES assembly) (version 2) | ecosystem: Environmental > Aquatic > Thermal springs > Hot (42-90C)... | reverse complement strand
AATACCGCCGGCTTACTCTTCTTATTAACAGTATTCTACGTACCCCTCGCCAGCTTAGTGTTCTACATAATATTCAGCATGTATGAATCCACGCTCTAACCGCTTATCCCCATACTTTCATCTTCTTACACCAGAGACCCCACCCGTACGGGCGAGGTAGTTTACAGAAAGCGGAAAGCCTCGCCCTTTAGGGCGGGGATGACTTCCTTATGTTTAATAGTTCGGCAAAGATTAAAATTCCCGCCCTCTTTTGATGGGGTAGGTTTAAATACTGGGGAGGAACATCTCTTCTTGGTGTCCTCCCCCGGTCAATTTCTTGGGAATGAGGAGCGGAGGCCGACTTCCCCCCGCAATACCGGGAGGGGGCATCAAAGAAATTAAATACAATAAGAGAACCATTATAATTCGCCTCCTATCAAACGGCTTCCAAGAAAGGAAGCTAAGAAGGCTAGCCAACGCCTCGGCCAAACTCTTTAATGAGATCAACTATGAGAGGAGGCAGCAATTCTTCCACGGAGGAAAAGTGGACTTCGAGGGGACGTATGAAGTATTATGGGAAGTATAGGGGTGAGTTGGGTAGTGCTAATGCGCAGCAAGTGCTTAATAAGAATAATGAGGCGTGGTCATCATTCTTCTCCCTCCTAAAACTGAGGAAGGAGGGAAAATTGCCGCCCCACATGAATCACGTTTCGCCACCAAGTTACTGGAAGGATGGGGAGACTGGAGGGAGGAAGTTAATGCTAGTCGTGAGACAAGATAATTATGTAGTGGACGAGCGAAACCACATCATCCTCAAGTACTTCAACATGAAAATCAGTTTTACGGGTAAGTTAAGATGGCACGGCAAACAAGGTAGGCTAGAAATATACTATGACGAGATGAGGAACGCTTGGTATGCCTCCATCCCCGTGGAGGTTGGTGTCGAGGAAACTAGGATGGGAAGAAAGAGTAAGCATATAGTGAGGGGGAGAGGAAGAGCATTCAAGTTAAATCACCGAAGGGTAATAAAGCAGCGTCCATAGATTTGGGCATCAACGTCTTGGCCAGCGTAGTAGTCGATGATGGTACGTGGTTGCTTTATAAGGGGGTTAGGACTAAGGAGGATTACTTCTATTTCGGGAAGAGGATAGCTGAGGCGCAGTCCTCGGCGGATAAGGTGAAAAACTTGGGCGAATATGAGGCGTATGATGAGCTTAATAGGGAGAGGAGGAGGCTTTTCAAGAAACTAATTAGGAGACTACTTCACCTCTACCGCAACTTCGCCTCCCACCTGTTGAGGGAGTTACATGAGCGAGGCGTATCAACCATCTACTTAGGGTACCCCTTCAATATTGCTCAACAAAAGGGTAATAAGTTCACGGTGAATTTGTGGTCTTATCGCGAGTTGATGAATACCATAGAACTTAAGGCTCAGGAGTATGGTATTCGTGTGTTTGAGGTCATCGAGTATAATACCTCAAAGTACTGTGCTTATCATGGTGTTGAGGTTGAGAGGGGGCCGAGGGGAGTAGTTAATTGTCCCTTGGGTCATAAATTGCATAGTGACTTGAATGGTGCGTTGAATATCTTGAAGAAGGCTACCGGTATAACGATCTCAGCAATTAGGAGGCCTCTCTCCTTCGTCGTGGATCACAACAGAGTAGCGCCCGTGAAAGGGGTGTAACCCTCTAGACCTCGGGGAGCCCTCGCCCTAAAGGCGGGGAGGAGGTCAGTTAACTCATCTTCCATGACATCCTCACCGCCCTGAAGGGCGAGGTTAGTCGTTCTCTTTGTCACACTGGCATAAAATGCATTTATGGAGTGGGTTATAAGTGCCTTAATGAATGAATAATCATGGAGCGGCTCAGTAATGTGGTTAAGTGCAGCGACTTATTGCTGTTTCCCCGGGTCTGCATCTCAAGGCTATATGTGGAGCTCGGGAGGAATTGCACAATGCTAGAGGGCAGTATAGATGGTGCCTCTATTACCGCTTCTGGACAGCGAGGACTTAGAGGCGAGGCCCTTCTCGATTAATTGCTTAAGGGCGGCTCTAACGGTTCTGGGGGGCATTGCTATTTTCTCGGCTATCTCGCTCGGCGTCAGTGGACCCTCATACTCTAGGACCTTATAGACAAGTTTAGCGCTTGGAGTTAAATCCACGGTTAGCCTAAGTTTTTTCCTATACCTCATCAATGCATTGCTGAACCTAATTATGAGGAGTGGTTCGCCCCTCGCCACCTCTATTGACTTGGAGGAAACTGGGCGGCGCGCTGAGCCATCTACGACCACCTCTATTCTATGGGGTGAGGATAAATCGCTTAGCACTATTTTTGATGAGAGGGGAACAACTATGGGGACGCGATTAATGTTAACGCTATTAACTGGAACCACCTCCACTGCCTCTATCTTGGAGTGAAGCAGGACGCCTCCCGCGCTTAAGGCGTAAGCGGTGGAGCCCGTGGGGGTTGATAATATGACGCCATCCGCCGTATCGCTCCAAGCATATTCATTATCTATATATAGGGAGTAATCCATGACGGTTGCGCTCCTTGCTGGAAAAACCGCCACCTCATTAATTGCTTGAGGCAAATCAATGCCGCGCACAATTAATCTATGCAGTGGCTCCACGCTATAATCGCCCCGCGTGACTCTGGTTATGGCGTCGCTTAATTCCCAGGAATCAATGCTGCTCAAGTAACCATTACGGCCAGCGGTGAATATTGGTAAATCAATGCCCTCCAACCTATGTATTGCTCGAATTATGAATCGATCGCTGCCAACTATGCCTATAGCATCGAATCCCCGTATCTCGTTTCTGGGTGGAATGGAATCAATATCCACAATCCTTGCCGCTGCATCCAGCTTTAACCGCTCATTACTTATTATTAGGATCACGGGTGGGAAACCCCTTGATGCATTTTTAATCTTTATAGCTGATTCTCCCCTGCACTGGAAAACTTTTCTCATTCCCCACCATTTCCCCTCGATCTCCCCAGGACTTGAGCGATTCCTTTTCATTTTTCATAGGCCTGACGCACCATTGTGCTAGACAACTTGTTCCCATAGCCATCCTTTATTATTGGAACTATTAGGATAGTTAATGGAGGCAGGCCCCTGGAGATCCTTAACTCATTTATCTCAAGTGACCGGGAGTAGGTCTCTATGCTCACCACTATCGCGTCAAGCTCCGGGTCGCTTATCGCTGGGCCATAGGGGTCATCGATAACCCTTAATTCGAATCTGCTTCTCTTGAGCCCTAATTCCCTTGTTAACAGTATCTCCAGGTTCCTTAGCCTCTCCTCCACATTCCTCACCTTGTACTGCTTATACTTCTGGGCAAAGGCGTCGCTCGTTACTCCTATCAATACTTTATCCCCATGCTTCATCGCCTCGAAGAGGAGGACTATGTGCCCGCTGTGCAGTGAATCGAATGTACCCCCCAGGGCAACCTTGGAGAACCGCATTGATATATGTATCCATATCCATTTAAAAACCTTACCATGTGGGAGACTTGTGAAGACTACATCTAGTCTGGATGAATTGCTTGGATTACGGGTTTATATAACGAATACGCCTGGCAGCGGTGGATCAATAAGAGAGACCCTCGAGGACTTCCAGGTAAGAGAGGTATTAATCGATGGCTCCATCCTGCCCGATCAACATCCAGTTCCCAGGCCTGGACAATGGACTTGGAGCATAGTTAGGAAGAGGGGCATAGATACGTTCACCATGATTGATAGATTATCGTTGAGGCTAAAGGTGCCTCTAGGCAGGATAAGTTATGCTGGACTGAAAGATGCTAAGGCAGTCACTGTCCAGGCAGTATCAATCCTCGGCGTGAGGCCCCAGGACTTGCTGGGCTTGAGGGATGATGACCTCGAAGTGTTGGATGCATTTACAATGGATGAGCCATGCACCTCAAAGTCAATATACGGCAATAAATTCGATATAGTGATTAAGGGAGGAAACTGGGATATTATTCAGGAAACCCTAGAGGAGATTCGCGAGAGGGGTCTCCCCAACTTCTTTGGGTACCAGAGATTTGGGACAAGGCGGCCCAATACCCATATCGTTGGGAAGAAAATAATTGAGGGGCGCTTTGAGGAGGCCATTGCCGAGATAGCTGGATCCCCTAGGCAGGAGGAGCCGGAAGCCGCTAAGGAAGCAAGGGAACTATTTGATTCGGGGAGGCTGCGGGAAGCCATCGACTCATACCCATCAAGCTATAGGGCCGAGAGAATCGTGGCTAGTTACTTACTGAATCACCCAGGCGACTTCATTGGCGCATTGAGGAGATTACCCCTTGAGTTGCTGCGGCTATATGTTGAGTCCTACCAATCCTACTTATTCAATAAATCGCTCAGCGAGAGGATAAGGAGGGAACTACCGATAAATTCAGCCATTGAGGGAGACAGCGTTTTGCTGCTTGATGAGAAGGGCTTGCCAACCATTCATAGAATGATAGTTACCAGCACAATTAAGGATAGAATTAATTCATTAATAGCGAGGAATAGGGCAGCGGTTGCCGGTGCATTGATTGGATACAAGACTAACGAGGCCGCATTAAGAGAATGGGAAAATGATATTCTCCACGAGGAGGGAGTAAGCCCCAGATCCTTTAAGTTAAAGGCTATTCCGGAGGCGTCGGCAAGCGGTGGATGGAGAATCCTAGATGCAGCGCCTCGAATAGAAAATATTGAATTTAATCCGATTAAACTCAGCTTCCTGCTGAGGCGCGGAATGTATGCCACAATATTGATTAGGGAATTAATAAAGCCAAGCAATCCGATTAATTGCGGCTGCTGATAAAACGAACGACAAGTATCGTCCTTTAGGGCGGGGAGGAGGTCAGTATCGGGATTAGCAATAGAAGCAAACATAATTTCAAGCCATTTCAGCCCTAAAGGGCGAAGCATCGCAATTTTAGGGATGCGAAGCGCTTAAAACTTAGACGGGGAGAGGCATTAGCGTGAGGATAACGTATGCGGGGAGGAGGGCGATCTATGAAGAATTACTGGAATTAACCAGCGACACCATTGTAAGCATTGAGTACATTGATGACCCTAATAATTGCGGTTGCGGTGATTTAATGCTTCTTGATTATTATATTGATTCGAACTGTAATGCGTACAGGATAGATAATGACGTTACGCGTAAGTTGGCTAGATTCATGGCTGGCGAGACCAATGATTTAATGGTGGGGGCAGACGCCGGAAGCAAGAGGTTCGGCATAGTGCTTATGAGCGGCAATGAATTGCTCATGCATGCAACGCTGACTCCGAGGAGGGCGGTCTCCATGCTTAAGGAGCTTAGAGGATCACTAGCAATAGGCAATAATGCATTGGGGAGAAGCTTTGTGAGAGAGGTAAATGCATGCGGCGTCTTTGACTCTGTTACTCTGGTTAATGAAGCGGAAGCAGCGGGGAAGCGGGATTGGCTTAGGGATAGGTATCCATCCCTTGAGTCCGATGAATTGGATGCTGTTGCCATAGCCTTATCAAGCGCTGGCGGCATCGATGCGTGTCATAGGCAAAAAATTAAAATTACCTGATAAAAGGCTTTGGTTAGATGTCTCAACAATCAACAGAAAGCGGTGGAGAACTTGCCATAGTCGGCGAGAAAGTCAATAAATTACTTGGTAGACGGGAGCTAGTTATCAATATTCAACACATGGGTGGCTCTACCCCCACCAGACTGCAAGTGAGGGAGAGGGCGGCTTCAATGCTGGGCGTCAAGCAAAGCCAAGTATATGTAGTGGAGATCAGGACTAGTTATGGCCTCGGCAAGTCAATCGCCAAGGTGCATGTCTATAACGATGAGAAAATGGGCGAGGCAATTGAACCCCTCTACATTAAGTTAAGGAATATGCCGCCCGAGGAGGCGAAGAAAATCCGTGACGCAATTAAGGCGAAGAAACCCAAGAAGGGCGCGAAGAAGGGTGGATCCAAATGACCGACGTGAAGGCCAGGGCTCATCTCTGGTATACCATTGATATGGAGAACGGCGTCTTCAAATTCAACAGGAGGTACTGTCCCCGATGCGGTTCCGTCATGGCATTCCATAAAGAGCCAACCCCGAGGTGGCACTGCGGCAAGTGTAACTACACTATTTTCGAGACGGGTTCACGGGGAGGAGCGGGCGGCGGCAAAGGTAGGCGCCACGGCGCTTCCCAGTGATAGTCATAGGCATCGAATCAACGGCGCACACCCTAGGCATAGGGGCAGTAAATGAGGAGGGCGAGATTCTGCTGAACGAGTGGAGCACCTATATCCCGCCAAGCGGGGTTGGCATTCATCCTCGAGAGGCAGCTGAGCACCATGTACGGGTTGCGCCGGAATTACTTAAGAAAACATTTACTGCAATCAACGCCAGGGAAGTAAGCGGAGTAGCTTTCTCCCGGGGGCCTGGACTCGGGCCTGCGCTCAGGGTTGGCGCTACTATAGCTAGAACGCTGGCGTTGAGACTTGGAAAGCCACTGGTGCCCGTTCATCACGGAGTAGCGCATATAGAGATAGCTCGATTAGCCACGGGGGCAAGGGATCCCTTGATTTTATTGGTATCAGGAGGACACACAATGGTGCTGGCTCACTCCGGTGATAGATATAGGGTTTTTGGGGAGACCCTGGACGTGGCCGTGGGCAACTGCATAGATATGTTCGCTAGGGAGGCTGGATTCGGGTTCCCCGGCGTTCCTAGGGTGGAGGAATGCGCGGCGAGGGGATCGCGGTACATTGAGTTACCCTATAATGTTGTTGGCCAGGATGTATACTTCGCCGGCATATATACTAAGGCACTCGATTTATTGAGGAGGGGAGAGAATATTGGGGATGTGTGCCTCAGCTTCATTGAGACGATTTACTATATGCTGGCGGAGGTAGTTGAGCGTGGAATCGCCTTGACAGGCAAGAAGGAGCTCGTATTGGCGGGCGGCGTTGCTAGGAGCAGGCGATTAATCGATATCATGAATAACGTTGCGAATGAATTCAATTCAAGGCTCCTGGTTGTGCCTCATCAATTGGCTGGCGATAATGGCGCAATGATTGCGTGGACCGGATTATTGGCGTTGAAGAGCGGTTTACAGATAAGCATTGAGGAAAGCATAGTGAAGCAGCGGTGGAGAATCGATGAGGTGCCAACCCCATGGTTTAATCGCTCAAAGCCATTCATTAATGATGAGGCGGAGAACCGGAGCCGGGTTCCAGAGCCCCATTAATCAGTAAGGAAAAAATAAAAGGAGAAGGGGACTTAGGTTATTCATGAATAATAAATTAGTGATAGCGATAATAGCCGTGGTCCTAGTGGCTGCGGCAATAGTCTTAGTAACCACGATTAAACCTAAGACTAAGTCACCAACTCCTCCAACCATTACAACTCAACCCATTAATACAACGACTCAAGTCAATGCTTCTCAAATACTCCTCACCGAGTTCCGGTATGGGGTGTCGGATTGGCTTCAATGGACCTGCATATATAATAATTACTCAGCCACTGATGCCCTCTCCGCCATTAATGAATCATACGTGATTAACCTGTATTATAATGTTAAGTATGAGAACACGAGGAATATAACATATGAATTGCTTTACCCGGGATTAATTCATGAATATCTAGCCAACAAATACCCAAGCTGTAACTCAATGCCTAGCTTGAATAAGTCCCTAAGCATAGTTAGCGGGGCATTGAGTTACATTAATGAGACTGCCTCAATGATGGGAATACCGAGCAATCAATTGGGAACCCCCCTCTTCCTGATATTCAACAATGCTACAGGTAAGTTCGCGTACGTAATAGGCGCCACTCCAAATGCATTGAATGCAACGCTCGAGGTGATTCATGGTGGTGGAACCAAGGCAAGTGACTCGCAATTAGCGTTTCTCAGAAGCATAGTTAAGTCGCGTTACTCGCTATTCTTCTCCAAGGGAAGCAATACAACCGTGGTAGAGATGCTGGATCCCGTGTGCCCCTTCTGCGCAGTGTTCTATTATCAATATGGCGGAAAGATGGGTTCCCTTCCCGTGAACCTGCTTTTCTTATACTTCCCAACGCATGTAATGGATTATTACTATGGCGCACTTCAATCTAGGTAATCATAATTACCATTCGCGAAACGTATTTATTTAAGAATCAATGTTAAAACACATGCGGCAGGGGCTCGGCGCTCTTGTGATCATGATCCTGGTCGGTTACTTATTAATAATGGTGAGCGCCGCCCCAAGTAACTGGGAGTCCATGATGCTGTTCACTGCTTTTTTCCTGGGGACACAGATACCGGCCATATTATTATCGTCGAGAATCGGCAATAGGGATGCCTTGGCAATATCAATGGCCATGGCAGGCATTGGGGCCTACCTTAGACAGGTTAATCCCTACCTTAACTCAGCCATAATTGGAGCCGCCATGGGCATATACTTCACATCAATGGTATCAGTGGTTGGATTGGCCCTCGGCGTAATGGGCAAGACTAGGCATGTCATACCATCTTATGTATTTCTACTGTCTACTGGGCTACTCGTTAGTTCCCTGGCGTCTAATTGGGGGGATGAATATGGATACATGATGGCCGGCGGATTATTGATTACCGGCTTAATAATATCTCTTTCACCAAATATAATAAAGGTGCATAACATTCACTTAAGGCAGGTAGTGAATAATCGGGATCTGCTCCTGGTCTCCATAGTGATGTCCGTATCATGGGCATACCTAATGCAACTGGTGCCGAAGCTTCATGGAATTGACGCAGTGCTGATGCTACCCATGATACCGGCAGTGATTCTTACCAAGTATCTAATCAAATTATTCGGAATTAGGCGGGTAATGGCCGTATCATTTATTGGACTCGGGGCCTCAGGCATATATGCTTCCCTTAATCTAGGGGCAGCAAGCATTGTAGGAGTTTTCGCCGTGATGGTCTATATGTCGATACTAGTCATGTTGAGCACTTTGATAAGTCCGATGCTGTTCACGACATCCCTAGCATATATATATGAGGTCTCCATACCAATCTCAATACTCATGGAGTATGCCATGATAAATATAATAGGAATGATTGGGGCCGCCGGAATGAGCTGCATAGCCGCACTCGTGGTTCTCCGGATGAAGGAACCATCCAAGGTATTCGAGGAAAAGATAATCTAACCCATTATTAAACGATTAGAAACCGCATTATTTGGAAATAGAAAAAGATAGGGAAGGCGACGTATTGAAAAAACCGATTTTTATTTAACCCTTTTAAAAATAGAAAATTTTCTTATTTTTAAAATAAAGATTATACGCATGGGGAAAGCCTCGCCATTTATGGCGGGGATGAGGGAAATAACTTTATATTAGTGATGTTCCTGTTCCTCTAATGCCCATCGTGGGGTTTAGGTTCAGAGCATACACCGATCGACAAACGCTGAGGGCGTTAAAGGCCCAATTGGAGTTGGCTTGTGAGGTCTACAACACCCTACGATGGGCAGACACGCACTTCTACCATGAGGATGAGAAGGGATTAACCCTCACGGAGCTGAGGCAACTAGCCCTCGACCTCAGAAAACAAGATGAGGAATACCAACAATTATACTCACAAGTAGTTCAACAAATCGCCGACAGATACTATGAGGCTAGACGGAGGTTCTTGGACGGGTTATCGCGTTTTCCAAGGGAGAAGAAACCCCATAAGTACTACTCCCTTGTTTATCCGCAAAAAGGATGGGAGATATTGGAAACTAGGGAGGGGAAGGGCAGGAAGGAGAAAAAACTAGTGCTGAGGTTATCAAATCTAGGTGCGTTCGCACTAATTGTTCATAGGGACTTTCCACTAGAGAAAGTGAAACGCGTGGCGGTGAAAATAACGAGGAGCGGAAAAGTGTATGTCTCGTTCATTGTTGAGGATTATGAGTTTCCGAAGCTGCCAAATACTGGGAAGGCGGTGGCGATTGATGTCGGGATAGAGAAATTGTTAGTGACTTCGGATGGGGAGTACGTGCCGAACTTGAGGCCATATGAGAAGGCATTGAAGAAAGTGAGGAGGCTCCACAAGGCCCTATCGAGGAAGAGGTATCTCTCCCGCAACTGGTTCAAGGCTAAGATGAAGTTAGCGAGGGCTTATGAGCATTTGGCTAATCTGAGGAGGGACTTGTACATGAAATTAGGAAAATACTTTGCGGAGCATTACGACGTCGTGGTCATGGAGGATA
>Ga0080003_1001959_pt1 | contig 10167 bp, 10 predicted proteins | sample JossMetagenome_FD_69206 | JGI IMG/M metagenome (GOLD analysis project Ga0080003, IMG submission 69206) | Hot spring microbial communities from Joseph's Coat, Yellowstone National Park, USA - JC2_E (SPADES assembly) (version 2) | ecosystem: Environmental > Aquatic > Thermal springs > Hot (42-90C)... | reverse complement strand
CGCAAGGGGAAGCTTTTGCCCAGGCCCTCTTATGGAACTCATACGCGCAATAAAGCAAAGCAACGTTGGTGACATCATAGAAGTCTGGTCTTCAGACCAGGGATCTCAGAGAGACATACCGATGTGGGCAGAAAAAGCAGGTCATGAATTTCTTGGAGTTATTCACGAGCAGGGATACGACAGAATAAGGGTTCGCAAGAAAAGGTGAAAGCTTTTGTCAAAAAGGATAGTAGTCGTTGGGGGAGGAACCGGCGGGACAATAGTGGCCAACAACCTGGCCCACAGGCTGCATCGCGAGATCGTGAACGGGAAAGTCGAAATAACTGTAGTTGATCCTTCCGCGTACCATATATATCAGCCAGCATGGCTCCTCATACCTTTTCACATAATGCATCAGAACGAAGCCATACGACCGGAAAAGAGCCTGCTTGCTGAGACGGTAAAGTTCAGGCAGGAAAAGGCTAACAGGATCGACCTGAACAACAGGGTTGTTGAAACTGATTCAGCAAAGCTTCAGTATGATTTTTTGGTGATAGCCACAGGCGCTCGGCCAGATTACTCTCAAGTGCCCGGGCTTGAGAAAGCCGGTTACGATTTCTACACTCTTGATAACTCCTTCAAGCTCAGAGAAGCTCTGGGAAGGTTCTCTGGAGGAAGGCTGGTTACAGCTGTAGTCGGGATACCGTTCAAGTGTCCCACGGCCCCTCTAGAATTTGTGTTTCTTGCTGATTCTTATTTTAAAAACCTGGGCGTTAGGGACAAAATAGACCTAAGCTACGTTTATCCGCTGCCCAGGCCCTTTACGATTCAAAACGTTGCGGAAGATGCAAGAAAGCTCCTGGAACAGAAAAAGATCAGCATGAACCTCCTGTTTAACGTGGAATCTATAGATACTGAGAAGAAAGAAATCAGGTCTATGGAAGGGGAAACAGTGAAGTACGACCTTGCAGTGCTTGTGCCTCCTCATATAGGGGCTGATGTGATACGCAATTCTGGAATAGCTGATAAGGGAGGATGGATACCCACGGACAAATACACGTTAAACGTAAAGGGTTATGATGACGCTTATGCAATAGGAGATGCAACAGACCTGCCGGTTTCGAAAGCTGGTTCAGCGGCAGACTTTGAAGCCGCCGTGGTTGCTACAAACATAATGGATCAGCTAAACGGGCTTGCTCCGAGCATGAGGTACAACGGGCGCGTCATGTGCTTTATAATAACGGCGATCGGCGAAGCAACGATGCTGATCTTTGATTACGATCACCCTCCAGTCCCTCCGCCTCCTAACTTTGCGTGCTACTGGTATAAGCTTGTGTACAACAGGATGTACTGGACGGTAACGGCCAAGGGGCTTTTGCCGGGCTTTGGAGTGTGATGCGTATGGAAAAGAACAACAAAATGATCGAAATGCTTTCAACCCCCGAGAACGCCGAGAGGATCGAGAAGCTGATAAACGCCCTCCCAACGATCGAGCACGCGGTAACCCTTTTACAGGAGCTTGACAGGCTGGGGGTCCTCGACACTATTTTTTCGCTCACTTGTGCGGTTGCAAACAGCAAAAACATGCTTTCAGACGAGATGATCTCCGGTGCAGCGTCCCTGGGAAGCACTGGAATAGAGCTGCTCGCTAAGATTGGTTCACCTGAAGTGCAGAAAGTCCTTTCAGTGATAATGGATCATAGCGTTGAATTAAGCCAGAGCATGATCAACGCCGAAAGGGTAAAGGGGATAACAGGTCTCATAAAGGCTCTGAAGGACCCAGAAGTTCAGCAGGGTCTCGGTTCCATCTTTGCCTTTCTAAAAGTGTTCGGCAGATACGTAAAATCGGCAAAAGAAGATAACGTATAGTCAGCATTACTGTTTAAAAGCGCTGTAACTTAATTATAATTTCCAGAGTTTCAGAAAGAGAAACTGAACGTTCCTCATGGTTCCAGAGGATTCCTTATAAAATGACTTGTTTTAACTTAACCTTATGAACAGAAATTTAGTTATAGTAGGTATAATAGCGATACTGGTCGTCGCAGGAATCGCCTATGAGCTCTACCCGCAGTACACAAAACAAACAACGCCGGTTAGCACATCTTCAACCACGGTAGCCTTCCCGGTAGCGCTCACCGACCCGCCTTCAGTACCTCCAGGAACATCCGCGCTCTGGCTGAACTACACAGCAGTTGAGCTTATAACAAATTCAAGCCCGCTTTTTGCGAATTATACCGGTTCTGTAAACCTGATGAGCCTGATAAACACGTCCAAAGTTATAGCAGAGTTTAACGTGCCCAAGAACGTTATGGTAAACCAGATAAGGCTTTTCGTATCTTCAGCTAAAATAGAGATCAACGGAACACAATACCCTGTTTTCCTGCCGAGCGGAGTCCTTAAGATCCCGCTCAGGAACGCAACATCAGGGGCTCTTGTTGACCTTCAACCCCACATAGTAACCGCTTATGCTGGGCAAACGCCCGAGTACATTCTCACACCTGTAGCGACAGCCATACCGTACAGCGTTTCGGCCAAAGTCGGGCAGACAGTAGCTCTCCCAAGCCAGGTCGTTAAAAAGCTCAGGGACACGATTTCAAACTTAACGGTTGTTTCTTCCTCGCTCACTTTCAAAGGAAACGTTACAAACTTCAGCATAACGATAAAGAACAACGGGGACGAACCTGTGGTTGTATACGCTGTAAGGGTTTTCGGTGAGTGGCAGACACAGGTAAACATCACATTTAACTCGAGCGCCTTTGAAAGATCAGGAAAAGGTTTCGCTTCAGCCTTCGTTAAAGGGACTCCAGTCGGCTTTAACGGAACGTTCATTTCCAGAATGCCCGTTGTGTTCTTCGTTTACAACAACAGCCTAGAACCGTTCCCCAACGCGCCGGTCAACCCGCACAGGCTTCACTTCTTTGGACCTTCCATGCACATGGGACCTTTTAACTTCTCTTCTAGCGCTGTGTTCAACGGTTCTATGATCAACTACACGCCCCCGGTGTGGCACGGGAATTTCGGAATAATCATTGAGCCGGGCCAGAAGGTAACGCTCAACTTCAGCGGGGTGATTACACCTTTAAGACACGGCTTGCACTTCAGAAGCCACCTGTTTACAGGTGTAAAGATCTACACGATCCCGTTAAACGGAGTTCAATACGAAATAAGGCTGATGAGCATCCCACCAACGAACACAACCTATTACAAAATGAACGACACGCCTCGTCCCTTCTAGGGGCGGGGTAAAATTTAAATACTAAAACCTTATAAAGTATATTAAGGCGATGGTTCCTTCAAGGCGGGGAGGATGTCAGGTATCAGCGAAAGAACTTTAAAGAATTTTTTTATTTTTTTATAAACAAATTTTTAACGCACTTTTTTTGGTAAAGCTTTCTGAACATAGACGTATAGAAAATTAAGGTGACGTTAACTTAAGCTCGTTCTGATCACCTCATGCTTGCAATTAACAAAATTGGCTTAATCCATTCAGACAGCTGATCATTTGATAATGGCGCTGCACCAATTTCTTCGTTTGTAAATACATAATTATAGAAGAACCTGAAGGCTTTGAGCCAGTTCTTTACATGGTCAAATTTTGGCCTTCTGCACGGAAAAAGGTCGTCAAAAGCTTCTGTCCTGTCCTTTATGTATTCATTCATCCTTTACATGAGGTTTTTCAGGCTATGTTCATATACAACATGATCTACCCTTGCCCACCTACAAGCATCAACGTACCAAAGAGCTCTGTGGAAAAAGTCTTCTTACCATACTTCTTTACAAGCTTCCTTATGAAAAGGCATCAAGATAGATTTAGTGCCAGCTTACGTAAAACGACAGGAAAGCTTTGAGTTAAGGTTCGTATGCTACCCATAGCCAAGCTTTCTTCCCACCAACGTTTATTTCAGTTTCATCAATAAATATTGATTCAACATTGTGCTTATCAACGTCAAAGGAGTCGAATACGAAAGAATACTTCTGAATCCATTTCCATATTGTTACATGGCTTCTCTTAATTATTGGCTCGAGCACATAAGAAGCCTTCCTCAAGCTCAAACTGGAGAAATAAGGCATAGAGTATAAGTGCTATTGGGGTCCTTTTTCTGGTTTGAGCGATCATTTGCTAGAAAGAGGGCCCCGCTGAAAAATAAATTTTAAGCCTTAAGTTAACGGCACCGATATAAAGATATCCTTAATGTTTTTACGTATTAAATCAAAATCAACCTCAAAGGCAATTACATGTTTACCCTTCAATTCTTCTTTATTGATAAGAGAATAAGTCTTGTCTTCATTTTCTTTAATGCATTTTTCCTTGATGCTCTTAAGAATTAATTCTCTGTATTCATTTGATATCTTTTTAATGAACATATTATACATGCTCAACCAAAACAGATTTTGTGCTAATTCCTATTTTTATAGGATTTAACCCATGGAGTCGCGTTGGCGCTGTAGGACGTGCTCTTCGAAAAGTATTAACATTCAGTTCACAGTAGCTTAATGTCTTTAGGCTCGGAGGGATGCAAGAACTAACTTCGAGCCACCTACTTCGGGAAGCGCCTCCTGGTAACACCGCCATTTAAAAATGATAATGATTATAAAGACTGTTTGATAATTAATGGATATTATTATGAATGTATTGATAATCAACATTGGTCCTTCCAGGAGTGGCGTCGGCAATTACGTGAAGCTGATACTAAAATACGGGAAGTTCGACTACGATATACCCAATGTTTCCCTCTTCGGTCGCCGCTCCCCGGCCGACTACCCCAGCTCCGTTGGGCATACGAGTTATATTTCGGTCTCCTCCAACCCGGTTGAGGGGCTCCTCAAGTATTACCTTGGGCTCATGTCCAGTGGGATAACATCGGGCGCGGAGGATAGGGGTCGAGATGCGGACCTGGTATTCCTCTCACAGCAGGACCTCATCGGGGCTGCGGCTCTAATTCGGAAAAGGCTAGGAAGGCCAGTTGTTGCCACGATACACGACGTTGGGCTCTTCCGCGGGAAGTACTTGCTACATCCATACCGCTTTTTCATAGATTCAAACCTCCGCAGGGTGAACGACCTGTCCATGGTCTTCTTCGTCAGCGAGAAGACGGAGCAGGACGTGATGAGTAAGGTGGACCTACGCGTGCCTCACAGGATTATCGAGAACACCGTGGACCCCCAGCTTTTCAGTCCTATCCCTAGGTCAGAGGCTAGGGAAAGGCTCAACCTCCCACTAGAGGACACGCTCTTGTTGAGCGTTGGGAAGGACGGCTACGTGAAGAACATATCTACGGTTCTGAGGTCGCTCTCCTACCTGGATGATGTGAAGCTCGTCCGTGTCGGCAAACTTGAGAACTCTCTGCCTGTTTACCGTTCGCTCCCCCAGAATGTTAGAGAGAGAATATTGATCAGGGAGGACGTCCCGGACGAACTTCTTCCCTACTACTACTCTGCGGCCGACACTTTCCTCTTCCCATCTCTCGCGGAGGGGTTCGACCTCGAGCTACTCGAGGCGGCCTTCTGTGGCATGCCCGTGGTGACCACGGACGCCCCGCCAATGAACGACATAATACCAGTCGGCCACTTCGTGAAGGACCCCAAGGATCCCGAGGAGCTCGCGGAAGCCGTGAGGCTCACCCTGAGGGATAGGGATAATATATTGAAATCCTATGGCGGCCTCAGACATAGGTTCGACGTAGGGCGGTTCATGCGCGGGTTCGAGTCCGCGTTGGCCAAGGGGGCAGGGTCTGGCGGCTAGTCAGGGTGAATCATGGTGAAGACGTACTCGCTCAAGCGCCGCAACATGCCCTCCGCCAGAGTGATCGCAAGTAGGTTGATAGCGCTAGTCGCGGTGCCGCTGGCGCTGACATACCTGTTCCTGGGTTATCTGCTCAAGCCAGGCTACGCCGGCTTCCTCGATAACGGCGGATATGCTTTAACAATATCTCAGTACCTTATATTGACTAAGAGCCCATGGGGCTTCTGGTTCGGGCCCAGCATGTTGCCCATGGAGCTCATTTACGCGGTCTTCCCGGACGCTATAGGCGCGTGGAAGGCATCAATATTTTTCTACCAATATGTATCGTTTCTCAGTGCGTACGCGGCCACGCGCGTCCTGAAGGGCGCCATTTTGCGGGAGGACCACAGGTGGCTGGAGCCCGCGCTTTACGCGATCTCGCTGGCTTACTCCTTTAACGTCTGGATCATTGGGGGTTTCATTAACTACTTCCTTTCTCAGTTCGAGTTGCCGCAGGTCGTGGCCCCCCTCTTCTTCGCCTACTTTTTGGCATTCATTCTCGACCCAGAGCAGCCGCCCCGCAGGACGGTGAAGCGGCTGCTAATTCTCGGCGCGATCGGTGTTTTCATGTCATCGTCGCCGCCCATGGTTGTCAGCGTGGGCCTGCTGATGACGTTCGCAACCTTGTTTAGGCTCCTCTCCGCGAGGGGCATCAGGGATGCCCTCAAGATAGCATCCCTGTTCGTCGCTTCAATAGTAATTTCCTTCCTGTACTTTATTGTCGATTACGCCCTAGCAACGATGGGTTACTTCGGTCGATCCGGCTCGGCATCCCTCGTGTCGGCGGGCAAGGATTACTTCTGGGGCCCTGGTCTGTTAAGCGCGCTCACGGATTCCTATGGCCAGATAAGTTTCAACACTAAATGGGGCCAGGTCCTTCCTCAGAACATCGTCATCCCGTCGTCCCTCGCAATTTATCTGCCGTTCTCCCTCGCCTTTTACCTCGGGATCTTCTACGTCATTTCCAGGGGAAGCGCCGTCGCGAAGAAGATGGCGCTGACGCTGACCGCGAGCGACCTAGTGTTGGTTCTTTTCCTGAACGGGTTCCACGCCGGCAACGCCATCTCCTCCCTCCTCTACTTCCTCGCCAACTATCTCCCATCCTCCCTCCTTTACGCGTTCCAGGATGCGCTGCCGGATCTGGCATCGCTCTTCCCGTTACTCTTCGTGGGCGTCTGCGTGGCCCTGCTGGTCGCGGCGGAGGAGCTCTCGGCGCGCGGCTTTACGAGGAAGAAGGCGATAACGCTGGTTACCCTCGCCATAGCGATCTCGGTCCCGATAATGGGGAATTACGGCTACGTGCAGCTCCACGTGTACTCAAAAGCAATAAACCCCACTCCGATCCCAAGCTATTACGCGGACGTCTTCGCGTTCATCAATGATCATGAAAACTCGACGTACGCTTGGTATCCGGTCTTCGGGATTCCGGCCTGGAGGGGATGCGTCCTCTCCAACACGCCCGGCTACCTCGGGGGACTATACGGGATTAGCTTCAACTATCTACCAGGTTGGGAATCCCAGGAGATAGTCAATTTGCTATCCCAGTCATGCGTGCCCCTCAGCCTCATTTCCAAGTACCATGTGAAGTACGTGGTTATCGATGATGGGTTCGTTGGGAACCGTGATGAGGCCGTTTCGAGCGGGGCGTTGAAATTCCTCTCGAACTGTAGCGATTTCAGGCTCGTTGCGCATTACGGCCAGGTGTATATTTATGAATTCGTGAACGCATCGGGGGGCTGACGCTTTGGCGGATAATCATAGGGTCAGCGCCGTGATAATGAGCTTCAGAAACCCCGGAAGGGTTGTCGCCCTGGCCAACATGGTCAGGGACTACGTGGACGAGGTGATCATCGTCCACACTGGTCCGAGGAGCGCCTTAGAAGGCTTAAAGAGAGGAGTGCCGTTCGCCAAGGTGCTCGATCTCCCGGACCTCGGCATCGCCCCGCTCTACCTCGGGGTCGCGATCAGTTCTGCGAGCAACAATTGGATACTCTACTTGGAGGACGACTACGTCCCCTCGATCAAGCTGCTTTCCAGCCTGAGGGAGCTGGTCAGAAATGTCGAAAGCAGGCTGTACCGCATCAACAGGATCAACATACACCAAGACGGAGGAGTCACGATCACAAGGGACATCATGTTGTTTGATAGGCGGGCCGTGCGCCCGACGGGCATCATCCACGAACACTTCTATACCTGGGAACGCTTCTCGGACTTGGATCAGTCATTTTTCATAGAGCATCGCGAGGACCCCCTGACATTCTATTCGTATTTGATTAAGCTGTGGAAATACAGCGTATATTCTTCACTGGGGGTTCCATATAAGTTATTGATGCTCCGCTCCCCGAATCCCCCAGTCTACAATGATGTTGGGGATGACCTGCTCCGGCAGAGGCAAATGATCTACTCGCTGAGGATTTGTGATCCGATGGGGAGCAACGCCTGTCTTTTCCTGTATGAGTTGGCCTATTTCATCGGTCCATGGTTGCTTGACGTTCTCACCAAAAGGCAAAAACCCAAGGATTTAGTGTTAAGCGGATTATATCATCTATTTTTAATATCCAATGTTATTAGAAATTTAAGATTTTTAGCGGTTTCAAGGGCAGCTTATGAGAAAGGAAGTTTTATTAACCTATTCGGCCTTGAAAACCTCGATAATGCTCGGAGAGCCCTGACGAGGTTGCATGATTTGGAAGGGATAAAAAATTACTTCACATTGCTAAAAAGATGGCTCAATAAAATTAAATAAAATTATTCTAAGCAATACGGCTCCGTTGCCTTAAGCTCAACAGTACCGGGCGGGAGGATCGTGCGCACACCATTCACTCAGGGACTCCTCCGACCTGCGCAGAATTCATGTCCGTCGCGGCCCGGGCGAGACCCCCTCGTATTTAGGTTCATCGATCAGCTTGTGGTAACAGAGCAGGCGCTAGCCGCCGCCTGCGCCGGGGATGCCAGAGTTCAGATGGGGTAGGATCTCGCTGGAGGTCCCGGAGGAGGACTTGACACTTTCCGTTCCATATACTACATTCGTGATAGACAGCGGGAATCCTCCCCGACATGCTGTCTCTGAACCTGAACATGAGGATCATGAACTCGTGCGCCACGGGGTCCACGAAGTACTCGTCCTTGTCCTCCTCGAGAAGCGAGGGAGCAAGCGGCCTCCAGAACTCCATCCCCTTTATCGCGTTCAGCCTTTTCCACATTTCCTTATCTCTTGGGTCTGCAAGAATGGACCTGTTTCCCAGCGCTCTCGGACCTAGCTCGGATCTACCCTGGTACCATGTCACCACATTGCCCTTTGCTATGAGATCCGCAACCTCGTTCACGTCATCCCCAACGTATTTGGCCCTTAACTTCGAAGCCTCGATAGCGCCCCTGACCTCCTCGTCCGAGTACTCCGGGCCCAGGTAGACGCTCCTGAGCCTCCCGCCCCTCATCCCCCCTTAGAGAAGAGGAAGAGCCTAGAAGAATTCTAAAACTAGAAAATATTCCTAAACTTTTACCTAGATTAACTACCTCTATGTTTCTTAGCTTGCTAGTGTCTAGTGAAGTAGATAATGAAACGATTACAGGCTCGTAATTACTTAACCTTTTTATTCCCTTGGCGAAATTTATTATTGCTCTGCTTGCTACATTTCTTTCTTTAAAATGGCTGGTAAGTAAAAAGATCTTCACAGAGATTTACTTCTTTGCGTATATAAACCCTAAGTTCTTTAGGGTTTGCTCAACATTTACTTTATAACCGTTTTTAGTTAGACTACTTACTATATCCTGATAATCATTATCCCATTCTATGAGCAGTTCTCTAATTTCCTTAATGTAAGGGGCAATTATTCTCTCACACCCATCGCAATCTATTTTAGCTACATCAAAGGGTCCGTAAAGAGAAACCAATTTTGGCCAACTTATAATATTATCACTATCTTTCACTCCAACGCCTTTATCTACTATGGTAACGTTATTAATTCCGTTAACTTTTAGGTTATCTCTCATTAGTTCAACTTTTCTTTTGTCTATTTCTACTGCTACTACTTCCTTTGCACCCATAATAGAAAAGTAAATCGGAGAATCACCAATACCTGCTCCTATATCTAACACTCTGTTTCCTGTAACATTTATCCTCCAATAATCCGAGAAAGAATCTCCCGGATAACTTAATTTCCAACCCTTCAAATAAATTTTCCTTCCTTTAAATTGAAATTTCACACTATCTTCATTGAGCTCTGCGATCCTTATTCCGGCCAACAAAATTGCTTCATTAGGTTTTAAGTACAAGACTTGTCCGTTTCTTAATTTACATTTTATTTTCTCTCTATGAAAATAAATGTCAAGCATTACTGAATACCAGTTTGTAAAAGTTATACTATACTGGCTTATTAATTCAAGTAATCGTTTAGGTGGAATAT
>Ga0080003_1001957_pt1 | contig 10175 bp, 8 predicted proteins | sample JossMetagenome_FD_69206 | JGI IMG/M metagenome (GOLD analysis project Ga0080003, IMG submission 69206) | Hot spring microbial communities from Joseph's Coat, Yellowstone National Park, USA - JC2_E (SPADES assembly) (version 2) | ecosystem: Environmental > Aquatic > Thermal springs > Hot (42-90C)... | reverse complement strand
TGGTTACATGGGTTAGGGGCAGTACTGAGGCTAACGCGGTAGCGGTAACCAAGGCGATTACTAGCGGGGTGATCCATGTGTGGTGGCAGTGCTGTTATTAGCCACCTAACGTCCTCACTTGTTAGGTTTAGTACCTTGGCTACCTCATTAACATAGGCATCGCTACCGCCTAAAACAATCATTAGTGGTATGTTCTGGAGGACGTTCACGTCTATGCCGGTTATTGTTTGGGTGATCATTATTGTGCCTAGGCCGAACTTCCTCGCTCCCCTAACTATGTACTCCATCAATGGGTTGTTCAATACGAAGTACGCCTCGTCAATCACCATCAACTGCTGCAAGTGCTCACTGATTGATTGGGACATCATGAACGTATGAACGTGGTCGACTACGGCGCCCATTAGGAAGCTCACTAGGTCTGGGCTAGACCTAACCGAGCTAAAGAGCAATGCCTTATTGTTCATTAACTCCGAGATCGGCACAACCTCTGCGTTGCCCAAATACGACATCAACCTATCTAAAGCCAAACCAACAAGTTCATCATCGCTCCTAGCCCTAATGAACTCCATGGACTTGAAGAAGTCCTTGTACAAGCCATTCGCATAGATAGCCTTTAGGTCTGGTAGTATGGATTCTGGCCTTATCCCGAGGACCTCGAAGTTGAGCAGTAGCCTGTTTATTCGCTCCGCATCCGTAACACCGTCGAGCTCGAAGATGTTTATGAATTTCCTAGTCACGTCGATGGGCTCGATAAGCGGTATACGCAGGTACTCACCGTGTGGGTCTAGGATGAGTACCTTAATCCCACTCCTCATGAGCCTATAAAGCAGCGTGCTCACGCTCCAAGTCTTACCCATACCAGTTGGACCAACCACTAAGCCGAAGCCAGAGGGCAGTGAATCAAGGTCAACCCACAACTCATTGTTCTCCCTGTCCTTACCGAGGTACACCCTTGCCCTCAGGCTCTCCGAGAGTACCCTTCCTCCGTGGAATATTGGTATCACGGCTAAATCATAACCGAGCTCATCAATGCCCGGCATTGACCAGAGGTGCATTTGGGTCGTTGTTCTAGCGGTAAAGAGTAGCGGTACTGTTGATTGCCTATCGAGGGCTAACATCGCCTTGACCGGCTCCTCTCCTCTCTCGTTTATTCTCTCAAGGACCACAGCCCATTGAGAAGCTTTGGGTATTGCCTTTGGGTTCTCGTGAACAATTAACTTGGTGTGGCTTGAGACAACAGTCCTAGAAACCTCACCCTTGAACTGCGGGTTACCGCTTATCGAGAGCATGAAGTTGTTGCTATTGGCAATAAACGCCTCGGCGATACTCCTTATGTCTTCCTCGGATGGCTTAGTGAAGAGTAAGCCACTGGCCGTCAACCTGTGGCTTAGCCTTCCCAACTCACCACCCTTGATTACGCTGTAGTTGTGCCTAGCCATAATCGCCAAGGCGTTTAGGACAACTAATGCTATTAGGCTGTAAATCCCCATGAATAGGAAGGCTAGGAAGTCGAGAATCGCCAAAACAGCGATTAACCTAGCCAATGATGGATTTCTTGGAAAACCAACGAGTCTCCTCAACCCACTCCCCGTCACTGACGCTAAAATGAAGTACTGCCGGAGGAGGATTTCCTTAGCCTTGACCCAATTAATGAATTCCTTTAACCCGCTCTCGCTCGGCTCGACCTTCTTGCTCAGCCTAACATATTTATTATCGTTAAGCCTAATGAATGTGAATGACTCATTGGGCATTAGGCTCAATCTGCGAATGAACTCGTTGACTAGGTTCACGTACTGCTGACCGTTCAATCGGGAGATATCGAACAAAGGCTCAGCCGTGTAGAACACGTGTGCAGTGTTGTTCCTGTAATCGAAGACGTAGTCATCAAACACCTCCAATCGTGGGGCTAAGCCTGGGAAGATTAGTGAGTAGAGTCCGTCAATCAGCCAATCCCTGGTTTCTCGGTAAATGAGTAGTGGTATTAGGAGTAGGGATAGTGGCTTGTAGGCAATCCCCATGATTATGATTGAGATGAGTAGGAACCACCTGATTTTGACGCTTAATGCCACGTACTAACGCTAATAACTTTTTAAGACCCTTAACAATGCCCGAGAGACCCAAGCTCCTAGGCAGGTTAAATCTTCTCTTGGGAGCCTCAACAATTGGTTGGGTAAGTAGGTTCCTAAGCTCATCAACACCAAACCTGTAACCGAAACCATTGATTACTGAGACCGGATAATCCCAATCGACAAAGCCCTCCTCAATGTACCTCCTAAGCAGTGTGTCATTACCAAGCGTTGGGTCGTATTGGCTAGCCAAGGCTAGCGCGATTTCGAGCCTAAGGCCCCTCTGCACAACCTCATTGAGTAGGTTGTTTACTGAAGCCGGCGTGAAATGCATGTAGAGCTCAGTCAGCACCTTCTCGCAGAAGGCTCTTAGGGGCTCAACGCACTTGCCGCTCCACTGCTTGATGGATTTATGATCAACGAGTGGTTTAACCTCAATGCTCACCTTACGCTGCTTGAGCCTCGCAACAACCTTGGGAAGGTTGTCGTCGATTTTGTCCAGTTTGCTCAGCTTCTTATCGCTCCTCATTGCCTGCACCTCGCCCTAAGCCACCTCTCGAAGGCGTCAGCAAACACGTCACCAATCCTCTCCCTGATTAGGCTTACCCAATCCTCGGGCTTAAGCTCGAGTATTGGGTCGTTCCTCTTAACCAACCTACTCGCCACAATAGCCCTCTCTATCTCGCTAAGCGAATCGAGCTCGGCAAGCATAGCCATGAACCTAGGGCTACCAGCCGGAACAAGCCTATCAAGCCTAGAGGTAACGGGCTGGCTAGGCAGTTGAGGCGCACTGCCTTGGTCACTCACCGATTGGGCTTGATTAACCTGTTGTTGATTATCGTTACCACCAAAACCAAGCCTCCTTAGCTTCGATATTGCATCACTCATCGACCTAGTGAGTAATGGGTTTAAAAGGGGGTTGAGTTATTAGTAGAAAAATGAAAAATATTGTTAATTTTAATTATTTCATTAGCTGCAGTACTTACCTGTGTGTTTGGGCCACTGCCGCGTATATTAGTGCCCAGTTTGCGTAGGAGCTTCCTGTGGCTGACCCAATGCCAAACACGTAGTTGCCACTCCTCGGTGGTGTCCAGTAACTGCCTAGGCTCAGTGTGAAGTTTGCCGATTGTCCTGTGCTTAGGTCTGTAACAATGCCTGTGAGTGTGTTTGTTACTGGGTCGTATGTCACGGTCATGTTAATCAAATCACCCGGTTTTGGATCTACAAAGCCCGTACCAACCATGACCCAACCTGCGAAGAGGCTTCCAAGTGTTGGTGATGGGTACGGGCCAACACTCAGACTAACATTGTTTATATTGCTCACAATCCATACATTCCACTGGGCAGTAACACTGTGGGAGAAACTATTAACACTAAAACTACCAGGCTCATACTCAGGATCCCACTGAATAACGAGGTATGGCGTCGAGCTCTGGGGCAACAACACCTCACCCTCAAACGGTGCCGAGGCCTCCGCACTATAAATTATTAAGTATGGTATTGAGTAGCTGTACTTCGGGCTCACCCTCCACATTGTTGGCTTTAGGAATAGGTATACCACAAAACCATCGGCTGGAATTGATGACCCATTGGAGTATGTACCTATAAGGGTTATTGTTATATTACCACCACCATAATGCTCACGCCAAAACATCGCACCGGATGTGGACTGCTGTGGAGGCACAAGCTCGAGAACAGGCTGATCACTACTAATACCACCCTCAGCCCAATACTGGCTGGCACTCGACGGCCCATAATAAACAGGCCATTGATTAGTCGGTACACCATTATTATTGCCCTGAAAGACATGACGCACAAAATACTGCTGACCATTGAGTAGATTCAGTATAACCTTATATTGCTCAACCATGCCCAGGGCGGGTAGTACCAGCACAGTCACCATTACCAACACAAACGCTATTGAGACCACCAGTGTTATTCTCGATCTAACCACCACAACTAGACCCTTGCATAAGCATTTTTAAATTTTACCAAAAGATTATCCCATTAACCCTTAAATTTGGTTCAAAATGCTCGATGAATTGTGATTATTTAGGGTGTTGGTTCAATACCGTTTATAGTGCATGGGAGTCAGAAACCAAGCAGCGCCTTCACCTGCCTTGTTAATTCATTAATCATCCTGTTGAACTCCTTCATGTACCTCTCCAGTGAACCCTTGGGTTCATATAACACAAAGGGCTTCAGCGTTGATGTTAGGTACTGCACGATTGGGCTTGTTGGCAGTACAAACACCTCACCATTGTGTGCAAAAGCCCTAGCCTTAGCCTCCACAGCGTCCAAGCCAGGCAACCATTTGTTTAGGACAACATTAACAATAGGGTTCAACTTAAGTTTATCCATCATTGGCCTAACTATGCTGTTATCCAACTCAGCCAGTACTATGTCTGCGTAGTTCGCGTAGTCCATGACCAAGTTAATGATGTTCGAGTTGATGAGTGCGGGCATCACAACCACATCATCAATTGACGCAGGCAAGTCAATAACCACAACCTGGGCATTAGTCAACCTAGAGGCTGTTATCACGAGATTCCTCAACGCATTGAAGGCTTGGTTCACACTCATCGAAGAACCCCACAAATCCCAAGACTTCAATGAGCCCGGCGGTATCACGAACACGCTAGGCACCACATTGCTCCTAACGAGGACTTGGTTCACGTCCTTGACCAAACCAAGCATGAAGTCCAGTGCGCCAGGCCTATCTGGATTAATCCCCAAAAGCCTGGAGCTTGTTTGTGTTGAGTCTATGCCGAAGTCTATGAGGACGGTGTTGGTCTTCAATGCCATTGATAGGGCAATGGCTTGGTTACTGGCTATCGTGGACTTACCAGTCCCACCCTTCCTACCACTGAAGTATGTAATTGTGGCCAGCCTAGGAACCAGCATCACCAATCACTGGCTTTGTTTAAAAAGCCCCTCAACCTCACCATCGAGGCTCAAAACCTCACTGGGTAGTTCGAGCTTGGGCAGGTTCAAGGTCTCAACCGCCTCCACCGAGGGTTTCATAGCCAGGATAGCCTCTGGATCCTTGTAGAATGCGTACAGCAAAGACGCTAATTGCTCAGGCGTTGGGTTCAGCTCCAACGCCTTGGTTAGGAACTCGACTCGGTAATGCAATTGCTTATCGATAACGTCCTTGCCGTAATCCCTAGTTAGCACCTCCATGTGCCTATCCGCATTCCTTATGGACCTAACAAACCTCCTATGAACAACCCTAACAATACCACTCTCGTCCTTAACATTCTCCTTAGTCAAAGCCACCTCGACAACGACTGCCTCGTTCAAAAACCTCTCGGCATCAACAAAGCCCTTAACCTTAAGCCTAGTAACCGCATCCTCGTAGTCATACGCGTGGAATGTGGTTATTGTGCCATGACCAAGGGTCATGGCCTCAAGCAATGCCCTGAATTCACTGTCCTCCCTAGCCTCATTAACCAAAATAATGTCGGCGCCTGACCTCAACGCATGGCTTATGAGCTTGACCTTATCAATCGATTCGATGCCCCTAGCAAACGCCCTCCTCTCCAGCATCGGCAAAACAACCCGATGGAATGGCAAGTACAGCTCGACTACGTCCATGACCAGGGCAATCACCTTATCAACAAGCAAGAACGCAATCGCGTTTTGTAATGTTGTTTTGTCAGCACCCATTGGGCCTACGAACAAGATGGGGACCTTGTAATCAGCCAGCAGCCACAATAGTGCTGCTTGGTCTATGCTAATCATGTTGTTCCTAATTAATTCAGTGATTAACCTGGGTCTCCTCGGGAGTACCCTAATTGAGGCCCACTGCATAGGTCTACCAATTGGGTCTGAGGTTACGGCAATCCTAATCCTAAACTCCGGATCCACCAAGTCAGGCATTGGGTTGTGAGTGGTTATTGGTGTTTTCATTCTAATGGCGAAGCGCCTAAAGAGGTAGCTTATGGCGTCGAAGTCATTGGGCGTTACCTTCTTGACCACCCTCCTCAAGCTCCTCCTAACGATTAACTCATACGGCTCCCAACCGATGACTACGCGCATAAGCCCAAGCTCCTCGTGATTCACATGGACGACAAAGCCATCATCAAGTCTCCTAATGTATATGTCCGTGATTTCTGGCATTAGGAACAATGGGGTAAAGGCCCCATAGGCATTCAACCAACGCTCAAACACCCTCCTAGCCAAATCAACGTTCTCACTACTTGGCTTAACATTGATTAGACCCAATGCCTTCTTGATTGCGTTCTCAGGTTTGTCTCCAGAGCCGAGTCTCTCGGCTATGTAGTCCAGGGGCAGTGCTATTAGCCAGTCGGGGACGTCATCGATGATGTATGCCGTGTACTCGGGCATTTGGTAGGTTGGGTCAATGACTTGGTGAACCTCAATGCTCGTCTTCAAGCCGAAGTTCTCCCTACCCTCAACCGTGTAGAACTTAACCAACCCCTGGCTAATCACCTTCAGCCTTGAGACATGCATCGACTAACAACTAATTAATTTTTAAAGGCAGAATCAATGGAGACCATCATCACCGATTGTGTACTTGACCTCGGTGCCAGGGGCTAAGCCTGGGACATCGAGTGCCCTCATGACGCCCTCGGGCTTAGCCTTGCTTGGCCTGAGCATTAGCCACCTGCTATTCACTGTGTGGGCTAAAACATTACCACCAACCGGTAGCTTGATCTCGACGTAGCCGGTTGGCATCGTCATTACCTGGTTCGTGTATATGGCCAGTACCCCGAACTTTATTGTTAATCGCCTGATCCAGTCGAGTACGTAGTGCAACCTCTGCTGCCTCTCCGCCAGCTTCTCCCTACCGCGGAACTGTGCTCGGTAAAGGGCTGTTACGCTATCGATAATGACAACACCAACGCCCCCGGTAATCACTTGGTTAGCCAGCTTGAGCTTTATGAAGTCCTCTAGTTCTTCGACTGTTGCTGGGTTGTAGACGATTAAGTCCCTCTCGAGGAACTCGCCGCAATTCACGCCAAACCTACCGCACAGGTTCTCAACTAGCTTGCCCGTGGTTAGGTACTGGTCAATCGTCTTCTCTGTATCGATGTACACAACACCGACCTGGTGCTGGGCGACCGATGCAACAGCTATTTGCAGGCTCATTAACGTCTTGCCGGCGCCGAACTCACCTGCGAACTCATAACTAGAGCTAAACCTCAAGCCACCGACCAACTTGTCGAACTCCTCAACCCCAGTCCTCACAATTCTCTGCCTACTCAATACCTCAATCCTCTCCCTGGCACTCATTGGTCTAGGCTCATCGCCCAACAACTCCCTGGCTGCGGTGATTACCTTCCTCGCCGTGTCCAGCTCGGAGAGGTTGAGTAGTTCCATTAGTTCTTCGGCATTGAATAGGAGTAGGTGTTTTGGGCTTGTTACACCAACGGCCCTAAGCCTCTCTATCATTTGCGCCGAAACACCATAACTCCTCAAGGAATCCAGGTCATCGATTGATTGCGGCTTCTCCTCAGCCTTTGTCTTTTTCCCTTTCTTCGGCATCAGGCCCACCCCATCAATGCAATGATTGGTGCCAGGAAGAGTGGCAGTAGGCTTATGCCCAGGCCTATCGAGTGCATTGCCTTACCAACAATCACCGACGTTGATGCTCCCAAGGCAATGAGCATTGTGAGTAGGGCGTTTGTGTTCGCCAAACCGCTGATTATTGATGCCGCACTACTTATTCCCGAGGCGCTGGAAACCGCACTCGATGCAAGTGCTGGCGCGTGGAGGGCTAGGAGCATTGCTACTAATGCGAGCATCATTGCGTAGCTGACGGCAATGAATGGGCCATAGACAAGACCACTCCTAACAACCTGCCTAATGAAGTTCATGAATGAGTCGACGACCATGTTGACTCTCTCAATAACGTCCCTAGAACCCCTGGAGTAGGCGTAATCCCAGAGCTGAACCAGCTCTTCCTCGACTAGGGTCCTAGGCGTTGGTGGCTTGGGGTCACTGACGAGCAGTAGCTCGCCGAATGCCTTGCTCACCCTACCATACATTCCTGTGTAATCCCTAACGAACCTAACGAACTGGGGCATGTACAAAACCGCGAAGCCAACGCCGAAAGCCATTATCGAGACAACAGCACCCAATAGTGTGGGGAGCTTGAGTAGTTGTGTTAATGCCAAACCTATACCCAATCCAATAATGCCTCCTATGGTTGGTTTAATGTAGTCATATTGCGTAAGCTCCACCTGGTAGTAGTGAATCAACGGTATGTAGAGTAGATTGATTAACCCAACAATTGGCGGTGCTCCCAAAATAGTCATGAAAGCCAACACCCCAGTCATTATTGACAAGACAATGACAGCCGTTAACGAGGCATTAACCCACTGAAGCCTACTACTCAACACATTGTTCAACTTATTCAAAATAGCCATGAATGCTACGTCAGGGTCAGTTCCCGAGGTTACGAACGAGTGGGCATAAGCCAACAACTCACGCCTATAACCACCCCTCCTCAACAGCCAGGGGCTATTGACTACGTTCAGGAGCATCGACAGCTTGAACCAAGCCCTACTCAACCTGGAGGCCTCACTCACAGCCAGGTCAACGCCATCCTCAGGAGCCCTAATCACGAATACCAAGTCAGCAACGTACTCCCTGATAGAAGTCATCGACTAATCAGGGCCCTGCTTAAAAGGGGTAGGCAATGGGTTTGGGATAATGAAGCTGAGGAAAAACAATGTTGATTTTAAATTTAAAATTGATTAATTCGTCATGACGGCCCGCTTAAGCTCACGTTCCCGTTGATGCATTGTATGGAGTAGCCGCTTATCCATGAACCGCTGGGTGCGTTGGGTTGCTGGAATGGTGGGTAGCCGAAGTATGCGGTGCTTATTGAGACGGTATTGCTCGATGACGTGGCCAAGCCCACAATCCAAACCATGTTCGCCCAAGCACTCCAGCAGAAGGTCTCCACCTCGGCATTGAACGGTAGGTAGAACCAATAGGTATTACCTGGTGAGTAGTTTGTCAGGAATATAGCCGCACCCCAACTGGGGCCCACCTGGAAACCATTAATAAGTACCCCATTATTGGGCAGCTCTGAGACCAGGGTGTAGTCGAATGTCCATGTTATGTTATATGCATAGTACTGCCATTGGTTCACGTAGTACGGCGTCGTCGAGACGCTTATCGATGGACCTGTCGAGGAAGGCGGGGTGTAGGTAATGGATATGCTGGGTTCTGGGAAGAGAGTAATGCCAATACTGTACGACCCTGCGGAACTCGTGGGGGCTGGCTCATACTGGCCGTAACCATCGGCGACGTATGCATTGTAGGTATATAGGTAGCATATGCCGTTAAACTCCACCTCATTACCCATGGCTTCATAGCTCTTGTACATGTCGAAGCCACCAATTAAATAAAATAGTACACTAAACCCCGGCCAAACCTCGCCACTATACGTATAACCATATGCAACATCACCTATCAACTCTGCCGGTAAAGCTACTGTCGAAGACGAGCTGGATATGGCCGGGTGATTAATCATTAGGATGCATGAGTCGTAGTAGAACACATCGCCGTAGTTGTCCTCAACAGCCGCGATGCCGTAATCATAAGAATAATGCGCGCCCTGACTCGCTAAAGCCTGCATACCCCATAGGAAGATGTAGTTACCACTCGTGTAGATGCTATTAGAGCCCTGCGACGCTGAGAAATCATTCGCGTAGGTCACGTAGCATGGATCCCAATTTTGGTAGCTTGGATCTAGATTTGTTGATGGCTTATCACCCTTGGCAGTCTCTATTGACGCTAGCCAGTTCCTGAATAGGTTCGGCAATCCCTCAAGGCTCACCGGCCCTACCAACACGGCTACTCTATACGGTGTCCTTATTGCTGCTGCCCCAACCAATGTGTAGTTGCTGTTTGTCGGCATCTCAAGCATTGGGATTAGGTAGAAGCGTGCACCATTTGTTCCGTAAACAACTACGTTTGCCCCCCCTCGCCATTGCATATGAGAGGAGTAACTCGGCAACTGGCGCCTCGGACCTACTCACGTTCACTAGGACCAAGTCACCCTTGGCGAATAGGTTTGCCAGCAACCCAACGGCTGGGCTCGTTAGGTTCAGTGTGATGTTTTTACCTATA
>Ga0080003_1001956_pt1 | contig 10177 bp, 5 predicted proteins | sample JossMetagenome_FD_69206 | JGI IMG/M metagenome (GOLD analysis project Ga0080003, IMG submission 69206) | Hot spring microbial communities from Joseph's Coat, Yellowstone National Park, USA - JC2_E (SPADES assembly) (version 2) | ecosystem: Environmental > Aquatic > Thermal springs > Hot (42-90C)... | reverse complement strand
ATATATTTGTGTCATTTCTATCCCTCTATGGATACTGCAAGATAGAAAACATGCTGAGGGAGAGATCACTCCTTGATAAGATATCACCTATGGACGTTCTGGAAAGATTCTCCACCGTATATATAATAATAAAGGAAAATAGGAAAATAATAACGGAGGTATCAAAGAAGGCAAGGGAACTTGACGAGAAACTGGGAACAAATATATTCCCTAAAAATCGGAGTTAAGGTTCTAAATCAAAAATTTTCCATTAACTTTCCATCATGAAGAAAATTTTAGAATGTAAAAGAATAAATAGCCACATTTCCATTAAGTGCCATGCGCCACTTAACCTTGGCAATTATGGTTATATTGCTGGCGGCAATTGTTCTCTTATCCAGTGCGGCAGTCATTAACCAAGGACCAGTACAAAAGGCAATTTCCCCACCCTCCTTACCAACAGTAAGTCCTACAGGCCACGGTAGTCTCCAGATAAAGAATCCAGGGGTACCGGAGAAATATTTCTATCCACCTAACATGCATGCGCAGGTAGTGAGAAAAGGTGATCTTGTGACTCCATTATACTCCTCTAGTCCTGCACCTATGGGAATCGGATCCTGGGGTATAATGAATCAGTCGGGAACACTTGAAGGCTATATTCTTAATACATCGAGCTTCGAGGGATCTGTGACAGTGAATAATCTCACGCCCTTTTACGTGGACAATGATGGGCCTTACAGCGTATCAATGCAGCTCAACGCAATATTAGCCAATGTGACGCTCTTCGGTAACTCAAGCTATGTATTCTGGAACCAGAATGTTCTTTTCTACTCCGCAAGGACGAAGACAATAAATTTCATTGACAACATATGGAATTTCTCGTCTCCTAGCGCGCCGATAACGCTTAGCACATTCTATAACTACACAGGATACCCTGTTGTTCCCGAATATTACTATGCCATAGGTCCAGTATACAATGTGACAACACCCTTCACAGTGAATCTCTACCTGAATTCTACCATAATAGACAACAGGGATGCTGTATTCTTCAATTACACTGTATTCACGGGTAACAGATCAATCTCGGGATCGTTTGACAGGGTCATATTCAACAGCACATATGGTGTTCCTTCATCATTTGTGACACCAGAACCTCACTACATGATCAATGGATTCCAGGTCACTCCTACGGGCTACATTCCATACGATGCTGAACTAATGATAGGAGGACCCGGTGGAGGAAGCACATCTTCCATATACCAGATTAACGCAACCATGAGCCTCCGATATTACAACGGAGAAAGTTATGTATCTGTTCCATCAGCCTACGATTTCGGGACGGCTACTGGGGAGACATCGGAAGGTGTTGCTGAATGGTGGAGCGGCAATACTGTTCATCTGGGCCCTGGTCCTTCACTTCTCTACCCAATGTGGAACATATCCCAGAACCCAGGATACCAGCAGATGAGCGGCACTGTTAATCCAGGGAACGCATTCATATTCATGAGCCAGGGGCAGTTCAATGAGACTCTTGCTGCCTGGGCTCCTGTTGGATTAAACGGGCAGTTCACATACAGGCTACCTCCCGGCATGTATTCAGGAGAAATACTCATGAGCGAGTACGACCCTGTTAGCTTCATCTTCAACTCCTCAGAAAGTGTGAATTTCGACCTTCATAAGGATCTTTACATGGGCATCTACACCCCTCTGTACGCCTTCAGCAACTCCCAGCTTGCCGCAATATCTGCCAGGGGCAATGGGACTGAAAGCAATCCATACGTGCTTTACAACAATGAATATTCAGCGCTAAGCCCGCTCTTCTGGGAGTTCAACGACTATTCATTCCCAGTGTTCCCGGGTATAATGATAGCAAACACGAATGCATACGTGACAATAAGCCATGCATCACCATTCCTCCTCTACTATCCTCAGTTCACCTACGGTTATCTTGAGTATTATGGACTTCCTGCCTTCAACCTCCTGCAGACTGAACTTTACAACACATCCCACGTTTCAATAATGTACTCCCAGTTTTCAGGCTGGTTCACATCTTTCCTTGACGGTTTCCCTGCAGCGAACCTCATAGTATGGAACAGCTCATACACACTTGTAGCATACAACAACTTCAAGGGCATGGGGAACTCCATGCTTGTTTACGGCGGTACCGGAAACATGCTATTCGGCAACTACTTCCAGCAGGTGGCATCTGTTGCGCAACCAAGCACGCTTGAATACGGCAGCACCCCCATAGGGCTGAGCATCTATTCCTCAGGGAATACTATAATTAACAACAATTTCAATGTATATGTGACTGTTTATTCGCCTGAGTACAGCATATACTTTCCACCGGGAGTCTTCGTCGCATATAAGGTCTACTACAACAACACTTACAACATAACGCCTGTTCCTTCATCAACAGTCTTGAGTTTCAACGGTTACTCCCTCACGGGTTCTGTGGTGAACCAGGGTTTCATCTCGGGAAACACGTACTGGAATGCAGTGCCAGGGGTGGAATACAACGATTCTGGGCTAATAGCTAGCGGCGGGGACTTCTCACCTGTGTTCCCCATAATGTATAGCGTCACAGTTCACATATCAAATATTCCCATGAACGCCACAGCATTTGTGTATCTCATAGGAAATGGATACCAGGGGTATGTGTTCTCCTCCATGGGAACCAATAATGTGAATGTGCAGGCATTCAACGGCACATACTACGTGATGGTAGTGACATCAACGGGTGAATACTTCTCATTCCCGAATACTGTAACTGTGAACGGTTCAAATATTACGACGGAAGTGAATTTTTAATTTTTTTCTTTTTTATATCTTGAATTTTCTCGCACATTCTATTCCCGTTATTCTTAACATGAAGGTGAACAACCGGCTCATTTTTCCATTCATGGGAAACATCAATTCTCCCGTGTCAGAGGATCTACCTGCATTGTTTCAGCATGATTTTACATATGTGCTGAGTAGGGCACATCTGATACCATTGCGGAATCTCTGGTGCTATGCTTAGAGTTGCGCAGATCAGTGATATTAATCTTGGAGAACATTGTCTTGTAGCATTTAGAAATTGACGATATTTATAAATATATGAGAATGCATCACAATCTGTTGGACAGATTCAAGCAAAGGTGATTTGGAATTGGATAGAGAAGGCAATGCAATAAAAATAGTGTCATTTACCATTGTCCTGTTATTCCTGCTCTCCGGGTTATCATTTTTTGTTTCTAACGCTTCCAACTCTGGTCTCAACGTATCCGCAAGCTCATTCAGGACGATAAAAAATTCAGATATTTACGATGCCGCTGTAACAGAAAACAATGGCCCATCAAAAGATGCAATGCTCAAAATATCCTATCCTTTAAGAATTGATAACAGCACGTATCTGGGGGGATATAGCGGCATTGTAACAGTAATGGTCACATTTAAGTTGAATAATGAAACCTCCCTTCTGGACTTACTGAGAAACATATCTTCCCCCAACAGTGACGGGTTTCACAGATACATCACCAGGTCAGATTTTGAAATGATGTTTTCGCCAAGTATTGGTATCTATAATCGCTCTCTCAATTATTTCAAAAGTTTCGGCGTGAATGTACAGAGCTATTCAGATAGAATTTCTATAGTGCTGACGGGGCCATCTTCCATTATTTCAAGAGTATTCAATGTAAGTTTCGGTGAGTATGAGAACGGCCAAAACATATTCTATTCAATAGATCAGGAACCATCTGTACCCTACTGGATGGCCCCTTACATAGCCCAGATCTCGGGCCTTGACGACTATTACAGACCTGCATTGAACTATTTGCTTGAGTATGAGAATATAACCATTGACAAACAGTCATCCATGCTGTCAGGTTATCCCAGTCCTATAATATATAACGGGGTACAGGAAATATACGGATCCGATCTCCAGGTTGCATACGATGAACAGTCGCTATTCAATTTCGCGTATCCAGTAAATGAAGTGGTTGCCACAATCCTTTGGTCTGGCCAGTACGTTGGTCCAAATACAACAACCCCTTATGGAAATTTAACAAATGGTACGCTCCTAGGTCCCTTTGACCCATCGGATATTTATTCATATTATAATGATACCCTTCCCTCATGGGAGCCACATTCAAAAGTTATTGCCGTACCTTTAGATGGAGCACCAGAGCCAGGTCCTCTCGCATCGTATGATACGAGCGGTGCTGTTGGAGAAAACACTCTGGATCTAGAAATGGTTGGTAGTACCGCCCCGGGGGCAACAATATTCAATGTATATGGCCCAACACCAAGTAATACATACACTGATCAGGCTTTGGCATTCATACTTAATCCCAATTCAAGTTTTTCAGAGCTCAATAAGGTATCAGTTATTTCGAACTCCTGGGGGTCTCCGGAATACAATGACACAGCGTGGTATGAATATTTGCAGGAAGCTCAGGCTCGGGGAATTACAGTTCTTGCAAGCTCTGGCGATTCTGGGGATAATGCTAACAGCTCTAAGTACCTTGGTTCAAACTACCCTAATGACTGGGTGGAGTTCCCATCATCTATGGCATATAATTACTTCGGTGTTACCGCTGTTGGGGGGACCACACTCACATTGAACTCTAGCTTGAATATTGAGAGTCAAGTTGCCTGGTACATATCATCTCGTGATACTGCTAATGGTGGCCCTGCAGGAAGCACAGGTGGGATAAGTGAAGTATTCCCCGAACCAATATGGCAATCAGATACCATTGCTAACAAAGTGATAAATGGTCAGGGTAGAGGGGTACCAGATATTGCAGCTATTGCTAATAATACGATAATATATATTACTGTTGATGGAACGAGCTATTACTCTGGCCAGTATCCAGTTGGGGGGACATCAGTTGCATCACCAGTTGAAGCAGGAATAGTAGCTGAAATCAATGCAGTGTTATCCCTCAATAACCAGACTTCATTAGGATATCTGAATCCTCTTTTATATACACTGGGTAATGAACAATTAAGTTCATTAACTTATACAGATACCACTGGATATGATCTAACCGGATCTTACAATTCTTCTCTACCAACTCTTCCATTTTATAATGTTTATCAAGGCAGGAATCATATATATAACGCTACATATAGATACAATCTTGTAACAGGATGGGGTTCAATTGATGCCTACAATCTTACAATGTATGTATTGAATAAGAATTACTCTGGTGTTTATGGTGCTTTGGATGGCGTTGAAAACATCTTAAATTTAACGGGATTAAACGTTACTTCTTACTTTTCAAATGGAACAATAAATACAGCTTATAATGCGTCTATCCAGCAGAATTTCTTTGTGGCTAACAGTTTAGGGGCTCCAGTTTATTGGATTCAGAATGTTATATATATAAAGGGCTCTCAGAAAACTGGCTGGATTATGAATTATACAGGATGGGTAATCTATCCCTTTTACGGTCTTTATCGTAATGCTACAGTTTACGAATACAATTTTCCAGCTGGTAAATTTGTATCGCTCCCCCACACTTTTGTAATAAAGACGTGGATTTCAAATGAGGCAGTACCTATGGATCAAATTATGAATTTCCAGGTAAATTCACAAATCCTTCAAATATCAGTTCCGGGGGCATCTTTCATAATCGGGTCCTATAATTATTCGTATTTGTGGGAGGGAAAAGTGCATACGAACGGGCCCTATCCTTCAAATGCCAATCCGGGTGGATTAGCCCCACAATTTAGCTTGGTGGGAGGCCCTTCAGCAAGTACAGGTGATTTTGAAGCACCTACCGCCGGATACATGGAACCGTATATTTTACCAATAGGTCTGAAAAATTACATCAGCCCAATCACTTACACATTCACAACTTCAAACGATCAGACTGGAGAATTTGCACGGAATCTTAATTGGGTAAATCAAAATGGCAATTGGTATCTTTCTACTCTAACTGGTAATAATATTCAGGGGATAATATCTGTTGAGCCCAACGGACATCCTTATAATGTAACATTCATTGAAAATGGTCTGCTACCAGGAACTTCTTGGTCCGTAACATTGAACGGGACTACAGAATCATCCACAACAGATACAATAGCTTTCTCAGTACCAAATGGAACTTATTCATACACTATAGGATCAGTAACTGGATATACAATATCCACATCTTCTGGGAGCATAACTGTTAACGGTGCAAATGTAAATCAGGCTATAACATTCACATCAGTTGCAACAACTTCATACACCATCACATTCACAGAAACAGGATTGCCGTCTAGTACTTTATGGTCTGTGACTTTGAATGGATTAACGTTATCCTCTACAACAAACACAATATCATTCGATGAGCCCAATGGAACATATTCATACATAATAGGTTCAATCACAGGATACACATCGTCTCCATCCTCCGGTACATTAACAGTGTATGGAGCTAATGTGAATGTAGCAATAACGTTCACACCTATATCTGTTAAAACATATTCAATTAAATTCATAGAAGCAGGTCTTCCGTCTGGTTACTGGTATGTCAACATAACAGGCCAGCCATCATCTGGTCCAATACTATCATCCCAGGCATCATATTCGGTGTCCCTCCCAAATGGTTCATATTCCTATACAGTATCAACAGGCAACAAGGAGTATAAGCCATCATATACAGGATCATTCACAGTGAACGGTGCATCAGTCTCACAATCTATCACTTTCTCTGAAGTCAGTTACAATGTCACGTTCACAGAATCAGGTCTCCCTACTGGTGCAACATGGAATGTCACCCTTAACGGTGCCAAGTCATCATCGACAACATCCTCAATCTCATTCTCGGAACCGAACGGGACGTACTCCTATACTGTGGGAATCTACAACGGATATTCGGCATCTCCATATTCAAACTCAGTCACAGTGAACGGCGGGAATCTGAATATTGCGATTACATTTACACGGGTCACATATACCGTGACCTTCACTGAATCTGGTCTTGCATCAGGTACTTGGTATGTGAACATAACTACCACTTCTCAGGATTTCTCAGAGCCTGATACCACAACGTCTATCTCATTCTCGGAACCGAACGGCACATATTCTTTCACCGTTGCCACAAATTACAAGATCGATAAACCTTTAGTCAGCTCAGGTTCTTTCACAGTGAACGGTGCATCAGTCTCAGAATCTATAACTTTCTCTGAAGTCAGTTACAATGTCACGTTCACAGAATCAGGCCTCCCTACTGGGGCAACATGGAATGTCACACTCAACGGCGTGCTGTTATCACGGTCCTCATCCTCAATCTCATTCTCAGAACCCAACGGCACTTATTCCTACACAATTGGAATATATCAGGGATATTCTGCGTTCCCATATTCTGGTACAGTTACGGTAAACGGTGCGAATGTGAATGTTGCAATCACATTCACAAGGGTAACATATTCAGTTACGTTCACAGAATCAGGTCTTCCTTCAGGAAACTGGTATGTCAATCTCAGCAATGGACAATCATTCTCTTCCACGACGGACACAATAACATTTACTGAACCAAACGGTTCCTACACATATTCAATTTCAAGTTCCAATAAGGAATACGCTCCCCTGAGCCCAAAGGGATCATTCACAGTGAACGGATCAAATTTAAACATACCAGTTTCCTTCCACCTGGTCACATATGAGGTAACATTCTCGGAATCAGGCCTCCCATCAGGTTACTGGTATGTCAACATAACAGACCAGCCATCATCTGGTCCAATACCTTCATCTCAAACATCATATTCGGTGTCCCTCCCAAATGGTTCATATTCCTATACAGTATCAACAGGCTACAAGGAGTATAAACCATCATATTCAGGATTATTCACAGTGAACGGTGCATCCATCTCTGAATCCATTACCTTCTCCGAAGTCACTTTTACCGTGACGTTCACGGAATCAGGTCTTCCTACCGGAGCAACATGGAATGTCACTCTCAACGGAATTAAACTATCATCATCCTCCTTCTCATTAGTTTTCAACGAGCCAAATGGCACTTATTCCTACACAATTGGAATATATCAGGGATATTCCGCGTCCCCGTATTTTGGTACAGTCACAGTAAACGGTGGAAATGTGAATGTTGCAATCACATTCACCCAGGTCAAGTATTCAGTTACGTTCACAGAATCAGGACTGTCATCAGGTACATCTTGGTCCGTAACACTGAACGGCTTAACCGAGACATCAACAAATGCAACACTAACATTTAATGAACCAAATGGAACATATTCTTATGTAATTTCTGGTATATCCGGATATAGGGCAAACAGTTATTCAGGAACAATAAATGTTAATGGAAATCCAGTAAGTAATTCTATAACTTGGTCATTGATAACCTATCCAATAACAATAACAGAGAATGGGATATCAAATGGAACATCATGGTCTGCAACATTAACAGGAACAACATTCAACGGTCAATACATCAATATTACTTTGAGTTCAACAACTAATACACTAACATTCAATGAACCAAATGGATCTTATTCATACACAATCCATTTGCCATCAGGCTATCAGAGTAACAATGCTAAAGGATCAGTAAATGTGTCTGGGAATTCTGAGACTGCGACATTTACAGCACAACGAACAATGAATTACCTATTGATTGGAATAATTGCAGTGATAGTAATAATTCTTTTAGCCTTAGGAGTAATATTTTTAATGCGAAGCAAAAATAAACAGAAGGTAATGAAGCAGAAAGAACCACCTAAAGAAAGCTAAGTTTTTCTTTTCTTTATTTCGTTATTTTTTAATTCAATCCTCACCTTAGTCTTATTGTGGATCTTAATTGTCTTTCCCTCTTTAATCTTTTTCTGCTGATACCATAATGTTGATTTGTTTATCTCCGACTCCTTCCTTTTGGCAGGATCCAGTTTCGATTTCCTTCCCTTCCTCTTGTACTCTAAGGGTTTATCGAGCCTCAGATGCTTCTTCACAGTATTCCTACCCATGTGCATCCATCTACAAATGGACATTCCCTTCTCCCTCATCTCCCTGATCATATGCCATTCCTCCGGAACCACCATCGCACTCTTCCCTCTTCATGGAAAAGGGGGTGGTCAATTTTAGACGGCCGAAAATGATCAATTTTCAATGGCCTTTTACACTCCAATAACAGCAGCAATTCCTATGAGTATGAACATCGCAACCAGACCAATAACGAATATCCTTGCTGGGTTACTGTTTATTCCTCAAGCACCTTCTCAATCTTTTTCAAATATTCGGCAACTTTTCTTCCCTTGTCCGTCAGAGAGATCATGTTACGGGGAGGATAGGAAGATCTGTCAATCCTTGTTTTGATAAGTTCCAATTCTTTTAGTTTGTCTATAACTGAATAAAGTGATCTACCAGTTAATGGAAGCCTTTCAACTATGCTCTGGAAATTCGTTTCATCAACATTAGATAGGTAAATAAGGACCCGGAGATTTCCAGCCTGGCCTTCCAAGGTGCGCATATGGTTCCTGATACCCCTTTCAGTTGACATCTGACACGTATTACTTTGGATGGATTTAGACTATGTTATTCACTTGACATTCGAAATGTATTTATATCATTAATAATTACATGACAGGTGATATGTAATGAATAGAATTACAATATCGTATACGGAGAAAGAGGAAGTTTGGATTAATGAATATCCAGCGATGAAGGTCGATGCACTTTTCAGAAGAATGATCAATTTCCTAATCGAAAGTAAATCTCTGGGACTAGATCAAAATGATGCTATAGAGATTTCTAGGTCTACAGTACAACGTGGAATGGGTGTATCAATATGATCTTCCCTGAAGACTCCGAAATCAGGGAATTCACATCATACGCAATAAGGGCAAGGAAGATAATCATAGAGGAATTCGGTAAGCTGGAAGGAAGACCTCCAAATGAACTGGAGATTCAAGACCTCCTGAGGATGGTTGTTGTTCCATTTGGTATACTGAAACAGCAGAACGGCAGTTCCCATTTCCAGAATGTGCATTCATCGAAACAGAATCAGGAGAATGGGAAGAGGGATGTTGATTCCGTAATGGACATAGTGAAGGAACATTCAGAACTCTCAATAGAGGGGGAGAGGGTAGTGATGAAGAAGAAGATTGAACCTGTGGATGTTTTCTATGCAGTGAGGGATGAAATGGAGAGGAGGGGATGGAAATACATCAGGCCAAAACAGATGGGAGGGGATAAATGGGAACCGGGGTTCTT
>Ga0080003_1001954_pt1 | contig 10179 bp, 4 predicted proteins | sample JossMetagenome_FD_69206 | JGI IMG/M metagenome (GOLD analysis project Ga0080003, IMG submission 69206) | Hot spring microbial communities from Joseph's Coat, Yellowstone National Park, USA - JC2_E (SPADES assembly) (version 2) | ecosystem: Environmental > Aquatic > Thermal springs > Hot (42-90C)... | reverse complement strand
GTATTATGATCATGGGAACTGGTCCGGGAATGTAGTTGATGTTTGCCATGAAGAGCAATATGGAAGGGGAGAGTGAAGCCACAAGCAGTGCAACTGGGATGTGTATCGCTGTCAGGACTTCTTATGCCTTGAGCGAATAGAGCCTGAAGCTCTCCCTGTCTCCCCTGCCGTAGAACTCAGAAAGCCTTGAGAGGAGGACGGATGTGAACGGTAGTACGAGAATGGAAAGTGCGTTAATTAAGAGGAGAGAAAAGTTGTATATGCCCAGTTCTGAGAGGTTTATTAGAAATGAAACGATAAACCTGTCCACATACGTTGCACCGTAACTCACGAGGCCTGAGATGAATATTGGAATGGAATAGGAAAGCACAGGGGATAGAGAGACACCTGAATTTGTCTTAGGTGCTCCTCCCACTCTACTGTGAACGTAGTAGAGGAGAAGGAATGTTGTTGCATAGTATCCCGCTATCCAGGCGAATATTATCCTGATGGGGTTGCTGTTTATAAGCAGAAGGGGAATTATCAGGCCGTACCCCACTGCATAGTTGAATATATTCAACATGCCGTTCAGCCTGAAACTCTGGAGTCCGAGGAGCATGTAGAGTAATATGCCGTTGAATATGGTGGCGAATATTTCAACATCCATCAGCCTGAGGTAGTCTAAATAGGCGTAAGAATGGAAGAAGAGGAGGGCGAATGCAGGTGAAAGGAGCCAGAGGGTGGCGAATGCAGCGAGGGACAAAAGGAAGCCGACGGCAGTGAATTTCCTGACCAGCGCCCTGATCATCCCGTCCTCCCCCCTCCCGAGGTGGTATGAGATGAAATGCTGTATACCAGTCTGCAGACCCAGGGAGAAAACTGTGCCGAAAAGGAATGCAATGGCACTCAGCAGTGAAAACACCCCAACAATCTCAGTGCTGTAGAAATGGATTATGAATATGTAGAACAGGCCGCCGACGACAACGAGCGTCAAAGAGGAGAGGTACTGCCAGTATGCTCCCCTTATCGTCGTATCCCTGCTGTCGTAGAGGGTCATTTATTCCTTAAGCTCTCCTGTACTAAATATATTTCATTTGTATTACATCTTGGTTGAATAAGGAAAGGGGAGATAGATCAGCAAATGGAAGAATGTGCGTGACATTTTCTACTTCAGCTTTCCTGCCGTCAGATAGTGTCATAAATATGTGTACTTTTAACGATACTTCTTACTGAACTTTGACGCATCACCCAGTCCTGGCACCTACTGGGCAAAAAGGGTGAAATGCGTGGAACAGGGATGCGTGATTGAACTGTTCTCCCTTTTTCTATAAAACCGAATTCAATTGCATTCTGCCGTCGGCAAAATGAATGGAGGACAGAAACGGCATTCGTGCGTGTTTCTGCAAAAATTGTGTAACTCAATCTTCCGCATCAACCAAAATGTGTTTGTGATGGATGGTAAGAAAAATAAAAAATAAATTAAATTTGATTGGGAAATCACTCCTTCTTCATCCCGAATCTCCTCTTCAGGTCCCTTGTGCTGAGCAGGCCGGCGACCGCTATTCCCAGTGTCACGACTATGAGCGCTATTATCACTATTTCGTATATGAGGCCGTAGTTGATTATGTTGTTGACATTCCCGCTCACGCCGTTAATGTCTGCCTTCAGAACTCCGAGGGACGTCTTTATTGTAGCAACGTTACCGCTGATCGATGTCACATTGCCTGTGAGATTCCCGATGGACGTCTGCACTGTTGCAACACCGTTCTTCACTGAGACTAATGTGGCATTGATTAATGAGAGGGATGTCGTTATCTGCCCGAGGGAAGTGTGCAGTTGAACAACGCTCCCATTCACTGCTGTAATGCTGGCGTTTAAAGAGCTGAGGGAAGCCTCCATCGTTCCGAATGATGTCTTGATGTATGCCATGGAGCTGTTTATTGAAGATATAGTTGCGTTAAGCTCGCTGAGCGGAACCTTGAAGGCTGCTGTGATGGTTGAGTTGACAGACGCGATGATATCAGCTATCTGTGAGGATGATATCCCAGTTATCATTGCACCGTTCCCGCTCACAAGTCCAAGGAGGACCCCCTGGCTCCCTGGCATAGTATATGTCTCGCTGCTGACTACAGTGGTACTTGGAGCTGAAGACGTACTGGCCTCGGTTGTGTACGTATTCTGCTGCCAGGAGAGAGTCAGGTTCCAGTAATTCCCGGGCTGGCCGTTGGGCATGGGGAATGAGCCGTTTATGTATCCGGAGGTGGTCACAGATGCCACTGTCGTGTAGTAAGCAGAACCGTTCAGGAAAACCGTCACATATATGTTTCCGTAGTAGGGGCTTGAGCCACCTGGAGGGGTGGGTGTGTGAGGAATGTTCGATGTCCCGGGCTCCCATGCGTAATTCACCATCTGTCCGGGGAAGGCATAATTTCCCCCTGGGAGTGAGAGCGTTGTGCTCGCAGTGACATTGAACTGCTCTGACGCTACCTTTGCGAAACTTGATGTCTGGTATACAGATATTTCGTATGTACCGGGAGAAACCTCAGGTATGTAGAAATTACCCGTAAGCGACCCGGTCCCGTCAGTTTCCCCTGTAAACACAATATCCTTCCCGAAGTAGATGGAATAGTAGGTGTCAGCAAGGAAATGGTTGAGCGTGAATGAGACCTCAGTTCCCATCGTAGCCGTGTAAGAACCCCCCACGGATGCCGAGAATGAGGGGTAAACAGTGTAGTTAGAGTATGCCATGTATGTGCTTGAAGAATACGTTGCCTTCACAACTATGCCGTATGTCCCGGATGGCTCTGCAGGAAGTGTTGCTATTGCAGTTGAGGCGAATGCCCCATATGTCAGCGTCTCAGAGTTAGAGGAGGGTGCCCCGCTGAGCGAATTCGTGAAATAGTACATTGTGACTGTTGCGAGTGAGTAGAATGAGTAACCGACTATGTAATACCCAGATATTCCTGAGCTTGAATATATTGGGACCGCCTGCACAGTTCCAGAGTCAAGGGATGAGGCAGGGTATGAGACTACAACGGGGGAAGAGTATATGGCTCCTGAAACTGGGGCACCGGAATACGTTATACTCAGGTTGTAAACACCGTATGACACGGAAGGAAGGGTGAATTTCACCGAAGCGGAGGAAGTCGTCGAAGAAAGCACCTGCGTGGAAATTGTGCTTGAACCTACCGTGAATGAGAGTTCATTGCCTCCCAGGTAAAGGTTGTATGATGTTTCCAGTCCCGGATAGACGAGCGAGCCTGCTGGTATTATTCCGCTCACTGTCAATGTCTGGGTTGATCCCGCCTCGACTATCTGGGGGACATTGTAGCTGAATGACGGCTTCGGCACAGCTGTATACCCGTAGCTGTTCCCCGCATAGCCTGGAACTGAGCCGGTGCTGTATTTAAGCGTTATTGCTGATGTGGTTGTCCCTGATGTATAGAATGAGGTGAATGTGAATATGAGGGTGCCGTTGGAAGCTGGGGAGAGCTCAAAAAGGGTTGATGAGACCAGCGTTCCTGAGGATACGGACGTGATCGATGAACCCGATACGGCAGCGGTATCAGAAAGCGTGTATGTTGTCCCAGGGGTAAGGCCAAGTGCGTGCACCGAGTAGTGCCCCCCTGAAGGGAAGTATTCTGAAGCTGACACCATAGGAGTGCCTGCAGGGTCGTAGACAGCGAAATAGCTTGATACAGTCACAGACTTGCTTATGTAGTATCCAGACGATGATGCTACTGCATAGTAGCTGCCTGCGGGTACAACAGGAATGTATCCAGTAATTGAGATGAACCCGTTGGAGTCAGTCGTCCCCTGGCCTATAATGAATGCGCCGAACGTAATTGAAACAGGAGAACTGGCAGGGAAGTTGTACAGGTATGCTGTGTAAGAGGCTCCGGGATAAACATTGCTGTCCACAGTTGAAGGGGTGAATACGAAACCTAGTGATACGGGATTCGGGACTGAAATGTATATCGCATTTTGCTGGGTGTAGGATGTTGTATTGTAATCAACTGTGATAGGTGCCGGCCCCGTGGTAGTGAGCGCAGTAGGGAGTGTGACGGAGACGGAGAATGTGCCTGAAGATGATGCTGTTGTCGCACTGTTCACAGCCTTCTCAGAACCTACTGTGATTCCGTCCGCAGTTATTGTTGCGAGGGATGGGAAGCCGTAGCCTGTGAGTGTGAACTGTGAGTTAGCGGCACCAGATATGTCCTCGGGGGACGTTGTTAAAATCGGTCCGATTGTCATCTGCGCATCCGCAGTAATTCCGTAGTTGGGGGAGGATGATGAGGTCTCCTCGGCAACAACGCTGTATGTCCCTGCGGCCACTTCAGGCACTGTGAATGTCTCACCTGATGGGATGCCACCGGACGTCGTGGTTGTGAAAGATGCAAGGAATGTGTTAAACAACGGTGAACCCTGCTGGCCTGAAAGGTATAGGGAAAGGGTTGATGATGGGTCCCAGCCTGAACCCGTCACAGTACCGGTGGTAGTTGGCTGCGTTCCCACAACTGATATGGATGGCTTGATGATTGATGTGACTGTCACGGCAGTGGGGGAAGTGAACTGCGCTCCCGAGGTTGTGGGGGATGAAGAGTCACTTGCAAATATGTAGTACGTTCCCTGGAGTGATGATGGAATGGAAAATGTAACGTGGGCGTTGTTGAGTGTGGACGTGCCTGTTGGAAGGGTGAATGAAGAAATGTATCCACCGAATATGCTGGTGGAAGCTGTCGTGGTGCCTATGTAGAAATATACAACGCTGCTGGTTGCAAATGTTCCACCGCTCGCATCCACAAGTGTCTGGGTGCCGGCGGAGAAAACTGTTGGTGAATAGCTCACGCTCCCCGTAGCAGTCGCACCTGCCAGTGAAGATGTGAATGCAACGGAGGCGAGCATCATGACTGCGATCAAAATTATTTTTGTTTTCGGGTACATTTATGGACCTCCAAATCCTTAATGAGAAGTGAAATATAAAAATATTGCTTTAAAATTATATGAAAATAAATAAAAAAGGAATAAAGTTATGCCAGTTTACTGCTTCTTCTGCTCTTCAAACTTCTTTGAAAGCTTGTTCGTGTTGCTGACTGCCAGGAACGCTATGACCAGGGTGATCAGTATAAGCACGATTGCAACAATCAGGAATATCTCAAGCGTTGAGAAACCCTGCGTGTTCGTGTTTATCTTGCCCACGGTTGTAGTCAGGTTTCCAAGGCTCGTCTTTATGGTTGAAACTGTTCCGTTCGTTGCTGTTACAACACCTGTGAGAGTTCCGAGATCAGTTTTTATTGTCGCTATGCCGTTGCCGTTCGTTGTAACCTGCGTGTTTATTCCTGCGAGTGTCGTCTCGACCTGACCCAGAGTTGTGTTTATAGTGACTATGTTCCCGTTGAATGCTGCTATGGATGCGTTGAGCGATGCAAGGGATGTTTTGATGCTTCCAAGATCCGTAAGCACGAGGGCCTGCCCAGAGCTTATGCTCGCAACTGTTGCATTTATTGCCTGAAGAGTCGTTGTCATCGTTCCGAACGCTGTTGTGATCTGAACTATGTCACCGTGCAGTGCAGTTATGTTTGCACTGAGCTCGCTGATGGGTACCTGCAGGGTTGTTGTTATTGTGCTTGAAAGCTGTGCCTCTATGGTCGCAATTTCTGATGATGATATTCCGGTGAGCAGTGCTCCGTTACCTTGGACAATATCCAGTAGTGCCGGCTCTGAAACAACAGTACCTGAATTCTGGTAGGCTGACCCGGCTGTAGTTGTCGATGTTGGGCTTCCTCCGGCTAGATAAACCACTGTTACAGTCTGGCTCCATAAGAATGTCACATACCACCATGTTCCAGGTGCAGCGTTAGGAGCAAGGAATGACCCATTAAGGTAAATGGTACCGGCAACAGTGCCGTAAGCCGCTGGGGATGTGGTGTATGATGTACCATTCAGGAGAACTGTCACATATATCTGACCGTATGAATATTCACCGCCTGTGACACCATTATAGTACGCTGTTCCTGGGGCGCCAGGCATGAACCCTGTCGCCGCCGGAATCACGCTGAATGTGGATATCTCACCAGGGAATGCGTATATTGCTTGCTGAACCTCTAGAGTTAGCTGCTGTGAATATGCAAAGGATGTGGTTACGGTTGATGACTGGACGAAATCAAGGTAATAGGTGCCTGAAGATGTCAGCACGGGTATGAGGACAGTGAGATTCAGGTTGCCGTCTGAGTTTGTGGTGAATGAGCCGAGGTTTATTCCGGCCGCTAGAGGTACTGGTGATGCTGATGACGTTGTAAGATATACTGTGTATGCAGTGTTTGGACTGAGACTGTTAAGGTATGCAGTCACATTGCTCCCCGAATTTGCCGGGACCCCGAAATATGATTCATAGTCTGTTACAGGGGAACCGGAATTATCGAGGAAAGGTGAAGGAATATACGAAGCCGCTGGTTCCAATTCATAAAGATAAGCGGCTGCCCCGGGGACAGTACCAGTCACGGCACCACCGGCTATGCTGAGCCCGTTCACACTGAACTCCAGAAGGAATGAAACGCTCCCAATAGTGTTGGGCGGCGCAAACTTATAAGTTGCAGCACCAGTTGAATCTGTGGTCACAGTCGCAGTGTTGGGTCCAGTAGCAGTATAGTACGTCACGGTAACTGCAGTGTTAGCGGGGAAATCGTAAAGATCGAACTTCACGTCGTATTCGTATGCATTAGGGTCTGGATACATTAGGAATGGGGAACCCGATGCCCCTGTGCCTGATATAGTAGATGTTACTGCAGGATTCACGTAGACAGTAGCACCTGAAGTACCCGCAACGCTCACAATGAACTCATTGTTATTGAAAACGGGTCTGCTGACGCCGTAAGTAACGCCGGATGATGTGGATCCGCCATAAACTGTCAGTGTATAAATGGATGCTGATGAAGGTGCAACGAATGATACTGTTGCTGTTCCTGATGAGGAGCTGACGAATGTCGTCTTCGTATTTGTGAATGTTACGTGACCTGTGCTAGCGAGATAGTAGTGCACCGCAGAGGTGGAAGATGTGGGTTCAACATAGACGGAATAAGGACTGATTGAGCCGGCAGATTCAGGCGTTGCTGCAGCACCGTATGGTACCAGACCGGTGAAACTGAGTGTTACTGTCTGGCTTGGAGAATACGAAGTGGAGAGCGTTGTGACTGCATAACCTATTGCAAGGTAATTTGCTGAACCGACTGAGCTCATGGATGGCACAGATTCCACTGTTATGGACTCTGATGTACCAGTGGAAAGTCCATAGTATGTTATGTGATAAGATAATTCAAGAGTTCCAGTTCCGTCAGCTACGAATGCCGGCACTTGTTTATCAAATGTCCCCTTTGTGACCTTGACAGTTAAATCGCCATAATAATCTAAGAGTGCAATGTTGCCTGTGCCGAAATATGTGTAGGCACCGGTGTCGTTTATGTTATACATCTGGAATGGGGCGTAGCCCTGGACAGTAACAGTTACCACTGAAAGTGATGAGGCGGCATACTCGCCGTTAAGGTTGTTGCCTGCAGAATCTGTTATAGACACTTCTGCTTGAACGGTGAAAGTGGTTGAAGCAAAAACTCCTCCAGTCTCTGCAAAAACGCTGTAAGTTCCGGCCTGAACATATGGCACCATATACACGTCATAACTCAGGAAGAAACCATTCCCGTCTGCGGTTATGCCCGTAAATGTTGTTCCGTCAAATGTCACAGTAACGGATGAACCAGCCAGGAAGCCGTATCCCACTATTTCCAGTGGATCACCTGCGACACCGCTGTTCGTTCCTGTGTATATATCAGTGACGCTCAGTGTCGTTGAGACACCGGGGACTGATACGTAGATAGATGCGGGGAATGAGAATGTGCCTTTTGATGTTGTTATGACTATTGTCTGCGGCCCGCTGGTACTAATCTTGCTTACAATGGATGTGACCTGCAACGATATTTGTCCTGTAGTACTAACAGTTCCGCTTGCAGCTAGAACTGCTGAGACTCCGCCAACTGTGACTGCTCCAGATGCCGTACCTGATACAGTCGCGCCTGCAGGGAATCCGTACCCTTCAATGTAGAATGAGGAGCTAAGTGCCCCGCTTATACTTGTAACAGCACCAGCTGATGGTGATGGGCTGCTGCCAGTCCCTATAGCAGGTTGAAGTGTGAAAGTTGCGTCTGCAGTTATACCTGTGTATAACGTCCCGGTACTTTCCTGGGCAATGACAGCATAAACGCCCGATGGGGATGTTGTAGGTACTTCAAGGTACGTTTTCGCGGGTATCACACCTGTACCAGAAACAGTCACCGTTGTACTACTGGGGTATACTGTGAGAGGTGTAGACCCCGGTATTCCGAGGTAGAATGTAAGTGTGGCTCCAGATTCCCAGCCTGACCCAGTTACAAGAAGAAGGCCACCTGCTGTCTGTGATGTGGGTGCGATTGTTATAGTTGGCGTAAGGGTAGTCACCGTTACTGCTGTTGAGGCAGCAAAGGCAGATGTAGCTACGTCCTCTGAAAGTATGTAATATGTCCCTGCCGCAGTTCCAGATGGTATTGTGAGATTGACAGCCTGACCGGGAGCGGATGCGAATGATGTTGCGCCTGCTGGCAGTCTAGCTGTGCCTATGAGCGGATCGCTGCTTGAATATGTCGTGGTTGTCCCCAGGTAGAAGTTAACTACCCCACCAGAAGTAAAGCCGCTACCTCCAATAACCGCAGTTGTTGTCTGTACGCCTGCAGTGAATACTGTAGGATCGTATATTGGTGATGTGATTGTTGCCGCGTATGCAGGTTCTGCTGCCATAGAGATTACTGCTAGAGCGCTGAAAATCATTGCTAAAGTGATCAATACCGTAAGCATTTTTTTAGAGTTTAGTTTACTCATGTTAATTTTTCCTCCAACTAAGGGAGAAGTGTTACTGTATAAATAGTTTATGAATAATACATCCAGATGTCATACCTTTCAATGATGAAAAAAATGCAATTAATCCTTCAGCTCCGGAAACGTAATTCTGATAATTTATTTTTTTGTCTGACATGATTCTGGGATAATAGCGGCCCAGCCAGGCAGCATGTGGGTGGGATGTGTCTGATCGTCAAACTATTGTGATCGGTAAATTCGGGTACAATGAATGTGTTTAAGCGCAAGATCCAAGAGTTGCGGGCATCTACACTGGCAGCCTTGGGCATTTCTATGTACGGGAGGCTGAATGATCCGTGCATATAATCGTCCTACTTCCATCACAGCAGACCAAAGGGATGGTCTTGAGGGAGGGGGAAGATCATTGATCCGCACTCACGTTTCCCGGCAGGACCTGACTGGATCGTGCCTTTGATTATGGCCGGAGATTCATATATCCATTAATTTCCCTGGCAATCCTGCCAGGTATCCCTGAGCACCTCCCTTCTTGATTCGCTGTTCTAATGCGATCTCACCCCCGTCTTTCTTGCGGCGGATACACGTCATTGGTTATGCACTCCAATACAGTTTGGAAAGTTGTTGCACTGAAGGCTGCAAAGGATGCATTCCACCCTTTTATTGCAATACCCTGCAACCGGGCGTGAGGGAGTTGAGTGCGGGGAGCTTGATCATCTGATATCGCCCTTACTACCTTTAACATGGAACACTTAATTCAAAACTGTCAAAATATATAGAGGATTTCTAAAAACTCTAGTATTTTACCAGATCTGGTATGAATAAACTTTATTCATGCAGGGGCCATGGAACGGCATGGCTAACATTCTTGATGAATCTTTCAGGGAAATATACAGGGAAAGAATGTATCATGATCCTCTGCCATTTATGAAGGATGCAATAGACTGAAATGCATTCCCTCCCCTGTTGGAAGATCTATACAGAAACAATACTGACAAGGGAGGGGCACCAAACATTCCCATAGTAATCATGGTGAAGGTGCTCTTCCTTCAATCCATATACAACACAAGTGATGAAACTACTGAGAGGGAAATTCATGACCGCATATCATTCATGAATTTCTTTGACATGAGAGACTCCCTGATGCAAGGACAATATGGCTGTTCAGGGAGAGGTTGTCCACTACAGGAAGGGATAGAGTGATATGGAATGAACTACAGAGACAGCTTGATTCAAAAGGAATCAAGATAAAAAATGGAACAATCCAGGATGCAACTTTCATAACCTCAGATCCAGGTCATGAGAAGC
>Ga0080003_1001337_pt2 | contig 10183 bp, 10 predicted proteins | sample JossMetagenome_FD_69206 | JGI IMG/M metagenome (GOLD analysis project Ga0080003, IMG submission 69206) | Hot spring microbial communities from Joseph's Coat, Yellowstone National Park, USA - JC2_E (SPADES assembly) (version 2) | ecosystem: Environmental > Aquatic > Thermal springs > Hot (42-90C)... | reverse complement strand
CTCTTCGCTGATTTTTCTGATAGACTTTAAAATTTTCCCGTTCTTTTTATCAGCATGATTCTTTTGATTTACGAGGTCTTTATACTCTTTGTGTTTGCCGCTGTGCTTGCACTGGATATCAACAGCGCGAGGGGTGGGCGGCAGGGAGATGGTATATACACAGGAAAAAAGAGATATGCACCACGTGTGCTTGTTATCCTTCCAGCGAAAGGCCGCGACCTACACCAAAACGATAATTTTCTGTCTCTCAAAAAACAGGATTACGGCAACTATGACCTTGTTGCTGTAGTAGATTCAATGGATGACCCTGCCGCCAAAACAGCAAGGCGCCTCGGCATACTTACATTTGTTGCAAGAGGAAAATGTAGTGCGTGCAGCGGAAAGAACAGGGCGATCGCATACGCCCTGCGCAGATTCAAGGATTATGATGTATATGTTATAGCAGATTCTGATGTAAATGCAAAAAGAGACTGGCTCAGTAAGCTGATAGCCCCCCTCTCAAATCCGGGCACAGGTATCTCAACTACCTTTCCAACTTTCATACCTGTGGACCGCGGGCTCTGGTCTTACGTCAAGATGCTGTGGGGGCTTGTGGGAAAGAGCCTTATGTCGAGCAGGCTTACAAGGTTCGGCTGGGGAGGCTCGCTCGCCTTCAAACGGGATATTGCAGATGAGAAGCTGCTCTACATGCTCACGCGTTCGAGATATGCTGTTTCAGACGATATAAGTATAACAAGACGTGTGAAGGAGATGGGGCTATCGATAGCGTATGTAAAAGATGCAGAGCCTGTCGTATACGTCAAGGAAACAAAGGAAAGCTTTGTCGAATGGGCGAACAGGCAGACGGCCCTTACACTCCTCGGTTATAAGAACAATCTTTACATAGGGGTTGCATATTATTCTGCTGAACTCCTACTTTTCGCTTCTGGAATAATAATGCCTTTTACTGTAAATCCTGTTTTTGCAGTTCTGCTGCTGCACTTTGTAATAAGCGAATACAAGGCATTCATGCGCTCTCCGATAAGGCCCCCGGTACTTTTCCTTGTGGCGATGGCGATGCCGGCGCTTTACCTTTACAACCTTCTAAAGGCCTCGAGCATGAAAAATATAACCTGGAGGGGCAGGAGTTATACCGTAAAATAACTGATTTTGACATACGCACTGCTATCGGCTGGCGCATGCGCACCGATAAAGCGCCAAACGAAGCAATTTTAATAGTTATTCCTTAATACTTTATGAGGCTTGACTTCGATTGTTCTTGTACTTGATACCTAATATACTTGTATACTTATGCTTGATGAACGGTGAAAAAAATGGTTGTTGCAAATCCAGAATACGCGATCGCAGCTGCGATTGCGATTGCAGGAGGTCTTGTAGGAACGGGCATGGCGCAGCAGGGAATAGGCGCTGCAGGCATGGGCATAATAGCTGAGAGGCCTGAGAAATTCGGGCAGGTGCTGTTCTTCTTCGTTATACCTGAAACCCTCTGGATAATCGGCTTCGTGCTCGGACTTATACTGCTGCTTCAGATACTTTGAGACCAGTGCATCCCATGGGGCTTGAAGAGATATTGAAGGGCATAAAAAGCCGCAAGGAGGCAACGCTGGCACAGATCGCCAGTGATACCAAGGCGCAGATAGACAAAATAATAGGAGAGGCAAAAGAGCAGGCAAAGGCGATAGCCAAGGAAGGCAGGGCGCGCGCAAAAAGAGATGCTGAGCTGATAGAGGCGAGAGAAACTTCAAAAGCAAGGATAGAGGGCAAGATGATATACAATAACGCACTTAATGATAGAATAGAAGAGGCGCTCACTTCTATCAGGAATGATCTGGGCAGTTTTACGAAAAGTGACACATACAATAAATTGCTTGATAAGCTTGCAAATGAAGTGCTTGCAGGCCTCGGCAATGACTGCACGATCTTTGCGAACAGCAATGATATTGCATACCTAAAAGGCAAAATAAAAGGAGGAAACTTGGTCCAGGCAAAGGAGAAGTTTATAGGAGGCATAAAGGCAGTGTCAAAAGACGGAAGGAGGGAGATGGATTATTCTCTTGAGAGTATTATGGAAGGGCTTCGGGATGGGCTTGCGTCAAGGATTATAGAGGAATTGAGGAGAGAGGAATGAGCGGGGACTCAACCTACATAGGCAAATACGGCCAGCTTCGTGTGCTGAGCACGCAGTTCCTCAGCCCGGGCTTTATAGAGCAGCTTGCGGAAAGGGAGGGGAGCGAGATACTTAAGGCGCTCTCTTCAACCACATACAAGCAGGAGCTCGACAGCCTGTCTGCGCTTTACAAGATGCCGGACCTTTTTGAGGCAGTTATAAATGCACATGCAATGAGGATGATGAGGTATGCGCTGTTTGCAGTGCCGCCTGGGGCAAAGGACTTTGTAGTTGCATACCTGAACAAGTTTGACATAGAAAACATAAAGCTGATCCTTTCATCAAAATTGCTAGGATATGATGTGGAGCACACAGAGAACTTCCTGATGGTGCAGAGGAATATACCTGCGGGCGTTGTGGGCGGAGTCATCAGCAGCAGCGACTACAAGAATATTATAGGCCAGAAGGACATAGAGGGTGTGGTAAAGGCGCTGACAAGATACGGCTACGGCGTGGTTCTGCTCAAATACCTTGACAGAGTAAAGAAGGAGAACAATCTATCCTCAATGATACTTGGGCTCGACACATACTATTATGAAAAGCTGTTTGAAGAATACAGGTTCCATAACAGCGAAGATGGTAACGTAAGGGAGTTCCTGCAGGAGCTTGTGGATATAAAGAATATAATCAGCATGGTGAAGGCCTCATCGCTCTCTTATACGCCAACAAAAGAAGACTTCATACCTAACGGCAGCATACCTGAGGCGAAGCTCGCTGAGATAGCATCTAAGGGCGTGGATGCGATAAAGAGTGCATCTGCGTTCAGAATAGACAGTGCGATAGAGACGTATAAGAGTGCGCCTTTCATAAGCCTGATTGAGGTTGCACTGAAGAGGGAGCTTTACAAAAAGTGGCTCGGAGTGTTTGAAAGATCACCGTTTTCAGTCGGCTTCATACTTGCGTTCATGCTTAAGGCAGAGATAGAGAGAGATGAATTAAGGAATGTATGGCTGGTAAAGTTCTACGGAGTCAGAAAGGAGATCGCAGAGACCATGAAGGTACTGAAGTACATCAAATCGTAAGGCGCAGGCGCAATGTATAAAACAAAACTGTAGAGGTTGTGGTTCAATGGTGTTGGAGACAGAAAGGATTGCTGTCATAGGAGAAAGAGATGTTGCACTCGGCTTCAAGCTGGTCGGAATCAAAGATGCATTTATAGAAGAGGGTGCGAGTGCAGTGGCATTGCTGCGCGAAATGCTGGAAAAGAAGGAGTACGGGCTTGTAATAGTTTCAAACACGTTGCTAGAGCACATGGATACACAAACGCTCAGGGCTGCTGAGACCTCTCTCAAGCCTATAGTGGTTTTTCTTCCGGTGAAGGAAGAGGAGAACAAAGAATCGGTAGAGCAGCTTGCAAAGAGAGTGCTCGGCGTAAACATACAAATGCTAAAATGATCAAAAGGGAAATCTATGAGCGGTAAAATATACAGGGTCTCAGGGCCTGTTGTGATAGCAAGGGGCCTTGAATCACCGAATATGTATGATGTTGTAAAGGTAGGTAATTCAGGCCTTATAGGAGAGATAATAAAACTCCAGGGGGCTGACACGATAATACAGGTCTACGAGGACACGACAGGCCTGAAGCCAGGAGAGCCTGTAGAGTCTACAGGCACGCAGCTTTCAGTTGTGCTAGGGCCCGGGCTCATAGGCTCGATATATGACGGCATACAGAGGCCGCTTGATAAGATAAAAGAGGTTTCAGGAGACTTCATAACGAGGGGCATAAACGTAGACTCGTTAGACCAGAGAAAGAAGTGGCATTTTGTTCCGCTCGCAGGTATCAAAAAAGGCAGCATTGTTAAGGAGGGGCAGGTAATAGGCGAGGTGCAGGAGACAGACCTTATAAAGCATAGGATAATGGTGCCAATCGGCGTAAAAGGTGCTGTAGAGAGCATAGAGGAGGGAGACTATACAGTTAATGATACAGTAGCAAAAGTAAAAACAGAGAAAGGGAGCATAGAGGTAAAGCTGGCGCAGAGATGGCCGGTAAGGGTCCCAAGGCCCACGCTCAGCAAGCTTGCACCCGAGATTCCGCTTATAACAGGACAGAGGGTTGTAGACACATTCTTCCCTGTGGCGAAGGGAGGCACCGCCGCAGTACCAGGACCTTTTGGAAGCGGAAAATGTGTTACCGGAGACACAGAGGTCCTTCTAGGAAATGGAAACATAAAAACCATAGAAGAGCTATTCAACGAAAACAAGTACAGTCCCGGAAGCATCATCAAGTTTGAGAATGACGAGCAGATAATATTCCTGAAAAAGCCTATCAGCATATACTCTTTCATGGATGGAAGGATAGTCAAAAGTGAGACAGACACACTATACAAGGGCAAAAGCTCGAGGATCGTGGAAATAAAGACAAGGGCAGGACGCATTGTAAAGGTAACTCCGATCCATAAGTTGTTTAAGGTAGCAGATGGAAAGATCGAAGAGACAGAAGCCGCAGCATTGAAGCCTGGAGATTATATAGCAGCTGCAAGGAAATATGATGTAGAGCAGAAAGACATGGAAATAAAAGCAGATATGCTGCCGAAGGATCTGCGTGTTGTTGATGCAGGATTGGCGAGAGGAGGCAAATCTGACAAGACTCTGCGCATACCAGAGAAGATCAGTAGAGAGCTCGGCGAATTTTTTGGACTGTACACAGCCGGAGGTTGTATAAGAGATACAAACACAGTTGTGTTTACAAATTCTGACGCATCGCAGCTAGGCAGGTTTGCGTACCTCTCTGCCTGCATTTTTGGTTTGGAACCGAAATATGAGAAGACTCAGGAGGGGCAGCGTAAGCCTAATATGAAGATTTACAATGCAGATCTTGCAAAATTCCTGTCAGTGTTTGGATTCGGATGCGCTGCGCAGGAGAGGGCGATACCTGAAGCTGTCATAGGCTCAAGCAATGAAGTGCTGGGCGCATTCCTTAGCGGCTACTTTGCTGGTTCCGGCTCATTCTACAATAAGGAAGTGAGGCTTTCAACAGCAAGCAAGAGGCTGGCGACACAGCTAGTATATGCACTTTCAAGATTTGGTATACTGAGCAGCATTTCCAAGAGGAATGTTAAAGGCTCTGCCTATTACAGTGTAAGTATAAAAAGCAAAGAGGACTTGGCGCTTTTCTACAACATAATAAGCAAGAGCATTGAAACTGAGAAGGTCAGAAAACTCAGAGATTATGTAATTGGTCGATCAGAATATGATGAAGAGAGCCAGGCATTGAATGGAAACGATAGCATTAATAATTGTATTGGTGAAAGCAGCATGAGGGTGCAAAGTGCGGGTAGATATATCGAGTTAGTAAGCATGAATTCAGGAAGCATGCAAACTATTATGCAGGAGCAGAGCGTTGCAAGATTAGGCGAATCACTCGATTACAATTACATATTCTTCGATCAGATTAAGGAAATAAGAATCCTAGAGGGAGAGTTTGATGTATATGATGTGTCAGTGCCCAAATATGGGATGAATTTTATCGGAGGCAACGGCGGCGTAATACTGCACAACACAGTCATACAGCACCAGCTCGCTAAATGGAGTGATGCAGAAGTTGTGATATTTGTTGGATGCGGGGAACGTGGAAACGAGATGACAGAAGTACTCTCAACATTTCCTGAGCTCAAAGATCCTAAGACAGGCAAGCCGCTCATGGAGCGCACAGTGCTTATAGCAAACACCTCGAACATGCCTGTGGCTGCAAGAGAGGCAAGCATCTACACTGGCATAACAATAGCAGAATATTACCGCGACATGGGATACAGCGTGGCGCTCATGGCAGACAGCACATCGCGCTGGGCAGAGGCGCTCAGAGAGATCTCAGGCAGGCTTGAAGAGATGCCGGGAGAGGAAGGCTATCCGGCATACCTTGGCAGGAAGGTTGCGGAGTTCTATGAGAGGGCAGGAAGGGTAAACACGCTCGGGGGCGCAGTGGGCTCTGTGACTGCGATAGGCGCGGTATCGCCTCCAGGTGGTGATATCTCTGAGCCGGTGTCACAGAACACGCTAAGAGTGACAAGGGTCTTCTGGGCACTTGATGCGGCGCTTGCAAACAGCAGGCATTTCCCATCAATAAACTGGCTTACGAGCTACTCGCTTTACATAGATGATTTGAGTGGATGGTATGAGAAGAATGTCAACAAGGAATGGGGCGAGCTCTACAGCGAGGCGATGAAAACCTTGCAGATGGAGGCCGAGATCAACGAGATCGTGCAGCTTGTTGGCTACGATGCACTGCCTGAATCAAACAAGGCAACACTCGACATAGCAAAGAGCATAAGAGAAGACTACCTTCAGCAGAGCGCTTTTGATGAGGTAGATACATTTACTTCAATGAAGAAGCAGTACTACATGCTCAAGGCAATAATTACAATGGGCAGGAAGGAGTACGACGCAGTGAAGAGGGGAATAATGATGGACGAGCTTGCGGGCATAGAGGTAAAGCAGAGGATAGCAAAGATGAAGTTTGTAAAGGAGGAGCAGATAGATGCATACTTTGATGATGTTATGAAAATGCTTGATTCCATAGACAAGATGGAGGCAAAGCTGAAATGAGCAATGGCGAGTTTATGAAAGATGTATACTATAAGACCATCAACCAGGTAACAAATGTGCTGCTGTTCGTAGAAGGCATAAAGGATGCAGCATACGGCGAGCTGGCAGAGATAAGGCTTGAGGATGGAAGAACTGTAATAGGACAGGTTCTCGACACCAGGGAGGATCTTGCGATTGTGCAGTCATTCGGAGAGACAAGGGGCATGAATATAGAGAAAACAAAGGTCAAATTCACAGGCAGGACTGCGGAGATAGATGTAAGCACAGATATGGTGGGAAGGATCTTTGACGGCATGGGAAGGCCGAGGGACAACGGCCCTGCGATAAGGGGAGGAGAGACTCTCGAGATAACAGGAAGCGCAATAAATCCTTATGCAAGAGAAGAGCCTTCGGAATTCATTGAGACAGGCATATCAGCTATAGACGGAATGAATACGCTCGTCAGAGGACAGAAGCTTCCGATTTTCTCCGGCTCGGGGCTTCCACACAACAGGATAGCTGCGCAGATAGCGAGGCAGGCGAAGATACTCGGCAAGGGAGAAGGCTTTGGTATTGTGTTCGGGGGTATTGGAATAAACAGCGAGGAGGCGAACTTCTTCAAAAGGGAGTTTGAGGAGACGGGAGCGCTGGAAAAGTCTGTCATGTTCCTAAATCTCTCATCAGAGCCCTCGATGGAAAGAATAATACTCCCAAGGCTCGCATTGACGACTGCGGAGTACCTCGCATACGAGCAGGACATGCATGTGCTTGTTATACTCAGCGACATGACAAACTACGCCGAAGCACTGCGCGAGATCTCCGCCGCAAGAGAGGAGGTGCCTGGAAGGCGCGGATATCCTGGCTACATGTACACTGACCTTTCTACGATATACGAAAGAGCCGGAAAGATAAGGAACAGAAAGGGCTCGATAACACAGGTGCCCATACTCACAATGCCTGGAGATGATATAACACACCCAATACCAGACCTTACGGGCTATATAACAGAGGGCCAGATAGTGCTGAGCAGGGAGCTGCAGAGGCGCGGCGTATATCCGAACATAGATGTGCTGCTCTCCCTTTCAAGGCTTATGAACCAGGGTATTGGAAAGGAGAGGACACGCGAGGACCACAGAAGCACTGCAGACCAGCTTTATGCCTCGTATGCAAAAGGCAAGGAGCTAAGGAGCCTCACTGAAATAGTGGGAGAGGAGGCGCTGAGCCAGAGCGACAAGCTCTACCTGAAGTTCGCAGACGAGTTTGAAAACAAATTTGTAAAGCAGGGCTACTACGAGGATAGAAGCATAGAGCAGACGCTCGACCTTGGCTGGGAGCTGTTCGCAATGCTTGACAAGAAGGAGATGAAGAGGGTGAAGGATGAGCTCATAGCAAAGTACGGCAAGTGGAAAGTGGAATGATGGAGAGCAATGTAAAGACGACAAGGATAGAGCTTATAAGGACGAGGCGGAGGATAGCGGTAGCAAGAAAGGGGCTTTCGCTTCTCAAGATGAAGAGGAGCAGCCTGGTGCTGGAGTTCTTCGACCTTGCAAGGCAGATACAGAAGCTTATGGGAGGTCTTGGAAGCGCGGTAGAGCGCGCAAGGGAGAGCATGAAGATAGCGGACACGCTCTCAGGCAGGATAAACCTGGAGAGGATTGCTGCGGAGCAGAGCACTCTGGGTGCAAGCGTAGAGGCGAAGAATGTGATGGGCGTGAAGATACCGAATATAAGCATAGAGAAGGCGGGCGCGATGCCGGAGAGCTACGAGCTGATAAGCGTGCCTGCTCCAATAGAGGATGCCAGGGTGAGCTACACCACGCTGTTCGACATGCTGATAGAGATAGCGGAGAAGGAAAATGCGCTCAGGAAGCTGTTGCACGAAATAGAAAAGCTCAACAGGCGCGCAAACGCGATAGAGAATGTTGCAATACCAGCGATGGAGGAGAAGGCAAAATACATAAGGCAGAGACTTGAGGATATGGAGCGCGACAACATAGTCTCTCTCAAATTTATAAAAGGCAAAATCAGCGCCAAGAGTGAATCCAATGCCTGAAGATACTGAAGCAAAGAGCACAGAGCCGAGCAGAATGCTGAGCGTTGCGCAGGCACGCAGCAGCTATTCGGAGCACATACTCAAGAAATATTATCCGAAGTACTACAAATACTTTAATTACAGATATTACAAACGCGATGCGGCTGAAAGCCGCAAGGGTGCAGCACAGGATAATATTGCACCAGGCTACAGAAGCAGGGAGCAGAGGAGTTTTGAGAGGATAAGGCTTGCATTCCTTATATTCAACATCGCGGCAACTCTCGCGGTGATTATTGCTATCGCGGTATTTCTATGAGCACAAAAAAAGAAGGTGCAAAGGCGCAGGCCGTGCAGCAGGAAGAAGCACAGGCGGAGAGCGTTGAGACGCTCAAAAGTATAAAAGAAGAAGAGGAGGCATCAAATGCAGAGATAGATGAAGCAAGGAGGGAGAGCTCTGAGGATATAGAAAAGGCGAAGGCTGAAGCCATTAAGATCGTAGAGGATGCAAAGGCTGCCGCAGAATTGCACTATCAGAAGAGCATAGCTGAGGCAGAAAAGAAGGCAAAAGAGCTCTACAATGCGGAGATAAAGAAGGCGCAGAAGGAAGCCGCGGCAATAGGGAGCATAAGCAGCGAGGATGCGATGCGAATATTTGAAGAAGAGGTAAAAAAGGCATTCGGTTTGGATGAATGAAAATAGACCAATTGAATACAATTATCAACGTGAGCGGGAAAACCCACGCCATTTATGGTTGGGGTGAAAGCGAACTATAGAAAAGTATATAAAGATGAACAGAGGTATACAAATATGGATTCTATAAGGGCGTATAGATTCAGAATCTACCCAGACACGAAAAGGCAGAAAGAGATAGATAAAAGGATAGTCCTTGCTCAACAGCTATACAATACGATACTCGAAAAAGCCAAATCGGAGTATGAAAAAAATAAAATTACAAGTATAAGCAAATCGACTTTAAACAGGTATATGAAGGAAGCGATAATCGAAAACAAGGACTTCCTGAAACTCTACTCGCAAACAAGACAGGATATATTCGTAAGATTGCAGAAGGCGTACCAGAACTTCTTCCGCAGGTGTGAGGAAAAGAAAGCTGGAAAGAAGGTAAAGGTAGGTTTTCCTCGTTTCAAATCAATCGATAAATACAAGTCAATAACATACCCGCAGGACAATGGTTCATTCAGAATCGAAAGGATAAAGAAAGAAGACCGACTAAGAGTTTCAAGAATCGGAACAATGAAGATCGACCTTCACAGGCCTATAGAAGGCAGGATAAAAACTCTGACGATAAAGAGGAAGGCGGGAGAGTATTATGCGATATTCACAACAGTAAACGAAATAACGGTGCCGGAAGTTGCGGATACAAATCCCGTTGGCATAGATATGGGGTTAAACTCATTTGTTGCGCTGTCAGACGGAAGGAAGGAAGAGAAGCCTAAATTCGTAAG
>Ga0080003_1001952_pt1 | contig 10186 bp, 11 predicted proteins | sample JossMetagenome_FD_69206 | JGI IMG/M metagenome (GOLD analysis project Ga0080003, IMG submission 69206) | Hot spring microbial communities from Joseph's Coat, Yellowstone National Park, USA - JC2_E (SPADES assembly) (version 2) | ecosystem: Environmental > Aquatic > Thermal springs > Hot (42-90C)... | reverse complement strand
GTATGAATGAATATACAAAGGACAAGAGAAGCTTTTGACGATTTTTCCCGCGCAAAAAGCCAAAATTTGACCATGTAAAGAACTGGTTCAAAGCCTTCAGGTTCTTTTGCTATGTATTCACAAACGAGGGAATTGGTTCAGCGCCAATCTCAAATGATCAGCTTCCAGAATGGATTAAGCCAATTTTGTTGTTGTATGAGGTGAACAAGTTATGAGCTTAAGTTAACGGCACCATAATACCCATATAATATGTGATGTAATAGCAAAATACAAATAAGCTTTGAACACCGTCCTGTTGTCTATCAAATGAAAAGCATCTGTAACCGGACAGTAGTAAATTAGCCCTTAAATATAGGCGAGGCTCTCCCTTTCTGTTTATTACCACTGAACGATGTTTTATGATTGCCTCGATCGCCATCCATTATAAGCTGTCGCTCTGTACAAACAACCGTTATATAACTCAGCTTTGAGTCTACAGGTCAAGCTTATCCTCTGAGACGAAGAGCTCGAATGTTTTTAACGATGAGTTCTAAAAGAAGGTGATGAGGGAGCTTGGTTATCATATCGTAAAGCTAGAGCTCGACATCGAAGCACTAAAAGATCAGGGGCGATTCCCCTACACCATTAACCCCCTCAAGCGCCATTAGCGTCTACATCGATGACTATGTAGATGTGGTCCTGCTTGTCTTTAAAGGCGAAGAACGCAACGGGGATCAGCGCATGAGGACGACGGGGCTGTCAAAGAAAGTTAGATGAGGCTGGGGGTTATTCAAGTCTTGGTTTTGCAAACAGATCTTCATAGTTGAATGTACTCATCATTAAGCATAATAAGAAAACCATTGATCTTAGCTTCTTCCTTCAATAGCTCGAAGTTCTTGTCCATTAATAATTGTTCATAATTGACAGAAGGTCCTGTAGTCAGAAGCAAGACAGCTACCGACAACACTTTCTTTGAATCCACTACTACATTTGTTAAATTAGTGTATAGAATCATCTTAAGCAATCCATCTTTAATGTCATCTAGTGAAGGAAGGCGATTGTTTTTTGTGTGTTTTCCTTCTATCAAAAGGAGTTTCCTGTTCTGGAGACGGGCTTCATCGACAGTAAAATAATATGCTCCACCAAGATAGTTCGTGATTACTATTGGGGCCTTACTACCTGTTAATCTCTCTTTTGGTTGATTAGTGATTGTCTCTCTTAGTTGTGCCTTTTTTGCCAACGTCCGTGAGTAAGCTATGAAGTTCTCTTTTCCCTTTAAAAGTTCTGAAATTCTTTGTAGGGCAGATTTCGATGAATGCATTTGCACACCTAATTTGCTTGATATATATTCATAGGCTTCAAGAGCTTTTTTAGCTAATTTTGCCGCGCTATCTATTTGGCAGAGGTTCCAATGTAAGGCATCAGATTGATAAGAAAGTATTTCGTTTATCTGCCATTTAAGAAATTCAATGTCAAATCTTTGATCAGTAATTTTATTCTTGTAGTTTGGATTACGCGATGCTGAAGTATAGTAACCTATGATTACGTAAACTCCGAGTAGACTCATGAGCGAAACTGTGTCCCATTGTAAAAAGTCTCGATCACCATCGGCTCCTTCGTCTTTAAAGATTGGGATGATTGTTATTTTCTTACCGGGAAAGTATAGTGTGTCGTATACTCTAGTATAAGGGTATGACCTAGTTCTTTTTGGCGAAACCCACCAGCTAACGGCAATTGTGTTACCATTGTCTAACATAAGCAGAAACGAGGCTTCAGTAGAGAGGGCTTTTTCTAGTGAAGAAAAATGGTATGTGTTCAATGCTCTTCCCATTTTTGGTGTGTATTTGATTCCTGTGATCTTTGCTGTAATGACCATAGAATCAGGTTTTGTTGACATTTTTTTTCTCTCTTACTATTTTTTGAAGACTGGTTCTAAAGTGCCCAGCATCTTTCCGTTCAATAAATTCTATTTTATCATCCGAAAGTGTTGTCTGGTTATAACCTAATTTACTGGAAATAATAGGCTTCAATTCTAAATCTATTTCATAACCAAATGAATTTCTGCCCAGTTCCTTGGCAACTTTAAGCGTAGTGCCAGAGCCTGCGAAAGGGTCAAGTACATTCTCTCCTACGAATGAGAACAATTTGATTAATCGTCTTGGTATCTCTTCAGGGAAAGCTGCAACTCCTTCTTCTAACCTTCCTTTAATGGGCAGAACATTAGTGACATGCCACATATCAGGCATTATTATGGTATGTTCCATGCCCGCTGTTGTTATGTCATCCCATACCGTTAGAGGGATTTCTGTTTCTTTATATTCTTTGAGGTCTATCCTTGATGCCTCAACAACCTCCTTAGGGAGTGTCTTTAGGTATTCGTAATCAAACTTGCCCTTCTGAAAAATCAAGATGCTCTCTTGGATGTTATCAGGATAGAAGTACATTGGATAAGGATGTTGCAAGAGGACACCGCTGCGCCTGCTTATACGCACGTATCCTTTCGGTTTAACCCAAACAATACGGTCACGGTAATTGAAGCCATTTTTCATCATGATATTTGTGATATCGGAAACAATAGGATATTTCTTGCCATCGACTAGCATATCATCGGTAACAAAACAGGCTATACGTCCAACTGAAATGACACGGTACAATTCTTTCGCCACATTCTTAATGAGCTTAAGGTACTCCTCGTAGCTCTTGAAGAGGTTTGGGTAATCAAATGGTGCGTTAAAATACGGCGGAGACGTGACCATCAGGTGAATGGAGCCATCAGGTATTTCATGCATATCACTGCAATTACCAAAGATAACCTTATGGGTAGTTCCCAACTCTATCTCACACCAAGCCTATCTTACTAAGTTCTTTTTTCGGTTGATTGAAAAGCTTGTACTTTTCTAATATCGCATTGACTTTCTGAATCTTGCCTACTAGCTCGTCGTTATACTTAAAAATGGCTCTCCAAAAGCTAGTGATAAAGGGGTTAATGCCATTTATTAGGGCTTTCTTGACTTTATTCGAGGCTAATAATCCTAGTGATATTGTGTCACTTCCAGAAAAAGGCTCAATTATCACATCTGGTTGAATTTTATTGGAAAGTATTAATCTTTCGATATAATCTAACAACCTACTTTCTATTTCAGGGAACCGTAATGGTGTCAGGTAGATTTTCATTACCAGCCTTCACTCATTCTCAAAGACCCATTCTCTAATGTTTGCGTAAAGTTCAGCTCTCACATTTGGATTAACTGGTATTGGGTTCGACAAGGCATCATTTCTTTCTCCGTTTATCTGCTTGAGAATCTCTATTAGCTTGTCTTTCATTTCTAAAGATAAGGGGCCCTTGTCGAAGATTTTCTTCATGAGTTCATTAAACTTAGACTTGTTAATGTTTTCACCATCTAATATGTCAATAAAATGCCCCCCTTTTCTGTCCTTTTGATAAATGTTACTTGTCTTGGTCCCTACATCTTTTAGCCTTGCCAATTTAGCTTGTACCTCCTCTTCCCCTCGTGCTTTTATTGACCAGACATTGTTTAGTGATGAATCATTATAAGAGCAATCCTTTAGAAATTCAACAATTCTCTCGACACATTTCTTGAAGGTAGAGGATTTATAATCAGAGTCGGCCTTAAAAGCAGAGTCTTCATTGAAAGACATTAATCCTATCAAGGCTAAAATTATAGCCTTTTCATCGCCAGCTAACGGTTGAGTTTTCTTGTAGTATAAAGATTCAAAATATTTTTCATTAAGTTGGTCGATAAACCCCCAAATACCCAAATTCTCGTGATCAAACTCTCGGACTATCAAGAACTTCAATGTGATCACATATTGACCAAAAGCTAGCTCATAAAGGAGCTTATCTCGTTTCATTCTGCCCAATGACTCTTCATCTATCACTTCTGAGGCGTCGAATATCAATCCATCAAAGTATTTTGACCTGTTACTCGGCGTCTTTTTAATTATCGAAAGGGCGTTTTCTAGCTTACATCCCTTTATTTCTTCGAGGTACTTGGCTATTCTCTCAATTGCATCATGTTGTTCTTTTTCAATCAAAGCCATCACCTAATTTAACCGGTTCACAAACTGCTTTGTCAACGCTACTGTCCGGTCTTGTCATAATCGTCAGAAATAACCTTCCTTCAGTTGTGTATGCCTTGATATCTTCCAAGAAAGTCTTAAAGTTCTCATCATCCATAGCACCGATTTCATCTATTAATGCTATTATCTTTTTTTTATTATCCGTCTGCTTGATCTTCATAAGTATGCTGTTCAGAGCACTCGTACCCGAGCCTATTGCGTCAAAAGATATTCTTTCGCCACTTTCAGAAACATAAAATCTTTCAATAAGGTTGATTTGTTTGATTGGGTATAATCGATGGTTATGATAAATTTCACGTATTAACCCTGCAGCTAAATATTCTCCTAGTGCATCATAAAATTTCTTTTCATTTTCTCCATTTTCGATCTGATTCCCATTAATCAAGGAATCAATATACCTAACATATTCGCTGAGTCTGCTCATTATTGTTTCCAACTTTTCAATTTTTGATTCAATTTCTTCTAATGTGAGAGTTGTTGATGGTTTACTCAATGTACTGTATTCTTTCAAAAGTGCTCTCTGGGTATTCAGATCTGTTTCGATACCTTCGTAATCTTTTTTACAATCTTCTATATCTTTTTTTAGTTCTTCATATCTCCGCTGAGCCTCATCTAATCCTATATAAAGGTCTATATCTGAGTTTTCGTATTTAGGCAGAATTTCACTTAATTCGTTTTTAATATGTTCTATTTCTGCTTCCAATGATTTAATATGTTGCTCTCGGTCCTGCCACTTTGATCTCGGCGCTGATGGTACTTTTATTAAAACATTACTATTTTTTTCTACAAAATTCTCAAGATCTTGAATAATTTTATTAGTTTTATCCAATTTAGAAATAATGTTCTCGTATTGTTGTATCTTTTTGAATTGATTTTCTTCAGCATCTAGCTTTTGTAAAATATTTACAACGCTTTCCCCTAATCCAGGTATTGTGGGGTTGGTGTTTAAGTATTTTTTCAGTAGCCCTTTTAGCTCCTTCAGTAATTGGTATTGTATTATATTTTCATCCTCATTATTTTGGATTTTAGTATTTATGACTTTGCGCATTATCCCGATTTCAGAAATTAAATTTTTAATGATTTCTTTTGATTTGAAAGTGACAATTTGTCCAAATTCTATATTATTGAATTCATTTAAATTCTTTCTAAATTCTCTATATTCTGGTGAAAAATTGTCATTTATTATTTGTCCGAGATAAGTCAGCCACTCCTTAGCTTCGTTAATTTTATTAGCTAGCTGTTCTTGTAATTTGATTACCTCACCTTTCGGCATTTCTTCAGACGCCATATTTGATTTATCGTTCTTTATTTGTTCCAACTCCATATTTTTTTGATCTAGTTTACGTTTCAGATCTTTATATTTATAACTATAATATAGATTTTCTGCTGTATTAAACTTACTTTCTAAATCCCCGCAGTATTTTCTTCTACTTTCTAATTTGCCTTCCAGCTCTTGTATTTTTTTATTTATTTCGTTACGTTTATCTTCTCTTTCTTTATAATTTTTAATTTCTGTGTACAGGTTGCCCAAATTATCTTTGTACTTTTTACAATTTTCCTTGTAATCTTCAAAATCGCTTTTGATCCGATATAAAACGTCTTTCAATTTGTCAAGCGGTGCACTCGGAACTTCATAAAGAACATCTATTTTATCTTGAATTGTTGTATATCCAACTTCATTACCATTAAATATATATTTGGCATTTATCTGCCCTTTAGCTTTCCATTCTGCATTACTGTATTCGATATCAACGTTCGTATCTTTATTATAGCTTGCGATGTTTAAGGTGGCCTCAAATTCAGTGTTGTTAAGAAGAAACTCCAGTTTCTCATGTCCCGGACTGTCTTTAATACTATCCAGATCTTTAATAAACGCCAATTTTATAAGCGATATGAGTGTCGTCTTACCAGAATCGTTTTTCCCTTTTAGAATGAAAATGTTATGACCTGTGTCAGAAGGTCCGGGATACTCACTTTCATATTCCTCTTTATCTATTTTCAAGTTGTATTTTATTTTAAACATTATGCTCGCGCTCCTCAAACTTGCCCTTGCTTTCGATTACCTTTTGCAATAGTTCATATTCCTCTTTATCGAACAGCTTCTGAAGCAACTCTGTAGTTTTATCTTTTGTTTCATTCATAAAGACCACCTAATGGCAAGGGGAATTTTATCAAATCCACAAAGTTCAACCCGTATATTCTAACCTTTGCAAACCCTGGGCGCAAAGCTTCGGTATCTATTCCTCTTCCTGGACTTTTGACATCATACCCCTTAAAGTGTATTTTTGAATTTACCACTTTGCTAATGCCTTCAGGAATGTCCTCGATATTTTGCGAGGAAAACACAACACCTATACCCAAGCTCCTTCCCTTGCGAGCGATTGCGTCGATTGCTCCTAACGCTTCACGAGTTCTTGAAGTACTGTAGAATTCATGAACCTCGTCAATCAAAATTAGAACCGGCACGTCAGATTTATAAGAGCTCTTTGCATTGTATATCTTATAAAGTATATTTCTTAAAAGAATAGAGCCGAAGCCCAACGACTGCCCCTGACTTAAATCTATCACCGAAAGCTTTCGACGTTCTAAGATGTCTTTCGCTTCTAGTTCCTTTGCCCCTTCTGCATCGAAGAAGTTGGATGCGGCTATCAGCGAGTTCCTCAAACTGTTGAACGTTCCCGAGTGCATTGTAATCTCGTATGTATCACCATTTAATGTTAGTACGCGGTATTGCCTTTGTTTTGAAGGATCATCAAAATAACTGATAAAATCATTCATCGTATATTTATCTTTCTTTTTCGCTTTTTCTTCCTTCCAATATCTAAAAATGTCTACTATCTGCTCTGCTCCTTTCACTGTTAAGTTTTGAATTATGCCTATTAGGTCTTCAGGCTCTAAATTTTCAACCTTTATAGTGATGCCTTGGCATTTGTCACTATCTACCTTGTCCGAGTATCTTGGTTTTGTCTTTCCTGGGTAATAAACTCTAAAAGAGTCAACACCATGAGGTTCAAAGCCCAGATCATTCCATTCGGATCTATTCTCTGAAGACTTCGAGATGGTTGGTTTGTCCATATATAGGAAATCTTCCTCTTTTACATTTATGGCTAATACAGCTCCAGGGCCCTTTAGCTCTTTCAAGTCTTCAACGAAATACTGAGCAAGATACTTCATCGCAGCTGTCTTTCCACTGCCTGTCGCCCCGGTGATCAGTGTTTGATGAAAGAACATTTCATCTGGTAAATTAATCCTTATAGACTTATTATTATTTTCATCCTTCAGCACTTGGCAATCAAAAGCGTAGTGAGAACCCAAAAATACAGGTACACCTGAAGATTTTCCTAACACATAGTCAATTTCTTCTTGAGTCGATTTACGTGCTTCAAGTAAAGGCTTTATGTAACTACTTAGCCCGTCTTCTCTAGGGGGCCATTCCTTTATTCGCACAGCATGGATTAGATTCTTTACACTTTGGTCTTGCAAAAGAGGTTTTAAATCCAAATCTGATAATATTGGTGAAATATTAAACGAGTTAATTTGTAAAGACTCATCAACCCTTAGAATGAATTTTCTGTCTGTGTCGTTATCTAACACGGTAACGTAAGAGCCACGAGGAAGAATTCCTATTTGTGAATTCCCCTTAGAAACTAACAATATTTTTCCATTTTCTTCACCAAGTGTTACAAGCAAGCTACTCATGCCTCCACCCGAATCGTGTTGCATTCATGGTAGGCACAATATTGATTTCTTCAAGCATTTTCTTGGCGTTTTCCATATCCAACGCCTTCCTAGCAAACTCCTCTGCGATTGCAACGATCCTAGGTTGCGGATTTGTCGGATCCCCCTGGCTTAGTAACTGGTATGATATAACATTGAAAATTTTTGATATTTCATTTTTGTATTGTTTGTATGTGTCACGGTGGAACTCAACCCTTACTGGACTAGAATCAAACATCTTCATGTACGTGAATACTTTATTTTGCTCGCTGTTGTAATAGTCCTGATAATAAAACAGCGGCGTCATCTGTGATTTCTTTAGAACTCTATAGGCCCACTCGAGATCAGAATTGAACCTGCCTTTTAGGTCTGGTCTACTATCAACTACCATTAAACTTTCTGAATTCTTAACTATAAAGAAAGGTATGATATCCTTTTGCAGTAAGTTCCTGTTCATCTCAACATTCTCGCTGGTTACCTGGCTTCCAACCAAAGGTCCATCCAACAAAAGTACAGAATGTGCTGGAACGTAATTCTCAATAAGGTTTCTTCTACCTTTTACATAATCACGTTTTGATTCAACATTCGTGTCTGCGCAGTAGGTTATCTTGTTTTTGCCGTTAGCAATAGTTTTTGATCTTGTGTAAAACCTGAAGGAAAGCTGTATTACGGGTAAGTAATTTTCTTTACCAAGCAGAACCAAAGAATGAGAGAAGAAATACCCAATGCCCTCTAGTGCTGGTATGCAGAGCATACTTTCATCATATCCAAATATATGCCTGTCACTGTTAATGATAGTGGTGTAACCGTCTTCAGGATCTAAATCACTAAGTGCGCTGTCGTCTAGAATGGTAACACCTCCGTTTGTTCCAAGTTCGTCTTCTTCAAGAGGCGTCGAAAAATACGGATTACTCCTTACATTTATGGTTGCCCGCTTCAGATCTTCAATAGTTTCATACAAGTCAGGACTGATAATTATTTGAGGGGATAAAACGTCATTCACGTATTACCTATATCATTAACTAATATTTTAGTATTTTGTTATCGGTGGTTTTGACCATAAATTCCCAAATTTAATCATTATATAGGCTAACGCAACGGCTTTCCGTGATGCTTGTTTGCTTGTACCAATTAATCTGCTGCAATGCTGCACCTTTTATTTGCCTTTTTATGAGCAACAACCATGGCATTAGCTAGCAGCCATCTTCTTTGTTTTTCATTCATACCATATGGTAGCTAAGGATATTGCGTTCCAAACTGCTGCCCTGCATATAGCTTCTAAAACCTGATTATGAAATATCCTTGACCTTACTGAATATTGCATCCTTCTCTTCATGGCTGAAAATATTCCCTCTATTATGCTTCTCCTGTGATAATGCTTTGCATAATCATCAGGGTTTTTCTTTGTACATATTAACCATCCTGTTCCATGAAGGATAGCCATGAGATTTTGACTTGGCTTTACATTACTTTTTATTGCTATATAAGGAACGGCCCCAATGCCTGCTATGAGCATTTGCCCTTGAAAATTCCTTATAAAGGTACATTTCACCAACATTTATGCCAATGTTAGAGATCATATCTACTAGCTCTGCTGCGTCAGAAGCTGTGTCATCAGTAACTTTTGCGTAAATGAAGAAAGGCATGTCAGCTGCAGCATTAATAGTGATCCTTCCCTGCAGGTTCATTATAATCAGCGCAATAAGCCCAATGACCCTCTGAAAGTAAGCTTGCAATTCATTGTGGTCTGCATAGTACTTGGTGTAGGTTCAACTCCGAGCTGTACTCCACGTTGTCGTGGAGCTTGGAGAAGGTGGAGCGTTATGAGGTGCCAAAGAAAGCCCTGAAGATCAAAAGCTTCGCTCTTGGATCAGGTCTTGCTACCGACGCTGCCCTTCTCCTTGACTTTGTACGGAGGATCAAGGGCATTAACTGCATTTGATATTATGTTAAGCACAAGCATTTTATCTAACCTTATGAATTCATCGTACTTCTTCCAGTCCCTTGGCGTTGACCTCTTACCATGGTTTTTGCTCAACACCATCAACCTCCGCTTACACAGGGCTAACCACTGAGAAGAGAGAACAGGTAACATGACTCTGTTTCAGCAGAAATTTATTTTTAATGAGACAAGTATTGACATTAAAGCTAAGACCAATGTTATAGCGCTTGCTGGTGGAAATTTATGGTCAAAACCGAAATCTACCTAAAATCTATTATATCAGCTTAACTTCTATTCTTTTATTTTCTGCTTGGCTAGCGGCTCCCTATATTTTCCCATCATATATTAGCTTATATTCGAACGTACCTTATTTATGGAGTTTAGACATACCGTGGCTTTCCTTCACATATTTGCTGTTTGTTTCTGCTTCAATAGCTTTGGGAATTG
>Ga0080003_1001950_pt1 | contig 10188 bp, 9 predicted proteins | sample JossMetagenome_FD_69206 | JGI IMG/M metagenome (GOLD analysis project Ga0080003, IMG submission 69206) | Hot spring microbial communities from Joseph's Coat, Yellowstone National Park, USA - JC2_E (SPADES assembly) (version 2) | ecosystem: Environmental > Aquatic > Thermal springs > Hot (42-90C)... | reverse complement strand
GGTCTTCAACTAATACTAGGCGTGAGCCCCAAGGGGAAGAGGTCGGAGTTCGTGATAAGGGTCAGGCCGAGGCCGAAGGCCAAGGTCCCTCAGCCCTGAAGCCCTACCTAAACCTTTGACATAGGTTGCCCAGTCGCCCTCAGCGGGCTGGTTGAGCTCTACAGCCTTTACACATTTCTACGCAAATTTGTATAGAAAAGCGCTTAAGGTGCAAGGGCCTGCAGGCCCTTGCCCAAAGCGGCGTCAGCACTTTCTCAGCGCCCCCTGCTCCGCGTAGTGTCCCGCGAATATGGAAAGACTTACTGAATACAGGAAAAGGAACACGGAAGAAGCGCCCTAGGTGCTGTCTCTGCCCTCGCCGAGTTTGATGAGGTAAGTCAGTGAGGCCAAAGTGACGCAAGGTGAGGCTTGTCCCCGCGACTGGGGCAGGCAGAGCACAGCTGGGCCCTTCGTCATAGTATTGCCCAGCTTGCAGCCTCCAGTAGCCTGCTGCGGCCAGCGCCCTTTGTCCCAGGGACACATGGCGCCCGGCCGGCTCACATAATAGGGCCTGTCGTGGCCGCTGGGGCCAACTGGGAGGGACGCAGGGCCCACAGGGCCCTTGGCCGCTGGGGACAGCGAACAAAATAGTTACGTGTCCCCAGGGACATCAAACTATTAGATGAGCATCCATGGAACTAATAATTAGCGTTGCTGGAAAAAAGGGTATTTAAAGCAGCTGCACCCACCAATACTTCGCACTTAATTATCTATTAAGTAATTGAAATAACAAGGGACTTCAAACTTAGAGGGCTTATTTCTAATGGTGGTTGGTTCACAATCGGTTTTCTGAGCGTGAACTCTATTTCCAACCAGAGGTCCCAGGTTCGTTCAAATCCCGGTCGCCGCATACCTCCTAAATACCCAGATAAATTTTATGGGGTTGTTTCCACGGTTCACGCTCCCGTGGTGGGGGCGTGAACTACTTGGTGATTTACTAAGCGAAATCACGCTCGCTAATCCCTGGTATAATAAGGTGAACACTAGTGCCCTCAGCTGTAAAGCACGTAGACTCATCCTCGAGAGGGTTAAGAGAAGGCTCGTTTTGAAAAGCCCTTAGAGCGCTGGGCATTGCTAGAGGCTCGCTACACAACTACCTCCACGGGGGTTAGGGCTGTACCGGATAACGTGGTTTACAAGGCCCTCCGATACCGAGGGGGAGTTCAACGAGATAGTTCAAGGCATTGATGGACTCCGAGCTATTGGCATTATACACGGGGACAACTCGATAGACTACTCTTTAATACTACAGGCCATAGCGCTAGCCACTCGAGACGAGTATCTCAAGCAGGCTCTCTTGAAATTCACGGTGGAGAACTTCAGGGAGGACCTCGGGAAGACGCTTGGAACAAGCCTAGCACACGTGGTGTTCAAGTGGGGGAGCTTGGCTTCGAGGAGTTCCTCAGGGAGAGGAAGAGGAGGCGTAAAATAGTGAGCGAGGAGACGATGGCGTATTATAGAAACATCTTCAAGCGGTACCTTGAGGGCAGGACGCTGAGCGAGGAACTGGTGGAGTATGCTGTGAACCACGAGAACAAGTGGTTGCGAAACGTCTTCAGGCACTACATCTAATACCTCTACTACTCAAGGATGATATAGCCTGAGACGTATGGCTGGTTAATGGAGGCCGTGCCCTCGAGTAGCTATAGGCTAAACGTAAGGAGCTACCCTATAAGCATTGAAGATCTCGCTAAAACTAGGAGTACTCTCAGTGAAAGTCACGAACTATACTACGCTAGTCTAATATGCTAATGCTAGAGAGGCCTCAGGCTCTCACACACTATATACATAGCCAAGAACTACAAGCCAATGGAGATAGCGGAGATAAACGGGCTTGGAGTAGACACGTCTAGACTCGTGCGCTTCCACGATAAGGGCTTTTGTAAATACTACGTGGGCATACTCAAGACCGCCAAGCCATGTGAGTGGCCTCGTCAAAAAGTTTAAAGCAAGCCATTAATAATAAATAAAAGGGGTAGATTGCGTGAGTTATGAGGGAGAATTTAAGCTTCTACAGATATGGAAGTTCAGGTTCTATGAGGTCAAACGCCTAGAATGCTCCAAATGCCACGGAGTATTCGACCACTACCAAGGATTGAGTTCAGTAGGCAAAAGGTCTGAGTTTGTAATTGGAGTTAAACCAAGGATTAGAGGGAGAGTGAGGTGAGTTCTCGAGTTATTGTTCCTCAAATCGATGTAGATGGCGTTGTCACGTGTCTTAGAAATGCAGCTAAAAGGGCTAGTAATGAGGAGGAGCTTAGAATATGGTCTTCACAATGTATTGAAGAGCTTATACTAAAACCCCTCGATATAAGGCAAGTTAGTAAATACGAGTATATGCTTGTGTCTGGTGCTAGAATAGATGCTCTCTACGGCCACGTAGTAGTAGAGTTTAAAGCTCCTGGTAGGCTGTCTAAAGAAAGCGATATTCAGAGAGCTAAAGAACAAGTTATAAAGTACATTACACAAGAGGCTGGTAGTAAACAGGAATGGGTGAGATACCTAGGGGTAATAATAAGTGATAGAATGGCATTCGTACGGTACGATCCAAGAACAGACACATGGATTCTCAGGGGGCCATATGATATTAGAGGAGAAGTAGTAGTAAAACTTATAGAGGCTATAAGAGGCCTCAGAAGAAAACCACTAGACGTAGACCACTTATTAAGAGACTTTGGCCCTACGTCACCAATAACGAGAAAACTAGTTACGATATTATACAAAAAGCTCCAAGAGTCAAAGAGCCCTAGAACTACGATCTTATTTGAAGACTGGATGAGGCTCTTCAAGCAAGCTACTGGGTATAAACCCGAGGAATTAGAAGAACTCCCCAAGCTAGCAAGTGAATATGGTTTAGTAGGTAAAGTTAACTATGATGCCCTCATATTCTCTACACACACATATTATGCACTCTTATTGAAGCTAATAGCAGCGGAAATAGCATACCTCTATGGAGCAGGTAGATTCTACAAGTCGTACATTGCGGAACTAGATGATGCGTATTCTAAGAGTGGTTTAGATGGACTTAGAGAAACGCTACGAGAGCTAGAAACTGGCGGTATTTTTAGAAAATTGCTTCGCATAGAGAACTTCCTAGAAGGAGATTACTTCTCATGGTATCTAGATGAACTCGACAAGGATTTAGGTGACATCATTGCAGAGCTTATTAGAGTTCTCTCAGACTATGAGATAGCTACTCCACAACTAGAGCCTGAATTCGCTAGAGACCTCTTAAAGAGACTCTACCAGAACCTTGTTCCAAGTGATTTAAGGCATAGATTGGGAGAGTTCTACACACCAGATTGGTTAGCAAATCTAGTACTAGATGAAGTAGGACTTGGCTTAGACGATTTGAGAAAGATGGGCGAAGAAGATCCATTGAAACCACTAGAACTAAGGATCCTCGATCCAGCATGTGGCTCGGGAACCTTTTTAATTCTATATATAAGCAGGTTGAGGAGATATGCTGAAGAACACTTCCTACTAGACGCTCTACTAAACTATGTATTAGACAATGTTGTAGGCTATGACTTAAATCCGCTAGCTGTGTTAACAGCTAGGACAAACTATCTACTAGCAATAGCAGATCTCTTGGCATATGCTAGAGGATCGATAGAAATTCCAATGTATTTGGCAGACTCTATAATGATTGAAAAGAGAGCGGGACTATACGGGAACACGTATGTTTTAAGAACAGTTGTCGGAGAATTCGAGATACCCACCACTATAGTTGCGAAAGGACTACTACAGAGAATCCTAGCTGAAATCGCGGGGTATCTTGAAAGTAGATATGGTGTTGAAGACTTTAAGAAGAGAATGGAATACGCATATAAGCTAGATCAAAAGGAAATCTCTATCTTAGCTAACTTCTATGAAAAACTACTTAAGCTCGAAGAGGAGGGCAAAAACAGCGTATGGATATCAATAATTAGAAACGCGTTTGCATCAATACTTAAAGGAAAATTCGACTACGTAGTAGGCAATCCCCCATGGGTTAACTGGGAGAACCTACCTGAAACCTACCGAGACATAAGTAGAGGTCTTTGGAAGATGTACGGCCTAACTGAGATTAGGGGTAAAACAGGGTTAGGTAAAGTTAAGAGAGATCTAGCTATGCTTTTCCTAGTCAGATGCTTTGACTTATACCTAAAGCCTGGAGGTAGGCTAGGCTTTCTAGTGCCATTAACAGTATTTAAGACTCAGGCTGGTGCAGGTTTTAGAAACTTCCTAGTTAGGAAGACTAAAATTCACATTATACACGACCTAGTAACCCTCTACCCATTTGAAGGGGCTGTGAATAGAACTTCAGCTATAGTAGTTGAGAAAATCTGTGAGATAGGTCCAGGTGAAGTAGCAGACGACGTGAAGAACGCTCTCTCTAAAGCATTCGAAGAGAACATGAAGGGTGTGAGACATATCATATGGGTTAACCCGAGCGGTAAAGCAATACCTACAGACAAACCCTTAGAGGAGGTGCTTAAGGAGACTAAGAGATATGAAGCAATTATGATCTCCATAGAACCTAAAAACCCAGAATCACCTTGGATGCAGATAACACCTAAGACTGTAGGAGCTATTAGAAAGCTTCTAACAGGAACTCAATATTATGAAGCACATGAAGGAGTGAATGTGGCACTCAACCAAGTCTATTACGTCCAGGTAAAGGGTAAAACACCTGATAGTAAACTGGTAATAACCAACCCGCCCGAACCCGGTGATAAAAAGAAGGTCAAGCAAGTGGAAGCCGTTGTAGAACCTGACCTTGTATACCCGCTACTAAGAGGTAGGGATGTAAAGAAGTGGTATGCTGGGTTCAAGGACAGATATGTGATCCTGCCTGTAGATCCCCAGGGCAAGGATATCGTATCTGCCGATATAAGGATCAAATATCCCGGTACCTACAACTACTTCTATAATTTCTTTAATGATTTAATAAATAGGGGAGGGGAACCTTATAAATCTAAGCTAGAGCCGTACAGGAGAATGCCACTAGAAAGAGCCGAAAAGATAGCTCCACCCTTCTACTGGATCTTTAATGTCAAGCCAAGTTTGGCACCATACAAGGTTGTGTGGAAGAATATAGCTGGAGAAATAAGCGGTAAAGCTGAGTTTTCCTGTGCCGTTATAGGAGATTACGAGGACAAGTTCTTGGGAAGGAAGATATTGATCCCTAACGTGAAGTTGATGCTAGTTCCTATTAAATTTGAGGAAGAGGCTTATTACTTATGTGGAATTCTAAACAGTATATTTGTAAGGGCCATTGTGGCTTCGTATGTCATTGAGACAGGAATATCTACACATATACTGGACATTATAAAGCCACCCAAGTACGACCCTAATAACAGACTACATGAGAAGATTGCTGATCTTTCTAGGAGAGCACATGAACTTGCTAGGTGTATTTACGCTGAGAAGAAGCCGGATTACTGTAGAGGGATGGATGCCGAGAAGGAGTTAAGGAAGGTGGAGGGAGATTTAGACATGGCTGTTGCCCAGCTCTTCGACCTCTCCGAGGAGGATCTTAGGGAGTTTGAGAAACTCATGGCTGTGCTGTCTGGTGAGGAGCTACCTGCCGAGGAGACAGAGGTTCCCAAAGAGCCTAAGGTCTCGGTCCTCAACACCCTACTACCTCCTGATACGCGGTCATATATTGAGGTAGATGTTGTGAACCCCTCTGGCGAGGAGGTGGAGTTCTACTACGAGTTCCCATGGAGTAGGGGTTCATTTAAGGTTGTTGAGGGTAAGTATAGGGTTGAGACCCCACTGCTAAAGCCAGGTAAGTACGGTGGTGTTGTGAAGTACAGGTGGAGGGATGTTGAGAGAACTATTGATGTGGTTGTAGAGGTATCAGAGCCTTCAGGTCCTAGGAGGCAGAGGGGTCTACTACCGGGTTCTGGCTGAGAGCATGAGTGAGCTCTACAATAAGGTTAGGAGGTACTTCGGCGACTACGCTGTAGATAAGAGGCTTGCCTACGAGCTTGAGCTTGCTAAGCTTCCTAGGTACGTAGCTGAGTACCTAATCTCGGAGTTCATAAGTCAGGGTACTAACTGGGAGGATAAGCTTAGGAAGTTTGTAAGGGATCATTACTACGAGCCTGAGGAGAAGGAGGTTGTTAAGCATAGGCTTGTTGTTGATGGTGTTGCGAGGATTATTGATGAGCTTAGGGTTGTTGTAGATATTGAGAGTGGTACGCACGTAGGTGTTATACAATCACTTGATATTTGGGCTGAAGTCCCTGTAGAGATTGTTGAGAGGAATAAGGCTACGTTAGTAACAGGTATGTGGGGCCTCATAACGCTTAGGAGGTTGAATGAGATTAAGGAGGTCTTCGGTAGACCTATAGGGGCTGTAGTTGCTGATTTCTACCCATTCCAATCACCCATTACCGACCCTAAGATATTAGAGGAGGCCAGGCAGTACTTCACATTAGATGAGTGGGTTGAGGCCCTGATAAATACTATAGGGTTAGACCCTAGTGTCTACAGTCCTAGGCAGAGGATAGTACTACTCTCAAGGCTGGTACCGGTTGTTGAGGATAATGTCAATATGGCTGAGTTCGGACCTAGACAGACTGGTAAGACTTATCTTTACAGAAACGTAAGTAATTACGTTAGGATAATATCCGGTGGTACTATATCACCAGCAGCACTCTTCTACAACCTAAGGACTAGAGTTCCTGGAGAACTCGCCGTTAAGGATTTGGTAGTCTTTGATGAGGTTAGTAAGGTGAGGTTCCCTAACCCTGATGAAATGATGGGTAAGCTTAAGGATTACATGGAGAGCGGTATGTTTGAGAGAGGCGATAAAAAGGCTGTCTCGGATGCCTCCCTGGTGTTTATGGGTAATATTGCTGTCGAGACGACGCCTGAAGGATATGTTCCAGTAGAAGATCTAACTTATGTTCTCCCACAACCTATGAGAGACTCAGCATTTATAGATAGAATTCACGGACTAATACCCGGCTGGCAACTACCGAAAATTTCTCAATCAAAATATCACCTTTCAAAAGGTTACGGGATAGCCTCGGATTATTTCGCAGAGGCGTTACACTTATTGAGAAAAGAGAGTCTTAGCCTTTCAATATCAAAGCACTTAGAGTTCTCTGAAAACTTTAAGATTAGAGATGAGAAAAGCGTGAAGAAAATTACGAGTGGATTAGCAAAAATATTATTCCCAGATGAGAGTTTTAACAAGAACGAATTGAAGGGAATTGTGGAGTCAGCTGTAGAGTATAGACAGATAATTAGAGACTGGCTACATAAGGTAGACCCAGGGGAGTTCCCTAAGGAAAGGTTGGTAGTTACTGTGAGGGGCTGATGAAGGTCTATGACAGCTCACCCAAAAACATAAGGCTTGAGGTAGACCTAAAGGTCAGTGGACCTTCACCTACACTACAAGTTGATGTATTCGGGTTGCATAACTATAGCGATCACGTATCCATAGTCTTCCTCAACCTGATCGCTAAGGTCTCCAGAATCTCCCTAAGTTCCGCAAGTACCGTAGTAGCACTATAGCCATCGCCAAGCGGTATAAGCCCCTTAGATATGAACTCAACAGTGCTCTTACCCAATGAAACCACCCTAATCAAGGTTAACTACTGAAGTGATGCAGAGCGCTATAGTAAGGCTTCTGAGCCAAGCGTTAAGGGCTTACAGAGGCGATCTCTGGCGTCCGTCAGCTTGCAGGTCGAGATCTTTGTTAACCATCATGTTTATGAGGCATTGTACCGAGAGCAGCGGCATACAAAGCGCCTGAGCAGCTAATATAGTGGCAAAACTGTGACTCCAAAGGTTAAAATTAAGCTATGCCAGGCTTTACAAGCAAGGGACTTTTAAGCTGCTAGTCTCATGTTGGTAAAGGCGCGTTTCAAGGTCATGTAAAGGTAACAGCCGACCTTCATAGCCTATAGGGACTATTTTAACTAACCCCAAGGGGCTCGCACTAAGGCCTGCGAGCGCTACCTCTTTTCTTCTTTATTATTTTTATTTACTATCCTCTAGGCCTTCAGCAGTAAACAACGTCGTTATGGGCAGAGCTCTACGCGCTTCACGTCACCTTCTATGGTCCTAACGACTAATACGCAGCCATCCTGAGAGATAAAAAGAATCTTATCAATCTCGTACTTCTTGCCACTCTTCTTGTCAGTTACAAACATTACTTCATCAGCCTCTTCGGCCATGCAGCTCAACCCCACTTCTTGAGCTTATAACTGAGAGATTTAAAGTTAACAGCTAGTTTATGTGGTTCTACTATACATTAGCTAGACAAATTTATATTTACTTTTATTAAAAAGCTATGTTACATAAGAACTTAACAGGTTCTATTGCCCCTTGTGTGACAATATCTATGACAACATCATAATGCACCTACACAACAGCCCTCTCTCAATAAGTGATGTGGCTTATGAAAATTGTTATCTAAGATATCTACACTACCCCCTGATAACGTTGCTTGCCACAGTCACAGTCGCTGATCGACTACCTGCTACAGCTCTTTCAACATCTAGGAAAAGTATAAAGGTTAGCTTTCAAGGGTTTAGTACCATTTCGTGATTTGCTGGCATTGTAGGTCTTTTAGGCTCCAAGAGTTAGCCAAAGTCAAGTTCAAGGTTGCCCGCGGGCCAAACTTTAGCATCAGCATAGGAGAGCCGAGGCGCGTGAGGGGACAATGGCAGCTCTTTTCTACACGAATCTGCATAGAAACCTATTGACAGGACCGCGGTAATAGGCGCGCAAGGAAGACTATGGCCCTGGTGGACCTCCAGGCTTTAGGGGGTCGCGTCTCTTCTCTTCATTACTAGCCTGAAGAGGCCCACGGCCACCAGAGTAGCCATTGCGACCCCTACAGGCGTCACCACCAGGCCGTCGGTCAGCCCATAGCCTCCGTACACCAGGTAGGTCGGCCAGGGAAGTAGGCCCCTGAGCTCGGCCACGCAAGACAGCACTACGGCAAAGGTGTCAGCGAGGAGCGAGAGTGCCAGGGCCGTGACGTAGGCCTCTGCGGCCAGCCAGGGCCCTGCCCTCTCTGCCAGCAAGTGAAGGGGCTGGCCCCTCGGCCTCATAACCTGCATCGCGGCCACGACAGGTACCGCGTAGACGAGGCAGAGGGCCAGGATAGCCGCTATTGTTGCTGAGCCTCTGATGGCCAGGAGGGCAGCTGACGGCAAAACCAGCGGGAGCATGGCGCCTATGGCCAGGAGGGAGACGGCAGCGTAGGCCAGGAGCCTGGCGACGCTTATGCCCCTCGCAGCGAAAGGTAAGAGGGCCCCAAGGCCCCTCGCCCTCAGGGCAACAGCTAGCAGGGCCGCGGCTGTCATAGGGACCAGGGAGCCGAAGACGTCAAGGCCAACACAGAGGCCTCTGCACCTCAGCCAGATCATGTACTGCGCAAGGGGGCGGCTGAGGAGGCGCTGAGGGGGCGACGGCCATATGACCGGCATAAAGGCCACGAGCGTGAGGGAGAGCGCGAGGAGGAAGGCCAGGGAAGAGGCCTGGCTACGGCCTTCGCCTCCATGCCTTTCCCCTGTCGCCCCGTTCTGGGCCCCCCTGGACCCCTCAGGACCCGCCAAGCCCTCCCTCCTAGGAGCCTCGGCCCTCAAGGCTTAAAGGAATCTTATGACCTACCTATCACAAGGCTTGGCAGGCGGCTAAGATCTAAGTCTTTACGCTCGACCATGATTGAAGGTAAAGTGATTGAAGTGGGAGCATAGGGATAAACTGTTCCGAGGCCAAGGCCTCTCGGCCCTGACGCCCCGCCTAAACCTTTGACGTAGGTTGCCCCGTCGCCCTCAGCAGGCTGGTCGAGCTCTACAGCCTTCATATTTCCACGCAAATTTGTATAGAAACGTTATAAGACTACGCAAAGTCGTCAACAACATGTCGTATCAATATGATTTCATTGTAGAACAAAACCTGTTCAAAAATTCTTACCTCTATGAATCTAGTTAGGTGTGTTACAATTTTCTCACGTTCTTTTTAAGAAAATAGTATAGGCGTGCAAGCTATTAACATAAGACTTCGTATTTAGTATGAAGGCGCTCTCTGTTTATAAGGTAGGGATGTCGCTTAGGAACTCTTCTATTTTAGTACGCTCAGGATAAGTCCTATTTGATGAGAGGCAGGTCACCGAGGAGCATATAGTTAAGGCGG
>Ga0080003_1001948_pt1 | contig 10193 bp, 4 predicted proteins | sample JossMetagenome_FD_69206 | JGI IMG/M metagenome (GOLD analysis project Ga0080003, IMG submission 69206) | Hot spring microbial communities from Joseph's Coat, Yellowstone National Park, USA - JC2_E (SPADES assembly) (version 2) | ecosystem: Environmental > Aquatic > Thermal springs > Hot (42-90C)... | reverse complement strand
ATTATGAGGCCTTACCCTAGGGCATATACGAATATGTTCAACATACCATTCAGCCTGAAACTCTGCAACCCGAGGAGCATGTAGAGGAGTATGTTGTTTATTATCATGGAGAATATTTCAAAATCCATCAGCCTGAGGTAGTCTAAATACGCATAAGAATGGAAGAAGAGGAGGGCGAAGGTGGGTGAAAGAAACCAGAGAGATATGAATGCCGCTGAGGCCAAAAGGAAACCCACTGCGGTGAACTTCCTGACCAGTGACCTGATCATCCCGTCCTCCCCCCTACCAAGACGGTAGGAGATGAGGTGTTGCACACCCTGCTGGAGTCCAAGGGAGAATACAGTGCTGAAAAGGAACGAGATGGCACTCAGCAGTGAAAACACCCCTATAATCTCAGTGCTGTAGAAATGAATTATGAATATGTAAAATAGACCCCTGCAACCACTAGTGTTAAAGAGGAGAGGTGCTGCCAGTATGCTGCCCTTATCGTCGTATCCCAGCCTTCGCAGCGGGGTCATTTATCCCTCAAGCGCCCTTACGCTAAATGCATAAAATAAGAAATGGGGAGAATATGGGACGTAAAATTTGTATGACCTTTTGCATCATAGTTTTTCGGATGTCATCTAAATGTGTGACAATCGCATGTTTCATACAACTTGGGTCGTTTTGGAAAATTAGAATTTGATGAAAATTGTTGAACGTAAAGGGTGTATGACAGTAGATTTATTGTTCATAATGTTTATATATGATTGATTATCTCCCTTACTTGGAGGTTTTAAATAATGTTTAAACCCAACAACAAGAAAACGCTTACGGTATTGATCACAATAGCTATGGTCTTCAGCGCTTTAGCGGTAATCTCGATGGCAGCGCAGCCAGCTTACGCAACAGCAAGCGGAACTGTTTCATACACACCAACGACTGTCACTTCTCTCCAAGTACTCGGGCCTTATTCCGAAATAGGTAGCACAGGTGTTTATGCACCAATAATAGCAGCAACAGGCGGGACATTCGGTTCAGGCACCACAGTGTATTTCTATTGGTCCACAAGCAACTCAGCATCCGGAATAATCCCAACAGCTCCCTCAGGAACAACAGTAACTTACGCATTCTCAACACAACTCGGAGCATCACAAGTGTCTCTTAGCAATACAGTTCTCAAGCCAAACACATTATGGTCGTCAACAGTGTCATTAACTGCAGGAGAAACAATCTATCTTCTTGCGAGCGACACAGCTCTTACTTCAACTACTAGCATTCCAGCTACTGCACAATTTGCTGGATCTGTTCCATTCACAGTTACAACTTTAGCACCCGCAATAACATTCGAAACGCCACCGTCTTCAACACCGCTTAATTACATTTCGGCACTTTCCGGATCACAGATATTAGTGGGCGGTAGCGGTTTCAGCCCAACCGCAAGTTCAGTCACGTTTTATATGAACGGAACATCGACAACACTGTTCACATTACCGGTTTCATCCGGTATCATATCGCAAACACTGGAAACAGTCCCGACAAACGTTGCGGCTGCACTTGTTTCAGGTGCAGTTGGATACTATGGTGTAATGGCAGTGGCCAATACAGGAGAGTCGGCTGATGGGGCATTGCAGATCTTGCCAGCAATAACACTGACGCCCAATGTTGTAGGTACAACAGCCGGACAGACAATAACAGTTACAGGAACTGGTTTCGCTGCAGGAGGATGGATACAGCTTGACAAAGCAATTTCAATTACTGGAGTAACCGAATCAAACGCTGCAGTCCAGGTTAGTGCCCAAGGCGGATTTACAGTAACCGCAACATTAACTTCAACATTGACCGCAGGTACAGCTTATACCGCAACAACAAGTGAATATACATCACAGACAGGCGGTTCAACCATTTCTGGAGCTTCCGCGACAAATTATCTGTTTGCATCTGCCCCCTCGTATTCACTGAGCACAATCGAGATATATCACTCCGGAGTAAGCCCTGCTAGCTCTGATTCAAATCATGCGGGAGCGACAGAAAATTTCGTTGCATTTGAATTCCCTGCAAGCACGCTTATAACGCTCATGGTAGGACCTGTTTCCGTTGAAACTTTCACGACAAATTCATACGGTGGCTATGCTGGAACATTTGTTGTTCCTGAATCACTTCCTTCTGGTTCGTACACTGTGACGGGTGTTAACGAGGCACAGGGAGTAGGTGCACAAACAACAGCTTCACTCACCATAGAGCCTTCTATATCTGTTTCTATGCTGATGCCAGGAGTTTCCTATCTCCCTAAGGGATACCTTGAAGGTGAGACTGGTAGCAGCCAGTTCAACGTAACAGGCTATGGATTCACACCTGGAGATGAGATTGTTCTGGGTTCCACAGCGACTTTAGGAGAAGTAGTACTTTCCTTCCCACCAGGAATAGCAGGTGACTTTTATGTGTCGCCCGGTCAGTACGTTTCACTCAATGGCAGCTTCAACATCACTGTCTACATCGCTCTTGACTATGCCGGTTTCATCAACGGGGCTATAACGCCTCTAACTGCGTATAACGACGTTTCTGGTGGATCCGCAACCTTATCCAATGCGTTCTATCAGTACGTTTCACCGACGATTTCAGTTACAAACACCAATGGTAATCAACTTTCCGCTCCATACTCAGCAACAAATCCAGTTTTCATCACAGTCACAGTAGCGGCAGGGGATGCAGCGTCATCACTTCATCCACTGTTACCATCAACAACATACACCCTGCTGTTTGGAAACACAGCAATAACAACGTTCACAACAGATACATCCGGCAATTTCAAATCAATAGGTGTCACACCTGCTCCTGTTCCAAGTTCACCAGATGAGATAGCATTTGCTGTCCCGAATATGCCATCAGGCTACTACCCGATAAACCTTGAGATCGGTACAACGCCGATAAACATCATAAATCCTCAGGATTCGTTCTACCTTATCACATCACCTGGAAGCACACCAACTGTTGTGATACAGGATATGTATGCACAGACATATAATACGGAAGGCATTCCAGATAATCCCGCTGGAGTAGGCGTAGGGCATACCGCCACTGATGTTTCCGGTCTCGGGGAATCAATAAACATATTCGCATACAACTTCCCTGCTGGAAGCACTCGTTTTGCCTTCTTCTCTGCTGATGGACTCATAACATCACTATCTGCAACTGCAGAGACATCGACAGGTGCATATGCGATGGGAGGATCCGCTCCTTATCCAGGGGTATCTGTTAATGCAGTACCTGGGGGAACGTACCTTGTTTCCGCGACAGCATCCAACAGTGCATACGGAACACAGGTTGCAGCACCGGCTAATGCTGCTCTATTCACAGTTGTAGCTTCTCTCAACGTGCCGATCACTGCATCGCATTACCTTGGGTATATCGGAAGTTCAGTGTCATTCTATGCAACGGGTCTTGCACCTAACACAAATTACGTTGGAGTTTTCAACGGTCAGGTTCTTCTTGCACCGACCGGGGTCCCAGTAACTTATCTGTCGAGCAGCACTGGTTCTGTAGGTTCATCCAGTTTACCGGATTCATTCATCATTCCACCTGTATACGTAAACGAGACGAAAGGTTTCTCATACTACTCTTTCAGCCTTGCACCGTACACATCGCCTACAACCCTAGTTACAACAGCTCCGGTAAAGGTGTTGTATCCTTCGACCATCAGTATTTCCCCAACTCCGGCAGGTTATGCATTCCCGGGAGAGATAATCAGCTTCTCGTGGTCGCCAGCTAAAGCACCTAGCAACCCAGTTTCACCATACGGCCCAATTACAGTAACTGTTTTCCTTAACGGAGCTCCTTACACAACTGTTCCCGCATCCTATTCCTATTCTGCTACACCAACACCAACGACAACACTTTCAGGTTCATTCCTTGCACCGAATGCAGCGGCAGGAACAAACTATTCGCTCAGCTTTGGATGGACTCAGAATAACTATATGGAGTCATCTCTCTCTGGTTCGGTTCTCAGTTCAGTTCCCATGTCCTATACTGGAACTTCAACGGTATTCCTGGGCATAGTCTCAGGATCTGGTGCTCTGGTGGTAGGAATATCATCATCATCCATTGCTACAATCATAACAAATGCAGTGAATTCTGCAATGAAGGTGCCGATCAGCGAGCTGAATGCATCGATTGCATCACTGAATGGAACAGTAGTCAAACTTGACACAGCATTCGGGACAATGCAGACCACACTCAGCGCTATAAATGCGACAGTTAGTTCGATAAGCAGCGGTGTTGCATTGCTATCCACTGAATTGGGGACACTTAAGGTCTCCCTTGCGTCTATAAACGCTACACTTATGTCAGTGAACGGCAGCGTAGCAACACTGAGCACAACGCTCGGGAAAGTACAGGCATCACTCAGCTCAATAAACGCTACAGTGACATCTTCTGCATCAAGCATTTCAGGACTGGTGGGAAGCGTTGCAACAATACAGACCAGCCTTGGAACAATAAGCGGGACAGTTACATCAATAAACGGCACGGTTGCAACGATACAGACATCCATAGGAAAACTGCAGACAAGCGTCAACGCAATTTCTCTGAACACAAGCAAGGTATCAACGCTCTCTTCAGCACTCTCAACATCAGAGGTATTCGAGATAGTAATCCTCGTGTTGGTGCTGATAACACTTGTTCTCTCATTCCTTGCAATAAGTTCAGTCAACAGGGTAGCGAAGAAGGTAGAAGAGCAGAAGAAACAGTAAATTCTTTTTTTCTTTTTTTATTTTTAATGAAATCTTTTTTACCTGAGATGTATGAGAATGTTGTTTCATTCATAAGTGCGCACCTTTCTCCATTCTTAATTACAAGTGTTTTACAAATTTTTTCCCCAGTCAAGGCGTCCCTTTTCTCCGCCTGTTTCGCGAACCCCTCCTAGCAATTTCTGGTAAGATAATCTATCAAAAATATATTATAGAGTATTATTATAGCTAAGAAGAATCAATTAAATATGGAGGTTTAAAGATGAACAGATTGAAAAAAGGAAAAATTATCACCGCTGTGATCGCAACCGTCATGGTATTGAGTGTTCTGGCCGTGCTGTCTGCGGTCTCTCAACCAGTCTATGCTGCATCCGGTTCCATAACCATGGACCCAACTGTTTTCTCATCAGGAACCACTGTAGTTGCACTTGTTAACGGAGGAACATTTGGTTCTGGTGCAACAGTCACGTTTTACATAAGTTCAACAAACACATTCACTTCAAAAACATCTATAGGGACGTATAGCCTTGCCGCTGGAACTACAACACTATCGAACGTTGTTGTGAAACTCACAATACCAAACGAGAGCCCCGGACAGTATTATGTGGCTGCATCCGATGACGGTGGGGCAACATTCACAGCAGCAGTGACAGTCACGGTATCCTCTCTCGCACCAAAGATAACAGTCACTTCTTCCGTTCCATCAGGATCCACTGCCACCGTCACAGGCAGCGGATTCGATGTGGGTTCCACTATAAATGTCTATCTTGGCTACCCCTCTGGTCCTCTCCTCATAGGGAATATCAACGCTTATTCAGGGAGCTTCTCAGGGTCTTTCACGGTCCCAACATCCCTCTCCCAGACAGGTAACCCATTCTACGTCATAGCGCAGGAATCATCATCCAGTTCTGCAAACTACGGCATAACAGCTGACGGTACTTTCACTCTACTAGCTTCAATCTCAGTTTCTCCTGTGGACATATCCCCTTCCGCTTCATCCACTATCACGATCAACGGTTACGGCTTCTATGCATCATCAACAATATCATCTAACTCCATCTCCCTCTCCCCTGCCAGCGGCTCTATAACCGCAGAATCCAACGGGGCGGTTACAGTCTCATCCACAGGCAGTTTTTCTGTTACTGTGACATTTGATTCAGTCGGTGCCTCTGGGCCCGTTGGTATTACCATAACAACAAGCCCTGCATCCTCCCCCTCTTCTTTCCCATCTTCTTTCTACATCTCCCAGCCAAACCCTGCTTCCATGAAATTCTCTTTCTCCGTGACCCCCACATACAGCACAACTATCAACAGCGGGGATGCTGTTACAGCTACTGTCTACAACTTCCCCGCATCCCAGTCAGTTAAAATTATGCTTGGAAGTGTGACAGTGGGAACGATGACCACTGATTCCAACGGTTATGCCAGCCTCTCATCCACCATACCAGCCATGCCTGCAGGCTACTACAGCCCCACTGCGATAGTTCCATCCCTTGGTCTCTATTCACAGCTTTCTCCCATAGCAGTTTCATCATATTTTGATGTGAAGGATCCGTCGGGCACCATGCTCACATCAACCCTCTCTGAATACGTCCCCTCCACCGGTATTCTGACTGTTCAGGCTTATGGTCTAACACCATCCACTCTCTACGACCCGGAGGACTCACTTGCAGCACCTTCCGGGATATTCACAGCTGGATTGGTGACATCTGTTTCAGTTGGAACAGCCAGCGCTCAGGGCATATATCCAGCGTATAACGGCACGATAATCTTCGGTTACAGGGCTGATTATCCATCAGGAACAGCAACGTCCACTCCCTCCTCAATTACTATCGCTGGTATCAATGGTTACGGTGGAAATAACTTCGGATACAAGGCAATAGGGAGCGCTGTTGTTTCAACACCTTCACCATTCGGCATATTGACGCCTGGCTCACCAGCCACACTCACAGTCACAAGCCTTATACCCTATGGCTCTGCAGTTTACCCCGGGCTGTCCTACTACTACAACGCATATCTTGGCCCCGATGAGCTGACGCTCACGTATTCAAGCACATCAAGCGCTGTTTTCTACGGGACGGGCGGAACTTTCTCAGGATCTTTTATCGTACCATCGCTCTCAGGGATAAACAACATAAGCATCACGCCCAACGGTCAGCCTCTATCATCGGCTGTTGGCGGGCAGTACACCATAGAATCTGTTGCTGGTACATCGCCATCATCAGGCTCAATTGCAGTAATCCCTGTAACGGGGGGGTATGAGGTCGCAGGATTTGGTTACTACATTGCACCCACCGTTTACTACATGACCTATGCTGGGAGTTCTTCAGGCACAAAAGTCACACTAACAAGCGGTGCATTTGCAATTTCAATAGCACCTGGGCCTCAGCCCTCCGGCACCTACTCAGTATTCACTGAAGTCACATCATCAGGAGTGAACTACTTCGTCTATTCATCATACTCCTCTTCTCCCACGCTCAAGGTGACATCACCTTCCATCTCACCGACCGGGCAGTATGAGGGGCCCATTGGAACCCAGGTAACAATCACACTTACTGGTCTCAATCCTGATGCTCTGTACAACATAACATTCGGCCCAGTGGAGGTGGAGAAAGCGCCGGTGGAGACAGATGGTACGGGAACCATATCTTCAATTTCATTCGATGTACCAGCACTGCCGGACGGCATATACCGCATAGGTGTTACAGAGGTGGGACAAGCGTCCCCAGCTGTCACCGTACCTTTCAATGTTACAGAAAACTCCAACATAGCACTGAGCACATCATCCCAGTATGCTTTTCCTGGAGAGATTGTGAAGTTCACAGTGAGTGGTCTAACACCTCCTGCGCTTCCGAGTGGGACAACTGCAGTTGGGTCGCCGAGCTATTCAGTGACTGTCGCTCTGAACGGGACCAACTACGAGACAGTCCCGGCACTCTACTCCTCTTCTGGAATCCTTACAGGGTCATTTGTTATGCCGAACTCCAATCCCGGTTCATTCTATTCCCTGACGTTCACGGCAAATGAGACACAGCTCGTTTCATATTCAATAGCAACATCAACCCCATCCACCGCCTATGCAATGTTAACTGAACCTTTCACTGGGTCGCAGGTCGGATTCATTGGCCTTGCCCAGGGTAACGGTGCCCTCATCACAGGGATATCTCCTAGCCAGATAGCAAGTATAGAAGCAGGCATAAATGCAACACTTTCCGTCCCGCTGTCCCAGCTCGAGGCATCCGTCTCATCAATAAACGGTCACCTTGCCAACCTCACAACAGCATTCGGCAATATGACCGCGTCCCTGAATGCCATAGGTGCAACAGTTACATCAATAGAATCGGGGGTGGCAACAGTCAACACAACTCTAGGTACAGTGAAAACATCTCTGTCATCCATAGACGCAACTCTTGTTTCACTTAACGGCAGTTTTGCAACGATATCAACTACTGCAGGAAAACTGAACACAACTCTCTCTTCCATCAACCTCCGGATCACGAACATGAGCGCAGGGATTGCAACAATTCAGACTGACCTGGGCACATTCACAGGCTCAGTGAAGAGCGTTTCCGGCGGTATCGCAACAATTCAATCCTCACTTGGAACAATCAGCGTAAATGTTGGGAACATAAAGAGCAAAGTAACACAGGTGCAGAATTACGGCCTGATAATGGATATAGTGATTATAGCGCTTGTTGCAATAACACTCGGCATATCCATCGGGAGCCTTATAAGCACAAGGGACCTGAAGAGGAGATTCGGGATGAAGAAGGAATAATTTTTTTACCATTATTTTTTAACAACTTCATTTATTTTTTTCACACAATTCAGTCCTTTAAGCAAAATATATTACCCTTCCTTACATAAAAGGCAAGATGAGATATTTACCGGCGGTAATATTGATCTCACTCCTCTTGGTCGTTTGTTTCCCCCTGTCTCATTCCTCTCCTCCACCACAGTACTCTGTGACATTTACTGAACATGGACTGCCTGCCGGTATGGACTGGTCTGTGAGCGAGGGAGGGAAAACTAAAACGTCTACAGGTAACATAGTCTTCCTTGAACAGAACGGCTCATATATGTTCACAGTAAACCCTATATCAGGTTACAGGGCTTCCAGGTATTCATATGAGGTGAATGTCACTGGAAAGAACGTAACTGAGAATGTGTACTGGGGGGAAGTATATTATAATGTGACGTTCGTTGAAAGTGGACTCAGCCCTGGAACACCCTGGAACGTATCCGTCAGCGGAGAATTGAAGACGTCAGTAACAACTTTCGCCATATTCCATCTTCCAAACGGTTCTTATTCCTACTCCGTCTCGCCTGTGAACGGCACACTTCCATCCCCTTCATCCGGAACATTTTCTGTAAGTGGTTCCCCTGTCACAATCATCCTCCGTTTCAATGTTGTTGTTAACATCACTTTCCTCATGACCGGCCTTCCAGCCAACGACAGGTGGGGTGTTTCGATAAACAATACCACATATTACAGCACGAATCCATTCATATACGTTGACATAAGGAACGGGAGCTACACATACAAGATAATAATGCCTTCCAATTATTACTCAAGTCCATCCTCTGGAAAGGTGAGTGGAAATGAATTCATATTTGTAAATGCGTATTCCTACCTGCCATGGGAGATACTGATAGCATTTATTGTGGTTATAGATGTGTTCATAGCGTTCAGGATAAGGAGGACAAGAGCCTCCTTGAGAAAAAATATGCAAAAATGATTATTGACGAAAAAATAGCGGCACCCAGGATAACGTAGGGTAGGAACGGGGTGGCTCCAGTAACGCTGACGTAAAAATATACCACAGGAATTGCAGGCGGAACCTTCAGGAATGGGCCATGGAATTCAACTGTGACTTCCTTCGATATCAGATACCCGGGAATAACTCCATTCACTGGAGTTTTGCCAACAGTCATTCCTGTCACAGCCAGAGATCCTGCCAGAATCAGGGATGGGAGTGACGCAGAAGAATAATAAGGTACAGTGCTGTTCACATGAAGACTATAATTTCCATCGAGTGTTGATGAGAAATTGAATATGTGCTCGTATTCCACTCCGCGAGCTATGGATGAGCTGGATGGGAAGATGCTGCCATTGATGTTGGATAGATAAATATTCATAATTCCATTAGAAGGTGAAAATATGGTGATCTCCGCATCTGCCAGGGGATAGAGTATTGATATTGGATATGTGTTGTTCCCCACGGAAGTCGTCACAGCATTATTATGATACATCACAACCCTGGATTCATTGTATTCTATAACTCCAGAGATGTACTTCCCCTGATAGTGGCCGTACTGGATGCTCAGCGGCATGGAATATGTGACAACAAGGTTTCCGTTAGAAATGGAATATGAGGAAATATCAGCCTGGAACGTGTCCACCTGCGGAGAAAGGTACATATTAGCAGGCACATCATGGACAACAGGTGCGAGCATCAGGACTGAAAC
>Ga0080003_1001946_pt1 | contig 10201 bp, 15 predicted proteins | sample JossMetagenome_FD_69206 | JGI IMG/M metagenome (GOLD analysis project Ga0080003, IMG submission 69206) | Hot spring microbial communities from Joseph's Coat, Yellowstone National Park, USA - JC2_E (SPADES assembly) (version 2) | ecosystem: Environmental > Aquatic > Thermal springs > Hot (42-90C)... | reverse complement strand
GACAAACGGAAAAGTTGAGAAGTTCTTTGATATATTTGAAAAGAAGGTAAAGTTCTTCAACACTGTAGATGAGTTCATGAACTGGTACGACTTCATAAGGCCACACGGAGCTTTTGATATTGAAAGACTTAAAACGCCTGCAATGATCTTCTACAAGAGGCTTCCCAAAAAGGAGATCATCGATCAATCATTCTTTGATATGCTGGAGAGGGGGGTGTAATAATTTGCAGATAAAACACTGTATTCCATATTACCATAGATTATACTTTTATGTATTGCGATAAGTAAAAATGGGTAAGTTGTTGCGTTAATTCCTAATAATAATAATTCGTTAGGGTCTAGTGACATAATTTTTTGTAAGTCCTGGTTTAGGGTATCCTTATTTAAACCGCATCCCCCAAAAGCTAATGCAAATATTAACTGATATACTCCTGGATACGAGTTTATCTTAGTACAACCATATGCACTAATAAAATTCTTATACGCAGTAGATAGGTTGAAGAACGGTTCACTAATCATTAATTACCAAAAAATTATATAACCCAGCTGTTTTTAATCTTTTATAACTACTCGGGACTAAGTCGTTTCTTAGTACGTAGCGATATTAACCGCAGGGTTTATTTAACAGAGCGCGTATTAATCTACATGGCAGTAAAGGAACCGCCCCCAGAGGTCAAGGAAAGGGTAGAAAGGGCCCTAGTAGCTTTTAGGGAGTTCTCGGCGAAAGTGGCAGACAAAGTAAAGGGCATAAAAGTGGACGACATATTAGAAGGCGGGGTAAACCCCTACTTGTTCGCGTCTTTAGGCGTAAAGGACTTCGAAGACGTGGCGTACTTCTTCGTCCAGAAAAGGGTAGAGAGATCTCTAGGGACTAGTTTCGGCTCTGTAATAGAGGAGTTCCTGAGGGAGCTGTTAAGTGGTAAAAGCGGGAAAGAATACCATGGCTGTAAGGGGCGGGGCGCAAAGGTGTGGATATGCTGGTGGGACATAGTCATAGAGGGGGAGTACAGGGAGGACGGCACGACGTTTAGGGGGAGGGTAGTGTCTGTGAAGAGCGGGCCTGCCGACATAAACAAGGACATACTGAGCGAGTTCGCGAGGGAAGCTGCCCAGGCCGAGGGACAGGGGTACAGGCCATATCTAGCACTGACCTATGGTTCTCAAGCCTTTAACGTCGTTAACACATTGAGGGAATCGTTAAGGGTAGCGCGTGCGAGAGTAGACGACCCAGGCCAATACGTCTTAGTAGGGAGGAAAGTCTACGAAGTCCTCTTAGGCCAAGACGTCTACAATTACGTAATAAAGAGGGCCTCAGAGATAGGGGTAAGCGTAGACTTACGCGCGTTAATAGACGAAAAAGTGCGGGAAATAGCAGAACAGTTGCGCAAGCGGTATAAAGACGTCAACGAGCTCTTGAGGCAGTTGAGCTAGCGTAATACTCGCAGTACGGCCTTAGTGGGCACTCGCTACACTTAGGCCCCCTATACGTGCACACGTAAGCCCCTAAGTCTACTAACCCGTAATTGAAAAACTCGTGCCCACTTTCTGGTACTATGCCCCAGAGGAATTCTATAGTATTCCTGGGGCCTTTTACCCCAAAGGCCCTCCCCAGTAACCTCATGACGTTAGAGTCCACCACAGGGGCCTTTTTGCCACACCCAAAAGACAACACAGCACCAGCTATGTAAGGGCCGACCCCGTAGATGCCGTTTAAAGACGCGTAGTCACAAGGTATAGTACTACCGAATACCTCGACTATGGCTTTAGCGATCTCTTTTAACCTGGTAGCCCTCTGCTTATAAAGCCCTATCGGCTTCAAGGCTAACTCCAGCTCCTGGGGGCTAGCTCTGTAGATAGAACTTATGTCTGGGAACTCGCTTAAAAAAGTGTCATAGACCCTCGACACGGCCTTCCTAGTAGTACGTTGTAACAGTACCTCAGCGACCAAGACTTTATAAGGGGTCCTGTCCACACGCCAAGGGTAAGGCACCCAGTGCTCTTTTTCCCACTTTATCACGGCGTCTACGAGGCCCTCCAACCCAACAACGCCCCTATATGTACGGCTATCGAGTAAGCCAGGGGTACGGGTACTGCTTCACCGAACAACTTATACGCTTCTTGCACGCCTACTACTACCTTCCACTCGTCTGGGAAGCCTTGTAACCTCATGTATTCCCTTACGCCGAGGGGCCTGTCGAACCACGGGTGGACTAACATCGTGGCCTTCATGGCTGGGGAAGTGACGAGGGTAGGCGAGGGCTCGAACCAGGCTAACCTCCTGTAGAACCCCATCCTACCACCACCAGCGGTGTATGCCCCGTTCATGGCCTCTGGCTTTAGCTCGTCTGGGATCTGCCTCCAGTTACCCCCGCCTGGTACATAGCGGGTGTATTTCAGGTACTTAGGCGGTAGGTCCACGTAGCCTATGTCCTCCTTTGCCCCCATTATCACCTCAGCAGTCGTTACCCATGGTAACGTGACACTTGTTAGAGTGGCAATGGGGGCCCTTGAGTATAATGGCTGGGGTAACGTAGGGGCCACCCCTATGTCTGGCCTTACCCCGACTACTATGACCCTCTCCCTCTCTTGCGGGGTACCGAAGTCCGCGGCGTTTAGCACCCCCCAGGTTATCTTATACCCAGTCTCTTGTAGGGCGTCTAGTACTACCCTCCACAGAGACCCGGGCTGCTCTTCGGGCCTCAGGGGCCTCTTGCCCCTCTCCTTTATAGGGACGTGGACTAGCCTGGAGTTCAAGATACCTGTGACCTCCTCCATCACGAAGGCCTTTGGCCTCGCCTCCTTTATGAAGCGTATGAACTCCACTAGTGCCTTACTCCTATAGTCCTTTAACCCCTCCCTCTTGCCCGCAGTGCTGAATGGCTGACAAGGTGGGCCCCCAGTCACCACGTCTACTTCCCCGGCCTTGAGGCCGGCTTCCTTAAGTATCTCAGTGGTACTGTAGCCCGCTATGTCGCCGTGTATGAAGGGGGTCTTTGGCCTGTTCGCCTTAAAGTTCTCGTAAGAGGTGTCGGAGACGTCTAGGCCTAGGACTACGTCGTAGCCAGCCCTTTCGAAACCCATGTCCAGCCCATACGCCCCAGTGAACAACGAGACTACAGTCCTCCCTTTTATTACCGGTTTTAGGTCTAGGCCGTGCAGCGGGGGCGGCCTCACCGAAAACGACGACCTGTCTAACGTGACCCACTCCTTTATTTTCGCTCTGTAATCCTTGGCTAGGGTAGAGGGCCCCTTTGACTCATAGAGGGACAACGCTCCCTCATAGGCCTTGTAAAGGGCTTCGGCATAGTCTTTCTCACCGCTAGCTATATTTAAGTCTGCTAGTAACGAGACGTAGGCCCTAGCGTCGCCCATACTGAAGCCTTTACCCCTGAACTTGTCTATTAACTCCCAGACCTTGACCTTAACACGTGCGTAGTCAACCAACTTTCCTCACCTGCACGCTCCCGTCCTTGTTTAACACCCACTCTATTTCACTACCCTCACTTATATCTAAGAGCCTCCTGACCAAAACTGGTACCGTAGTGTAGCCCTTACCCCACAACTTGCTCCTACCTAACACCTTAGCCATACTAGTAACTCTACTAGTAAACTTACTGGTAATATTATATAAACCTAACGCGAGCGTAGAGGGTAATACCACTTAACTCCCCAGTTTGCTAAGAAAAATTCAACTACTACTATTTACTACTACTAGGGTTTGCCCGGGGAAAAAGATTAAGTGAAAAAGCTAAGGCCCAGGGTAAAAAGAAATGTGTAAGGCCTTCTTATCCTCACTAAAATTTTTCTAGAAAATGTAAAAAATCCAATTAGTCTTAAAAAAGTGTAAATTAGTCCTCGTAAAAAGTCGTAAAATTGAAAGTAGTGTAAGAACGTTTGTTTTTGTTTTTGTTTTTTGTGAAATTTCGAGTAGTAGTAATATATATTATATCTCTTTTTAGAGAAATTAGGATTTGTTACAGTTAACTGGGGAGTTTATTCAAAGAATTAGTTTAACTTTTAGAAGAACTTTTCATGTGCTAATAGTATGCCCTTTAGTATGCCCTTCTTTGTTTTCAGTAAATCGTCAAAAGCGTGAATTACCTTACCTTTATATTTATGAGCGTACTCGTCACCATTTGTCTTAATCCACTGTAAAAGGAGATAAAAGCACTTGGTATTTTTATCTATATAATCATGAATATTAGAGCCTATAATTAGTAGACCGTCACTACTAGCTAGCGACGAAAGGGTCAAGCAAGAACTGTTAGCAAACGACGAGAGGATAAAACAAGAACTGCTAGCAAACGATGAAAAAAATAAGCAGGAACTGCTAGCACATGTTGAGAAGGTCAAGCAAGAGCTATTAGCAAATGATGAGAAAGTGAAACAAGAGCTTAAGGACGAGATCCAGAGAGTAAAAACAGACCTCGAAACCAAGATTAAGGAAGTCGATAGGAAAGTTGAGGCTACTAGGAGTGATTTGGGCTTAGTGGCTGAGGAAGTCTACGTTAAGAACTTCGTTGACTATTTACAAAGTAACGGCGAGAAGGTAATAAGCGTTTACAGGCATTACGAAACGTCATTGGGAGAAATAGACGCTGTAATCGAAACTTCCGCTAAAGTTTACGCCGTAGAGATAAAACTTAGGGCTGAGGTGAGTGACGTAGACGGCCTACTCAATAAGACTAAAGTTCTAAAAGAAGAGTTGGGGAGGGAAGTTTACCCCGCATTAACGGGTTCAGAAATAAATAAGACCGTTAGGGGTTACGCTAAAGGATAGGAATACTAGTAATTTAATGGGAAATAGATAGAAAAATCACACTTATTAACTAACTATCTTCGGTTTTAGTTAGCGAGTAACAATTTTTAAGACCGGATTTTCGATTAGACCGGTCGATAACATCTAATACGTGACTGTTGAACTACGCATTATCCTAGCACTTCACGAAGAGGAGAACTTAAACCGGGATCACCCATTTCCTCTTTCCGGAAACGCTTCATTTGACGTTTCGAGCGGATAAAGCCCCTAGAACAAGCTTGTTGTCGGGATAACGTTTTTAACTGTACTCACTTCAGTAACTGTAGTGGGTACAGTTGTTGTTCGACCTCCACCCGAAAGAGGACAGAAAGGAGTTATTCGGAAGGGACAAAGAGATTGATTACGCTATATCACAACTGTTATCGAAGAATTGGTTGACAATAGGAGGACAGAGAGAGATAGGTAAGACCAGTTTGATGAAAGTCATAATAAACGAGATGAAGAAAAATTACGGGTTCAAGGGTATTTATGTCAACCTGAGGGGAGTCAGGAATTTGAGTTCATTACTTAAAGTAATCCTATCGGAAATAAATAATAGTAAGCCTAGTTTCAAGGTCGCTGTTAAGTTGAATTTTATTATAGGCTCTGCTGGGATAGAACTAAAAAGGGGTGCAAAAGTGGTCAATAGCTTAATAGAACTTTTTAATTCGATCGAGGAGGACGCAGTGATAGGCCTCGACGAGATTCAAGAGGTCTCTCAGGCAAGTAGGCAATTCCTCGAAGTGCTGGGAAACGTTTTCGCTTCTAACCCTAAAATAAGGTTCATATTCTCCGGTTCATACATAGGAGTGATCAGAGCGTTGTCAAACCCTTCATCTTCGTCCCCGCTTCACGGTAGGCCACCGGTCTTATTAAACCTGAGACCGTTTGATGAAGAAACTTCAAGGGATTTTCTCAGAAGAGGAATGGAGGAGTTGAATATCAGTTTTGATAAAGAGGACGAAGTCGTCAAGAAGTTAGATGGTGTCGTAGGATGGTTGACCCTATTTGGGAACTTTTACGCCGTAAGAAAAATGAGCTTTGAAACTTCGATGTCTTCCACAATCGAAGAAGGTAAGAAGATAATGATCGACGAGTTCAAACATTTCCTTGAGGGCAAAAGCAACAAGCGGTTATACACGACAATAATGAGCGTGTTGAAGGTAGTAAACACTTGGAAAGACATAAAGAGAGGGGTGGAAATAAAGTTAGGAAACGTAGATGACAAAGAATTAAGCTTAGCCTTGGAGTCCCTCCTAAACAATAACTTCATTGAAAAGAGAAAGGAAGGAGTTTATGAAATAGTCGACCCGATTCTCAGAGAAATCGACTATGATAAACTGTAAGCTCTCACTTATGCATACTCCAAAAATAGTATGCACAGAAGCTATACGTAGATGACAGTAAGGCGGGAGTAAAGGACCCTTTTAAGGAAAAGACGTTTTCTTTGGCGTAGAATAGTTATAATCGGTAAGCAGACACGGGTCTATACTGGTCAGCATGGGTTCTTATCCACCCGGGAAAAGGATAACGGTATAACACAAAATATTTTTCTAGTACTTAACTGGACGTGTGAAACGAATAGAAATATATTTTAAAATGAGAGAGAAAATGATCATAAATGAGGAGAAAATTTAACTACGGTGAGTTCGTAGTCCTCAACCCTTTACAATCAAGGTATGACTTAATGCCTGGAAGGGTTTTAGTACCTCTCTATGCGGCAACAAACGACGGGATTTATAGGATGAATAGGAGGAAGAGGTTAGGAGGTTTTGCAGCCGTAGTGGGGATAACGTTAGGGATAATATTTTTCGCTTTTGTAGCTGTAGCTGGGATATTACTAGTTGTTTTTACAGTGTTTAGTTTAAGATATCCCTACGTCTCGCCCCCGTATTTAAGTGCATACTTGATAGTAGTACTGATCGGTGTCGGCTTAATAGCGGGCTTAATAGCGGGAAGTGTCTATGCGATAACAAAATTGGTTAAAGCCGCAAGGAAGTTCGGCAGGATCGCTAACACCCTTGAAGGAGAGTTAATAGTATCGTGGAACTCTGTAAAGACTATAGTTGTAACGAATATGAGGTAGGAAAACGTGGCTAACAGTGTCCTTAGACCAATATTCAAAGAGATAGGGGATTGGCGCGTCATGACTGCCGACGGTAGGGAAATAACTATACCGTTCGTAGACGACCCTTTCAACAAGCTAAATTACGTAAAAACTAAATACAACTTAATCTTACAGTAATTGTGTCATCTCTCCCTCTTTTTTAAAAAAGCCTCGAAAGAGGGCAAATAAGGAATTGCAATTCAAGGTACCGGCTTAGTATTACCCTGAAAGTCACTAGTAAAGGGAGCTCTTGAGACCGTGAAAGCTAGGAACTGTTTTTCAACTTTGAACTATGGGCAGAAGTGTGGTGATATCAGTAAGGATTCCAGAAGAGCTAAAGGAGGAGTTAGAGAGATATAACATCGACGAGGCCGAAGTCATAAGGAGGGCCCTATTACACACCGCGTACAACAACGAGTAGGCTAGGGATAAAGCCCTATTGAAAGGGTCCGGGCTCGTCGGCTTCCTCCCCACCTTAGCTACTTCAGGCGGGAAAAGGGTGAAAACCCTCTCCCAGAAACGCCTGCTGTTATTTGCCTCCCACGTGAGTAAGTCGTTACCCTCCACGAGATCCGGAGGGTCGACTTTATAGTACTTTAACAAGTTAGAAAGACCTTTGAACTTCGCAGTTATGAACTCCCTAGCTACCTCCTCTTTCTCTTGTTCACTCATCCTGAACTGTTTCTCCCTGACCTCGGAAAGCAGTGTTATACCGTTAGCTGAAAGTACCGAAACGCCCCTCTTAGTCGAGATTACTAGTGGGATACTATTACTTGACAGTAGCGATATTAGAGCGGTGGAAATATACGCTTTACTGCCCAACACGACTATACCACTAACGTCACGTAGGTTGTAATCCTTAGTCCCCTTATCATACGTGACTATGATCTCCGACGCGGACTTACGGTCGATTTTTGTCAGGTTAGTGAGTATTAAGAGCATTGATGGACAGTAATAATATTGATCTTACATCGGTAAAAAATATATAGTATATACTGTAACGTGTTCCCTTGCGTAGACCCTCCGATTATTACGGAGGAACTTTATGCACGACTGCTACCAGCTTCCACGAATTTGACGCCAGCCCTACTTAGAGGAACCTTATACACGGCTGCTACACGAGTGGGGTCAACAATACCTCCGCTACGTCAGTCACGACGTCCTGCAGATGACCGGTTTCTCTTACACCCACCTTGCTTTGATTAATATTCCTGCACCGGTATTACGAGTATGATTAAAAATCTAGTTTTTTCGTATATTAACTCAGTGTGTCTTCACACTTCCTATACTTACTTAACCGACTATAAGTCTAGTTTATCACCGAATTTTCTCCCCTCAACAGTTAAGTTTATAAGAGCATATCATTAATTGCACAAAAAATACTTTAAATTGTAGTGCGAGTTTACTCTTAGACTTTTACACCTTCTTTTTCTTCTTTTATAACCGTTTTTCCCTCCTCAATCTTTCGCAGGCAAAAATCTTCTATTCCATCCATCATCTTTTATTCAGTTGAAATTCAGGCAACAACACCCACACCTCCTACCACCTTTAAATAGGGGTTATTAATTTTACTGTTGAAACACCAATGAAAACTTAAGGGAGAAAAGAGCGACTTCTACAGCCCACCCCTCATTTTAAGTTGAAAAACAACCTTTTTTAGTAACAATTTCTACACTATAACAAGAGAACAGTGTAAAAACAACGAAAGACGCAGCGTGAAGGCGACGCACGGTCGAAATAAGAAAGAACTGAAAGCCCTCGCCCTTCTTCGAGCTCACACGAAGTTCGTGTCGAAATAAGAAAGAACTGAAAGGTATTTAAAGTTTTCTATCGCTTTCGGGAACAAAAGTCGAAATAAGAAAGAACTGAAAGTAAATTATTTCGATTTTGTCTGGACAGCCTGATCCTAGACGCGTCTAGGCAGCAAGGCCCTGCTGGGCCGCGGCCCTCCTCGCAAGGGAGAAAGCTCCCGTCGGTTTACGCTGAAGGCTACGCCACCATAAGAGGGAACGGTCAAGTGACCCTGACCCTGGTGGCCAACTCGCCGTTAACTATAGCGAACGCGTACCTGCTCGGCTATCAGACCCGAGTTAGGACTATTAGCCCGAACGTCCTTAGCGTGGGCAGGAACTTGGTGGTGATATACTTCGATAATCTGCCGCCCTTAGTCCAAGGGGTTTCCTACACTCTTGTCGTAGCCTTCTCCGACGGTAGCTCCGTGTCGGTTCAGGCCTTCTACGTGCCCTGAGGGAGTAGGTGAACCCACCATAATTAGATCGAAACGTCATTGATTAGTTAACGATTCGGTACACTTCTGAACTATATAGCTTATATAGATTATATAGGTTCGAGGTATAACCTCGGGCGATAGACTTGTCTCGGGAAAGACGGACTTGAGGAGGATCATTCCTGCTCGGACTAAGGACGGGAGGAGGGCCTTAGTGGAGGTGGTCGGGAACTCGTTGAGCGTTAGGATCGAGGGCGTCGATGAGGTCAAGGAGTACAGGAACTTCGAGATCAGGATCAGAAGGAGCGTAGATTACGGACTCCTGGGTTTGGGGGCTAGTCTAACCTCTCTTATCCCCCTCTCGGTATTGGCCGCCCCTGAGCTGGACGGCTTCGCGAAGTACTTCGTTTCCGTCTCGGTCCTGGCGGCCCTGATCGGTCTGGCGCTGGCGGTTAAGGCTTGGAAGGAGAAGAAGTACGTCGTGGAGGTAGTGACACCGGACGGGGTGCTATTCTCGAGCTGATCGGATTCATCCCACCTTTGAGGAAATGGAAAGGGGGAAATAGGTCCTCGATACGAATTTAGAATTTTAAATTTTGTAGATTTCAAAAATATTTGTTTAAGTTTTTTAAATTTAGAGTCCAGAAAGCAGTTCTGATCAACCGTGGGCGGTCTCAGGATCAGGCTAGACAAGGACGTCCTCAAGTGTGAGTACTGTGGGATGCCGCTTACAGAACACAACGTTTACACCAGGGAGATAGGCGGTAAAACGCACTACTTCTGTTGCGAGCACTGTGCCGACGCCTACGAGGCGAAGTCTCGTTGAAGGATTTAGTGATCATAGGCTGGGGTGCCGCCGGTTTCGCGGCCTTAATCAAGGCTAACCAGTTGGGCTTCAAGCCCACGATAATAGGTTACGGCCCGATTGGCGGCACGTGGGAAAAATTCCTAGGCGGGAGCGGACAAAAATTAGGTTTGTCGAATCTGGCTTTTACTAATTGAAAAATTAAATTAGAAAAAGCCCATCGTTAATGTGCGGGCAAACCTTTGCTGAGACGGAGGTTGTTGG
>Ga0080003_1001943_pt1 | contig 10228 bp, 17 predicted proteins | sample JossMetagenome_FD_69206 | JGI IMG/M metagenome (GOLD analysis project Ga0080003, IMG submission 69206) | Hot spring microbial communities from Joseph's Coat, Yellowstone National Park, USA - JC2_E (SPADES assembly) (version 2) | ecosystem: Environmental > Aquatic > Thermal springs > Hot (42-90C)... | reverse complement strand
TAGATAAATATATTGATGATATTGCAAGAATTTTAATGAAGGATAAACGCCTTTTAGATAAACTGCTGAAAAAACTAAACATAAATACAATGTGAGCTACCCCGCCCTAAAGGGCGAGGTTTTTCGCCCCCTTTGAACCCCCAGTTTTTATAATAATATTAAGATATATTTTTTGAGATAGCTCTAACGTGGAATATTTATATTCATTCTGATAAACTGTAATGCCTTCAGTAACTGTGTCTTCTTCTCAGTAACACATTCTCTATAGTACTTCGCCGTGCATTTTTTCTCAATGACGTTCTCGTCTATTCCTAGCTCGCTAACAAGTGTCTGATACAACGACGTCCCTTTAATGCTACTGATCATAGTAGCCGTCCTAATCTGTACGTCCTTCAGTATGCTAAGTACGGTGAGTACGTCAAACCCGTTGGGGTTCACGAATTTCGACAGCACGTCTATGAGGTACGTACTTTCCAAGACAAGCCCTTCCTCGTTAACATAAAAAAGATGTTTTTTTCTTGTGCTGTTTAGTATTTTGGTTATCAACGACTTAACGTCCTCACCTGACGCGTTCATCACGATAAACATAATATCACATCCGATTTTCAATATCTGCCTTAGTTCGTCCTCAGATGTGGCGTTCTCATACCTCTTTAGGACTAATTCTCTCCATAGTTCTTCTATCTCGTCGCTGTAATAGGTGAGCATTACAGTGTTCAACCTCTCTATAGCTAAGGTAGGGTGTAACATACTACTGTTATCCATACACACCTCCTTGTACACAATGAACTGGAACTGCTCAGGAGTAGGGACTTCGTTTTCTTTTTTAGTATAAACCATGCCAACCACCTCTTCACTCAACCGTAAACCAGTCACAATCACATATGATATCGTTTATATCTTGTATAACAACACTGTCCCCTAGACATACAGCAGTACGCTTTTGACCATTCCTTTTCATTTTCGCTATAATGCACTTGGAATAGTTAAACGTGAGGTGCTGAAAACCACCTATTTCGAATTCTAAAGCGTCAAATGTATACCCCTTATCTGTCTTATACTGTATCTTATGGTACGAGGAAATGTAATATTCGGAAGCCGATATCGAGCTTACTATTGCAAATTTCTTTAGGTCGACCTGTTTTTTCAGAAAAATCGCATAGTTATTACCTTGTATCATTACGTCCGTGACAAAGTAAATCCCAGGGTATATGATCCTGTGCTGTAACCTGTCAGTTGTCCCCATATCAACATAAAGAACATACTCGTTCTCGTTTTCAGCTATTTTCTGTATTCTATTCTTGAACACATTGCGTAGATAGTTAAATAGTATTACGTTTTTCCCTACAAACGACTCTAAATGTGAGAGAGACATTACAACCCACCTAGACCCAAGGAGATTTGTTTATTTATTGACGCTACGTACTCCTTCCTCGCAACACTGGCGAAAATGAAGTAACTATTGTAGGTAATCCCAACGGCACCGAACGTATCAAACTCCTTAGAGAAGTTTGTAGGTTCGTTATCTTCAAACTTGTTAATGAGGAAATAATTCGGTGTACTGTTATAATGTTCTAAGGTTACCCATACCCATCTTGGGAAGGTGAAAAAGTTCCTTCTGGTTTTCGCATTCATTTTCATTACTTTCGCTCTCTTTTCTGCATACGCTTGCGGAGAAATGTAGACTATTGCAAAATAGACTATCCTGTCAGCAGGGTTACCCTGGTTTATCTGTGTAGTCATCTTATAGTATATTCTCAAGAAATCATTTGGCAAATCCATCATCACGGAGATTCCGCTGGTTTCTCCATACATTATAGCGACATGTACACCATTATTTTCCCTTATCGTTGTTCTTTTATCGTTCTTCACTAAGGCTGGAGGTAGGAATAGCAATGCGTCATAATTCTTGTAGACAACTGGTAAGGTTTTTTTCTTGAATGACAACACGGGTATTACACCTCCTAAGGTATGAAATAACCGTCGTCCTTACTACTACTGCCGAAAGAGACATGCAAAACGTCAACTGCAAACGCATAAACAAAGTATGCTACAGACATCGCAAGGACTGCGAGACTGAGGTACAAGAGTACGGCACCGTCGGTACTGTAAGGCGTAATTCTATAGGTCACGTTATATGGTGATGTGTATACCGGGTTGTAGGTTATGTATGGAGAGAGGTATAACGATATGATAGTGAAACCTATTGAGAACGTTAGAAACGGCAGAGCAAGTCGCAGATGGGTTAAGCTACTGTTTCTTAGCAAAAACAGCTCAATTATTGTGAGTACAATAAACCCACCTGCAACATCGACAAGGAAGACTTGAGTGTAGAAAAAAGGTGGTAACGCATTAATTACGGTTGAATTTACTACTGTCATATCTCCTCAGTATCTCCACACAGCTCCTTTTCGTTGATAATTTCTTCGATTGTAGTACCGTCCCTAACTTTTTCGGTTATTCTCCTCATAGCGTTTAACAAGGCTATAGTCGTGAACGGAGGTACTTTTACTTCTTCGGTTTCTCCGTTATCGTTAAGTCTCCAGTACCCCTTCAATAGAAGGTACATATACGATAACATTTCAGGAAAGTCTTCATCATATTTACTTTGGATTGTAGTTAGACTCTCATACGCTTTTAACAATCCTTTACATTCGGGTTTCATGTCTTTAACCTTCTGCAAAAAAGGTTTAAAAACCGGTCAGAAGGAACAATCTCTTAAACATATGTTTGAGAAGTGAATTCACTTTTTAAATATATCACGTGAAGAATTTAGCATGGTAAACTCGATAGTCGATATAGATAAGTATTTCATAGTACGCGTCAAGGAGTTCATGCCTAAAACGACACCGGCTATAGGTGTAGCATACGTCTCTTTCTACATTAGAGTCGACAAAAACAAAACAGCACACACGAATCTGCTGTGTATAGGCATAGGTGACGGGCATGACACTCTTTATATTTCTGCCGTTGCGGAAAACGAATATATCAAGAGACATCGCGAGATAATGGCAACATCCAACCTTAACGGGTTCAAGTTCGGGATATATTTCATTTTTGAGGACGAGAAAAACAATAGTAAGAAGGTCTACTTATTTGACCAACCGTTTGACCCTGCGACGTTAGGAAAATTGGCAGAGGAAAAAAACGACCAAGAAGCGATAGACTACTTCCACTCTAGGTTTGAAGGAAAATGCAGTAAACTGGAATGGGAAAGAGACGAAAAAGGTCTCAAGACATTTTACTTCGTGTATAGTGTTGAGGGAGAACCAAAAGAGGTAGAGTTTAAAGAAGAGAACGGGAAAATAACAATACTGGGTTTTAAACAAACAACGAAGGAGAGGGAAACAAAATGATGCTGGTTTTAGATCTTGACGGCACGCTTTTCGATACTTCTTCCAGGTGGAACGAATGCGAGAAACTGGCAAGGGGAAACAAACGTATGTTTTGGGAATGTTTCCAATCGCCGAGGTTCATGAACTTGGATAAGCCGAAACGAGAGGTTATCGAGTTCGTGCAACAGCTAATTGAAGAGGAAAAACCAGAAGTAATCGTCGTAGTTAGTGGACGTTCTGAAAAACAGCGTGAAGACACTCTCAAACAGCTGTCAGAGATAGGGATAAGCCCCACCGAGGTCGTGCTGAGGGGCGAAAAGGACTTCAGGAAAGATTATGAGTTTAAGATGGACGTTATAAAGGAACTAATGGGAAAATACGGAGAGAATAAGGCAATGATGGTAGACGATAGTGACGCAGTGCTAGAATATTTGGGGAGAGAAGGGATAGACGTAATAGATGCAAAAACGGTAACGAAGAAAAAGGAGAATACGAATACCTTGTAGAGAGGGAAAATTAAGAGGAAAGGTCTGATTTAATCTTCTGTAGAAGATATGAGGAAATGTGACACGGGTTTTTGTTATATATTAAGACGTACTGCAAACAGATTGGTGGCAAGCTATATTTCAACGCTAGCTTCTCTATTTCTTTTCTTGTTATCATTGTATTAGGCATAGTAGATTTTTTGTTCCATAAATTATATTTCCACCAATCACTGTCCTCACACTCAATTTTTTCTCCTAACCTTTTCTTAAAATGGCAAACGATTTTCTCTAATTCTGTTGGTAATTCTTCTGATTCTTCTGAGGTTGATGGGATGTTGTAAGTTTTTATAATATATTTATAGGAAGAATTCGCAATGTTGATGAGTTTACTTAACAACAACAGACCTGATTTTGAAATGTCATTATAAGACCTATGCAACCATACCGAGAAGAAGAAGTACGGTATCTTCAGATTAACAAGACTATTAATAAATTTCTCTAAGCTTATCAAAGAAATAATGGGGAATTTCCTCTCTATTGGATCTGCAATATGTGCTTGTGGCAGTTGCTTTTTTATGTTGTCAAATTTACCTGGTTTCGATATGATAAATAAAGGTGTCAATACCACATTTCCCTCAAAATCTATTGTTGTTGTTATCTCAATACCATAAAATTCACTATAAAACGCCAACTCCTTCGGACTTATGTAACCTTGCTCTAATAGCCATTTGAATTTTTTGACCTCCTGCTCAAACATTTTCATAGACATTTGTCACACCTCAGTCAGAATACAAAGAATTTTCTTTGTAATGGAGAGAAGTGCCATAATCTTCCAAACCCTGCCATTTGTGATACTTGAATAGTAACCTCATAAGGCAACCCACTGATATATATCCCACCATAACTTAACAACAACTTTATTGTTTCGAATTTATTTAATTCTATAACAGTTACTTCTGCATTGTATCTTTTCTCTAACAATTCTAAAATATATTTTGCCAGAAATAATGGTGATTTCTCATCAGCATTTAGTACTTCTTGGGTTGTTATAAAATACCTTACTTCTTTACTATACCTTAAAACTAAGATTGCCCCTATAACCCCTCCTATCCCACTTATGGCTATAGAGGTAGGGAATGAAATTCTAACATCTGTAGCAATTTTACTATATACAAATTCATAGGGCAATAATGGTGCTTGATCGGCATTATTAATTGCATATTCTACATGTTCTTTGGTAATCCTTGGAGTTTTCAGTATATCATCCCAGGTTAGAGTAGAATTAGTATTTGTTTGATTTGACTTAGTGTTCGATTTAACTTGTGGAGAGGACATATTTGGTCAATCATATTTGTGCTAACACAGATATTTAAATTTTCTACATAACGAGTTAGGGAGACAAGTAGGGAGGTCGGTGAGGTGGAAAGGAACTCTTAAACGGCTGTTTTAGAGGAGAAGGGAATAAAAAACGGGTTAGCTTATGAATTGGCGAGCGGAAACAACATATAAATGTACATCTCTATCTCCTGTAACGCCAACCTCGTCTCCTTGATTTTCTCTTTATCAATTCCGATATTGCCTTCTGAGTTTACAATCTCATCGACAAGCTTTTTTAATACATTTATGTTATTTTGTAACCACTTTGCATTGTTTTCCGTGAAACCAACACACAACTTTCCACTCGGTTCAACAGTTATCTTAATACGATGATTTGGTTCTCTAATAACTTCTATTTCCTTAAACTCTCTGCAAAAACTAATACGATTGTCCACTAATTCAGGAGAAGTTGTACGACCTATAGCAATTTCTTTTAATTCGGTTAACGCTCTTTCTCTCATTTGTGCAAATTCCTCATCACTTAACTTAACCATATCCCTCCCTCAGTATACATTTTGCTTCGAGAGATATAAAATTCTTATCTAACTAGTTAGACTGGAATGATAAGACAAACCATAAACCTCGTCCTTTAGAACAGTGCAGGTCAGGGGCTAGGCACGCCCGAAACTACTCTAAAACAGCTGTTTGAGAGAGGATATGAACAAAAAATGGGTTGGCTTTTAGCTTGTGAGCGAGTACAACTTATACAGGTACATCTGGATTTCCTGAGAAAGAAAATATGCTTCCTCTAAAGTTTTTCTGTCTATCGTTTCCTGGTTTACAATTTCATGTAACTTATTTAAATCTTGTTCTAAAACATTCTTTATTTGTTTTACAAACACTTCGTCTGGGTTCATTGCACTTAATTATTGGAAGGTCTGATATTTAAATTTTCTGCCTAACAAGTTAAGTAAAAACTGACGAGCGGGACATTATCCATAAAACTCTAAAACAGCTGTTAAAAGGAGAGAGGAAAAAAGAAAAGATTTACTGACTTTGTGGTTGTTGGTTTTGGGTACTGCTCTGTTGAGGGTCGTTCTGCTTTGGTCTGAAAAAGATTATCATTCTTTGTAGATCCAGAAATGGTTCTTTATCGAGTAAAAAAAGAGCAGAACGAGCCGGCACCGAGATGTAGCATAATAGGTACTCCTTTCCTGCTTTCACCATCTTTTTAATTCTCCAACGGAGTTTGATGAGAATGTTTCCGCTTACAATGTCGTTCTTCGGTCTGAAAAAGATTATCATTTTCTGTGGATCTAAAAAAGGTTGCTTATCTAGTAAAGATAAAGAAATAGCTAATTGAGGCTTAACGCTTATGTAATACAGTGGGAACTTCTTGTTAGCCTTCTTAGTTTTCTTTATTCTCCATTTTAACTGAACTTCCATTATCTTTCCACCTACTATATAATATGAATATTACCCTTAAAAAGTAGGCAAGAGAGTTAGGTAGAGAGTTTTCGTATAATGAGTTGATGAAGATTCCCCAGATTCCCCATAACCGGTTTATATACTATTTCCTGACATAATGGAAATCAGGGTGACAAGTATGAAATTCTACCTATCCAATCTAGGTTCCATAAAGCATGGTGAAATCGTGTTAGGTGACATCACTCTTTTTGTAGGGAAACCTAACACCGGCAAAAGCACCGCTATGAAATCAATATACTCTTCTCTAAGAGAAAAAGGGATCAAGGACATCACCTACCTCTATCGTGACAGTACATGCTGGTCTTTTCAAACCCTTCTAGTGCAAGGAATCTCGAGGGAAACCGGAAGATTAAGGAAATACGACGAAGAAATATTCAATCTAGTTAAGCCCTTGCTGAAAGGGCAGATAGAATACCACGGTCAAGATCTGGTTTACGTCGAAGACGGCAAGGTAATCCCGTGGGAGGAAGTATCATCTTCGGTACTGGAGATCGTTAGTTTCCTACTTTCAGTGAAGAAAGGGAACATAGTCTTTTATGAAGAGCCTGAAACACATTTGCATGAGGGACTACAGTTATTGATGGGGATAGTCCTTTACGCTTTGTCGTCGACTAACCCTCTCATAATATCAACACATAGCCAAACCATATTCTACACAATCACTCACCTAAGTATGTTAAAGCCAACAAAGGAGGAATTAAAGGAACTGTTTGAGGATTTGAAAGTGAAGGATTACGAGGCGTTAGCAGAAGCCGTGGAAGAAGCCAACGAAAAAGTTAACGTTAAGATATATCACTTTACCGAGGGAGGAGTTAGAGACGTAAGCATTGATGAAGCAGTAAAGGGTATGCCAGGGACTGTTGACGTGTTGGAAAATGAGTTCAAGTGGTTTTCATCACTTCATTCGAAGAGACTGTTCGAGCAAAGGTGAAATGATGCGACCTCTTAACAGGGTCTATCAAACATTAATGTATTATAGAGATGAGATTTTAGGGATATTAGCCAGGTCTGTACCAGGAATTGCAGGAATCCTTATCATCAAATATACATATGTTCTCGACTTTTTAGAACATCGTCCGAACTTTGATCTTATTTTCATATTAATAATCTTATTATTTTTAGAAGGGGTTTGGGCATTGTTGTCCTGTCCTTAATTTATATTAACTCGCTAATTTACGCAAAATGTCTATTGCGTCTTTTATTTGTGTGTACTGTATAATTCTGTCCATCTTCTTATGTCCCGTAACCTTTGCAATGATCGCGGGGTCTACAGCATTTTTCGCCAGGTAGGAGATCAAAGCGTAACGGAGAGAATGTGTGTTGCACTTCAGATACTTCAGTGCGAACATCCTTATCCTCGATTCTAGTTTATCATCAGCAATTGTCAATATCGATTTGTAGGACAGTCTGTTCCTGATAACGTCGGGAATGATAAAGAACCTTGTATTGCCGTGTTTCTCAGCTTGTAACTGGAACTCCTTTTGCCCTGACTCAACAAACGTCTTAAATGCCCTGATCGCCTCGCCAATCCTTGCTCCGTTCAACAGTTGTATGAGCAGGATGGCGACGTACGCCTCGTAGGGCATCAAGTTAAGATCAAACAGCTGTTTGTAAGCGTTAGTGAGGACTTTCTTGGCTTCAAGGAAGTCTACGCTGTAGTCCCAGGTATGCTCTATCTTCTTCTTGCCCAAGGGCTTTAGGATCCTCTTAAGTGTCTCGCTCTCCTCCTTCTTTCCCTTCTTCTCTTCCTTAAGTCCCAGCTTCACGGCAATTAGGTCAACAATATCCTTCCATCCTTTCTCTCTCGCTTCTTTCAAATACTGCAGAAGTTTAGGAGAGTTATCGGGAAGTTCTTGAATAACTCGCTTAAGTTCGTCCTTGTCCATTACAGTGACCACCTCTCATCGTAACGCTTAACATACTCAATCAGATGTTTGAAATCTATAAATTCGTAGACTTTACATGTACCGTCCTTGAGCCTGACCATGACCCTACTCTCTTCGTTTTCATGTATCAACGCTTTGCACATTTCCTCATTATCATATCTTCCTAGTTCCTTCATAATCGGTTCTATGACCTCGAACTTAAGCCCGCGGTTCTTGATCTCTTCAAGAAGTCTCATTTTGACTGACTCAGGTACCACAGGGATTAGCAAGACTCTTTCGTTTTCTTAATTCTGTCTCTGAGGATATCTTCGGCATTCTCTAAATCAAGCCTTGCCTCTCTCAAATAATCTACAATTTCCTTATACTTGGTATCGACCATAACAGATCACCATATCCCTCCAGTCAGATATAGATGATTTTCGCTTAAATCGTCTATAGTTTTAAGGAGACTATATGCGTCCTTAAACTCCACAGTGTACAGAGTCACATCTCTTTCCAGTTCCTTATACTCATCACTTGTTATTGACAATAAGATCTTAAGCGATTTTCTAGCTGGTAGAAATGCTAAGTAACCCTCGATCTCAAATTCATCCTTCACGCACCAGTATGGGTCTGCTATATCTACTTCTTCATCAACTCCTTCAACGTCATCGCATATATCAAGTGGAAGTTTAGCCTCGTCGTCAATGAACTGACCAGTAGCGTAATATTTAAGACGCTCTCTGATATCCTTTGGTGCTTTTATAATGCGTAGGAATTTCATGAAACGATTGAAGTCATCAGCTATTTCTCCTAAAAGTAATTCTGGCTCAACTTTTTCTGGGTTCTGTATTTGTTCTTGTAATCGTTTTACCTTCAGTTCTAGTCCTTTTAACATCTCCTGGTATTTTGGCAGAAGTTTGAGTGTGAGCTGGTCGTTCTGCTTTTCAGCACGTTCAATCTTTTCCTTTATTTTCTGAATACGATTCTCGTACCTGCTTATTTTTTTCTTTATTTCTTCTATGTTATATATCCTTATTATTTCTGTTAGTGTTTCTAACATTTTTTCGTAATCGGGATATCGTATTTCTATTGTTTTCATTGCTGGTTCGACTCCACAACATGATGGTGGAAACACTCCTAGAATTATCTTTGGCTCTTTGACATCGTAATAAATACAAACTCTGCCATCTTCACTTTCTAATTTTTTTGTTTCTTCTATTAATCCCTCTAAGGCACTTCTTTTAATACATCTTATTTCTGTCGTCATTTCTGATCCAGCCCCTCTTTTTCTTCCTCTTCATAAATCAATAATTCGTCTCTATTGAATCTCAGAAATACTCCTTCTTTGATTTCGAAAGTATCATCGCTTATTTTTTTGAAATGTTTTGATAACATTTTGCTTTTATCTTTAAAATAAAGGTCTGGATACCCTTCCGTTAATTGTATATGAATTATTTTTCTCATCGATTTAACACCTCCTTTGTATTATAATACAGATTTATAAAAAACTGAATTTTGCTTTCAAGAGGTTGACTTAAATCTCCTTTATCTCTCATTTCGCTTTCCCCAATATTCTACTTTCAAACAGAAGTTTAAAAACACCGAGGTGTTTCGATTTGAGCCGAAAGCGAAATGTTTTTTAATTATACCTTGCAATCTTTTACGTGAAGAAAAATGAAGAAGGGGTTAGATTTCAATATCAAGGCAGAATTAGAAAAAATTGAAGAAAGTAACG
>Ga0080003_1001942_pt1 | contig 10230 bp, 19 predicted proteins | sample JossMetagenome_FD_69206 | JGI IMG/M metagenome (GOLD analysis project Ga0080003, IMG submission 69206) | Hot spring microbial communities from Joseph's Coat, Yellowstone National Park, USA - JC2_E (SPADES assembly) (version 2) | ecosystem: Environmental > Aquatic > Thermal springs > Hot (42-90C)... | reverse complement strand
ATAAATTGAAAAAATGTAAAAGAATCCCTAACGAAATATTATTTTTATCAGTAAGATGATGATAGAATCTTTTTAAATCCTTAATGCTATATATAAGATAGAAGAAGTATGTCTAATAATTCCCAAAAAATGGATAAAATTCCTATTCCAGAATTAAAGAGGTATTTAACAAAAGAGGAATTCCAGAACTATCTAACGTTAGTTAAATCCATTGCTAATTTCAGTCCAGAGGATAAGAAGTGGTACCTTAATGAATATAAAATCTCTAAAATTGAAAATGATGAATTAAAAGAAATTGCCAAAGAATTAAGTGAATATGTAGGAAACGAAATTTATGATGTCCTTAGTGATTATTTGAAAAATAACAGTAACGCAATATTTGCTGAATTCAGAGGAAATTACCTAATAGTTCATGACAATCTAGAGGCGTATAAAGATTTACTTACATATAAAATTAGAACATTCGATTTTATGAGTGGTCAGTATATTGAAACTCCAATTCTCTTAGCTTGGCAAAATAATTACGGATTTTCCACACTTAGAGGACTTTATTGGAAACTACAGACTGTAACAAATTTAAAAATCAAACCCTTTGCCAATTTCAGTTACTATAACATTCAACTTAAAAGCTTTGAGATGCGTGAATATCAAATAAACTCAATAAAGTCATGGATTACAGATGCTAATATAACAGGTAATGGAATAGTAAAAGCACCAACGGGAAGCGGAAAATCTGTAATAGCAATCTTAGCTGTATTAGAAATGCTGAAGAACAAACCAAATTCGAAAATCATTTATGCAGTAAATAGTACAACATTGTTAAAGCAATTTCAAAGCTTTGCAAAGAAAGAAGACTTAGACTTTGTCTTAGTAAGTGGAGAAGTTAATGAACTCAAAAACGGGCAAAAATCCGATTTAATTGCTTTGTCTATTGCCTACTATTATTCACAAAAGAAGAAAAATCAACATGAAAAACTTAAAGAACTAATTAGTAACAGTGATTTGGTAATAATTGATGAAGCACATCATACGCCCGCTTCATCAATTAAATCGTTACTTCTTGATACCCCAAATTCAATTCGTTTAGGACTAACCGCTACTCCTATCAGAGAAGACGGTAGAGATTTAGAAATTTTAGGATTATTAGGGAAAATAAGCTATTCCATTGAATATCAAGAGTTAGTACAAAAACATTATCTGGTACCTTTGGAATATTATCAGTTCACCCCAAAAATTTCAGAAAAGATTTACAATAAATTAATGGCTTTGAGAGAGTATTACAGTGACCAACCTTTTGCCAAATTGTATTCAGCAGAGTTAAGATTATTCGAAAGTTCACCATTTACTAATTCTCAAATAGTACAAAAAGTAAAAGAACTGAACAAATATCCCGCTCTTGTAATCGTTAGAAGAATTTCAGTAGCCCAAAAATTATCAGAGTTATTTAATCAAAATGGAATTGTCAGTGATTGGGTATCAAGTAAAACACCTTTAGAAGAAAGAATGCAAAAAATCGAAAATTTGAAAAACGGTAAAATACAAACATTAATATCCACAAGTTTAGCTGATGAGGGTCTTGATATTCCGAATCTCTCATTGATTGTATTATTAACACAGGGCAAAAGCAGAATCAAATTAATCCAGCGTATTGGTAGAGTAATGCGTCCAGCGAAAAATAAACAAAAAGGCTATGTTTTAGATATCAGTTACAATACTGATATTTTCTTAAGACAGGCGGGTAAGCGTATTAAATTCGTTCAAACAGAATATAACGGGATTATTTCAATTAAGGTAATCTGATTTTTTTATTAGTCATTTTTCTCAATTTTCAGATAATATTCCAATCCCTTGAGTAATATCTTCTATTTTGCTTTAAATAGTAATACGCATAAAGTTTATCTCTATGAGCATAAATTATCAAATCCTACATGTTGAGATAAAATCTAATCATGTGTATATTTCCCTCAAATTAATAAGAAACGGTACAATTGAAATTTTCAACAGTATACCAATTGAGAATATTCATCTTCTTGTGAAGAATTTCAAACTCGATAGCCTGGAAAATCAAATGCAAAGTTGAAAGTCTGTTCAAATAGTTTCACTCTGGATACAAAAAAGTTTTTAAACCCCGCCCGTGAGTTTACTAGAAAACTTTTTTAACTCTTAAAATTCAACTTTTCCCCTTCATTCTCCTCAATTTTAGGGAAAATTACGGCGTAAAATCGTTTATAAAGAAAAAATTTTTGCTGAAGAATATAGCCCCAAAACGAAAAATCTTTGAACTGAAATTTATTGAATTTTTTTCATATGCAGCCGTGTATAAATTGTAACTGAATTTTTTCCAATAGTATTTCTTTCAGTAACATGAAATTTTTTGTTTGATTTCTTTTTTGTTTCCTTAATTTAAGGCATGAAATCTGATTTCAAACAATTTTTTAAATGTTACAGATATTATTTCAATTTTGAAATTTGGTACAGCACCATGAAGCCATTCCATGTTCTTTAGAAAGAGAAAAGTATTTATATACATTAAACCTATATTATATATGGTGATAGATATGGTATATCTGGTAATTGATGAGAACGAAAAGATAAGGAAATTCACGTCAATCGAAAGAATGGAAAAATATATGGCAAAAAGAAACGGTACCTATTTCGTCATAGATGCTTTGACTTATTTCTTAGCGGTAACAATTGTGAAATCTGAAAACGGTCAATTAACAAAAATGAAAACTTTAAGGATTGATAGATATAGTTAATTCAATTCTTCTTTTTTTTATTCTTCATTTTTCTCATTTTCGTAATATTATTTCACTTCATTACCTCATCACATATTAAATTCTCTCCACAAAGACAAAGATTTATATAAATAAATGAGGTATACTATAATAGTGAACCGTATGGAAAATAGGTTAGAAGAAGAAAAAGAAAAAATCAAAAATGAGATTAAAAAATTTTTTGAGGAAAATAAAATAGATTTTATTGAAAACGAAAACAGCATAAAGATAAAAGGAGAATTGTTTTACGTCATCATGCTAAGAATTACTGAAATATCTGTAAAAATAAAAACAGACAAATACATAAAAGTAACATATGGAAAGGAAAAAATATATTTAACATATGAAGAAGTATACCCAAAAGAAATTGAGAAAAAATTAGAAATTCAAAAAAGTGAAGTACAGACAATATACTTTACTGATAACATGTTAGTAATCTTATTTTAATCTCTTTTTTTTATTCTCCATTTTTTTCATTTTCGTAATTTTTTTACAGTTCTTTCACTTTTCTAGTTCTCACTCTAGAGAAGAAGATTTATATACATATAAAATGAAATATGAAGTAGTGAACAATATGAGACAAGACTTTAGTATACAAGACTTCAATCAATTAATGAATGAGGCAAAACAAGTTTTAGAAATTTCTACAAAACTTTCTTTTTTCGATATTCGTATCTTGAATAATTTACTATTAGTTCACGAAATACAGTATTATTGTAGAATAACAGATAATACAGAAATTCATAGATATAGCTTAGACTTAATTCTAGAAATTGTACAAAATCGTTTACATAAAAACGCAATTTTGATGAACAAAAGAATAGATGAGAGCATGTGTGAAAGCAATTATTATTACATTTTTTCATTAAGTTAAATCATTCCCTTTTTTTTATTTCAAATTTTTCTCACATTTTGGATAATTTTCCTTTTAACTTTCTTTTTCAATCTTGATTCCCAAAAATGGACAAACCATGTTCTCTAGAAAGAGAAAAGGATTTATATAAATAAAAAAGGAATAATGTGATAGTGAACTATATGAAGAAAAATAATCAAATCCTAGATCTGATAACTGCAGAAGACTACCCATTCATCAACACACCACTATCAAAACAAGAGTTTATTGAACTAGAAGAATTCATCAAAAATAATTGTTTCGTTTTAAATGAAGAGAAAAAAGAAGACAAATGGGAATATAGACATGAAATAGAATTTTTATACAAAGGAAAACCATTATTATTAAAACATTTCAAATCATATACAAGTGATTGTGAATATTTTTTACTTAGAAATGAAAGTTAATATCTTTTTTTCATTCCTCATTTTTCTTGTTTTCGTAATTATTTTACAGTCATTACGTTCTATCTATCAAGAATAAGATTTATATACATTAAAATCGTAAGTTAGAATAATGAACAATATGAACATGGTAACAAACCTAGAAAAAATTATAAAAATGGGGAAAGAAATTGCAAATAGTAGAGGAAAAGACGTTTTTTTGTATTATATCAACCTATTCATTTCAAAAGGATTTGATGAAGACCAGTTTAAGCTACTGTTATTAAAGTACCATTTGCTAAAACAGGAATATCTTGACGTGTTAGAACTGTTAAAGGAAAAAGAAGTCTTAAAACTACTTTTAGCTTCAATCCTACACCCCGATTAACTTTTTTTTATCCTTCATTTTTTTCATATTTTGGATACTATTTCTTTTCCAATTTCCAAATAATACCCCTACTCAATCCTTTTAACTATCAAGAAATAAAGGAGAAAAAGATTTATATAAATCAAAGACGTAAAAGATGATAGTGATAAACATGGAAAATGATGTAATAAATCAATTAGCAAAAGAAATAGCCCAATCACAAAACAGGCAATATATTTTAGATGAAATAGAATGGCTTCTCAATGGACATTATACAAAATGTAGATTCTTAGCATTACTAATGGCAAACCAATTATTCAAGAAAGAATATTATAAGCTTTCAGAAAAACTTACGGATAGAAACCTACTACAAAAACTATATGAATTAATCCTAAAAAACATGAACGAATAAACTTAACACTTTTTTTATTCCACTCCTTTTCTCAATTAAGAGAATGGAAGAAAAAAGATTTAAATATAAATGATAGCACAATTTATGGTAGTGGGAATATGCCCACGTATGAAGAATGCATGAAAATAATAAACCCTCAAGGCTTAGACCCTGAGGGATTAAGTCATTCAGAAAAAATTTTTTTAGAATTTTGTGAACTATGGGATACATATCCTGAAAACCTCAAAGAGGTGGTCAAGTCATGGTAAGTGAGAAAAAATCACTAAAGGATGAGTTGAAAGAAGAAGAGAATGAAGAAGAAATAGAGCCTGAAGAAGTACAAACACAAAAGGTTGAAATAAGTGAAGAAGCAAAAAACGATGAGATAGTCCTACCGTTCACAAGACAAAAAATACAAGACTTTCTATGGCATTTGATAATTATCAAAAAAGTGGAAATAAGAGACGCCGTATTGAAAAAATCAAATACACCAGCACAAATTTCATATATTGATGGTTACTATATCGATGACCCACAATTAGAAGAAAAGTTAGTAAAAGAAATCAGTGACAATCAAACAATTCCAATTGATTTAGTCAAAGAAATTAACAAACATAAAAGAGAAGTATTCCTTTACTCAACAAGTCAAGGAGTGTACAACTCATTAATGAGAAACGTAATCCCCAAGCTGAAACAAGGAGCCGTTATAGTATGCGTAGCATACCAACAATCAGACTACCCACAACCTACAATTGTATTAGAAAATCCAGCAAAATTACCAATATTAAAAGCTCAATATGAAGCCTTAACAAAAGCCAAGAGGTGAAAGTAAATGCCCAATACCAAGAATGAGAAAATCGAACAATTAAAAGCTGAAATTGACAAGTGGATTGAAGAATTCAGCAAATCCCAAAAACGTTTTGAAAGGTTTGACCTTTACGAGGGTGAACAATTAAATTTGGGATTTTTAGCATACAAAGATGATAAAGGGCAAACAACGGTTCTAATATCTGTACATGGACAAAAACCCACCAATAGCTTAAGCTTTCCCGTGAGCGGGCTTGAAGATATTAAAACAATAACAAAAATGTTAGAGAAATATGAGGAGCTATTCAAGTATATCGAGAAATATGAAGAAAACGTGAAAAGCATTAAGAAAAAGAAAAACTTACTTGAATAATTTTTTTCAATCGATTATTTCTACATAACCTCCAGTACACTCGTTTTTATATTTTCCAGGAGTAGGGAATTTTTCCAAATAATTACTACCATAGCAAAGCCCTAACTGTTTCTGATAATCAATAAGGTAACTCATATAAATTTCAAGACACTCAAGAAACTCATTACAACTTTTCTCTTCATAAAAAACATTCGGGATATTAATTATGACCTTCATAAAAAGGAAAAAGGAACAAAGGAATAAAAACTTTAAAATTGGTACTAGCACAATTTTAACCAATGGCAAAACGTGAGTTAAAATTAGGACGAATAAGTTTCCAAACAGGGGATTTTATTGAAGTGTTGGCTCAAGGTAGGAAATACAAAATGCAAATCCAAGAAATCGATGACTATAACAATCTATTAGGAACAGACCCTAACGGGAACCCAATATACATCAAAATATCAAAAATTTCAGTGATAAGAAAAATTTCAGAAATAGAATTTACAGGAGGTGAGAAACAAAATGGAACTCAATGAATTTCAAAAGAAAGTGGTCAATGAATTTCTAATGAGTGACAAGAATTTACTAATCTCAGCACCTACTGGAGTCGGAAAATCATTTCTAGCAATGTATTTATCAATGCAGACAAAATACCGCATATTATACACCGTCCCATTAAGGGCTTTAGCATTACAGTTAAACGATGATTATCATAATAAAATAGCACCAATGCTTAACGGGTATGCAGATTCAATAGCGTTAACAAGTGAAGTTTACGAATCAGACCCCGAAAATATCGGCGAAAGGGTAATATTTACCACGTATGAGAAAGCCGATGCAGTATTGAGAAGGCATTATCAATGGGCTAGACATAGCGAACTCATTATCATAGACGAGGTTCACAATATCAGCGACAAGGAGAGAGGAAAAGCTATTGAAAATCTGATAGCATGGGCTATGAGCGAGGGAAAAAGACTGCTAATGATGAGTGCTACGGTACCAGAAATAGAAAAAATCGCAGAAATAACCGATGCTGAAATAATCCAAACAGACCAAAGACCCATACCACTTTACAAGGCAATTAAGATAGGGAATACGCTGATTTTCGATGACGGCGACAGAGTAGAATTAAAAGAAGACCTAGTCCACAAGTTGGTAAGGAAAAATAAAGTAGTCATGGTGTTTACAAGCACAAGGAAAAAAGCAGAAGAGTTATTCTTAATCTACGATAAAAAGTACCCAGGAAAAGTAGCATTTTTCCACGCAGGGTTAGACGCAGACTCAAAAATTAGGTTAATGGAAGAAACGAGAGAAGGAAAGTATAACATCATTGTAACAACAACAGCACTAAGCCAAGGTGTCAATTTTCCATTCTATGCCGTGATTTTTGACGACCTTAAATTACCCGTTGTAGAATACGGCAGATTCATAGGTTGGAAGCAAATTACACCAATCGAGTTTGACCAAATTTGCGGAAGAGCAGGAAGACCAGGGTACGATGAGGAAGGATTATGCATAATAGAAGCAACAAATGTAAGAGAAGCCGAAAGGCTAATAAGAAAATATTTCGGCAATGATTACGGGGCTTTAGAAGGACACCATGTCCTGGAAGACTTTTTGTTAGCGTTCATTTCAAAGTACCTTTACGCAAAACCGGATGAGATAATAGAAGCTACAAAACATTCACTATCATTCAAAGACGTAAGCGAAAATGAGATAAAAGAAACACTAGAATTCCTAAAAGATAACAACATACTAGGATTTGATAAAACGGGCTATTACGTAACTGTGTATGGAAGAGCAGTAGCAGAGTCCTACTTTGACGTTAAAGACGCAATCATGTATAGAAATGTCCTAGAAAAAGATAACGTAACTGAAGACGAAATAATAGACGCAGTCATGAATAACGAAAACGTATTGAATTCAGCAAAGGGAGAAAACGTAAAAACAATTTTCGAAAACTGGATAAAAGGTGTTGACGAAAAAATCATAGTGAAAGCCACAAAAAACATGTCATACAACGACTTGAACAAACTCATACAAACGATTAATTGGCAATTGTACGGAGTCTATAGAATTACTAAAGCGTTAGTAAAACCGGATTTAGCAGATAAACTTAGAATGTTATTCCTAGAAGCGAGGTACGGTGTACCGAGTAGTGCTTTGGCACTAGTACAACTACCCGGTATAGGTAGAAAAAGGTCAATAGAACTACTAAGGAACGGGATACATAATAAGACGGAGTTGTGCCAAAACAAAGAAATAGCATCAAAAGTCATAGGTAAAAAGATGGTTGAGGTGATTTGTAGGTGATTAAAGAAGCAATAATCAGAGCATATAAAAAAATGCAAGACCAACACCCTGATAAAGGAGAAAAAACAGTATACGTAACAGACCTATTACACTGCGTGTTACGCCCGCAAACAGAAATGCCGTCAATAACATTAATACGAGGCACTGCATTACATGAAGGAATAGAGAAGTTACTAAAAGAATATGGCGAACTGGAAATAGAATTTGAGAAAGAAGTGAGAAAACAATACGGCGAATACATCCTAGTAGGCAAACTTGACGGTCTAACAAAAGACAACATTGTAATAGAGTTCAAGAGCGTATATAAACCACCACAATTCCCCTACTTACCACATATCTACCAAGTACTAATATACATGAACATGATAGGAAGCCAAAAAGGACTACTGGTGTATTTAGGAAACAACGACATTCAAGAATTTGAGATTATGGAAGGAGAAATACGAAACATAGAGACAGGACAAACGTTTTTCGGGCAATATAAAATAGATGACGATTGGATATACAGACAAATAGTGGCTTATATGACAAAGACATTGATAGCAACATTTGATGAGTGTAAATTCTGCGAAATAAATAAATCATGCAAATATGCTAAAATAAAGTGAGAGAAATGATAAAGCGGATAGTGATAGAAATAATAGACACACCGCAAGAAGATAAAAATGTCAAATTCCTAGTAGGACTAACAAAACTAATAGAAAAAAATGAAATATCATTCAACGAAAATCAGATTCTGAAAAGAGACATAAGCAAAAACGATGAATTGTTGTCGATAGTGAAAGAAATAATAGAAAAATACAGAAATGTAGCACCACAAATAGTGACTTTCAAAGAAGGGAAAGTAAAAAATGATGGAAAAATAATCACAAGGTGGGAATATGAAAATCAAAATAACGGTTGAAGGGAAAAAAGACATAACGCCAATCGCTGATATATTCCAAGCGTTAGAAACAAACAAGATAAACCTAACAACAACAAAAAAACTAGAAGAAATTTCAGAAGTCAGGAACATAAAACAGCAAATAAAACAAGAAGTAGAAGACGCATTAGGAAATAAAATCCACGTGGAAGAACTGATTGTCTTCAAGTCGGGAACGTATATCTTGAAAGGGATAATTCAAAAGTAAATTTTTTATATTTTTAAGACCCCCCTTTATAAGGGGGGGTTTCACAAAATGAATGAATACGAGGAAATACACATCCTAAACGAACTGTTAAATAAGGACTTCTCAATTTTTGTTAGGACTAAACTAGGAGTTAAAAATGTAGTCTCAATAGTAAAGAAAAACGGACTGGTGATAACGAGGACAAGTGACGGAACACAAATCATAGAAGCACCGAAGACCTTCCAAAAAAGGGAATTTGTAATAAAACCAAGACACCCGGAACCAAACCCATTAACTTCAGCAAAAGAAATATACGAGTACCTGAAAGGAAGGAAAGAGATTCTTTATCGTAGCTACAAAGTGATATCACTTAGAGTAGAACAAAGTAAACTGGTACTAAAAATGGAAGACGGAAGCGAATTAATACTATCACCAAGCGACATGTTTGAATACCCAGTATATGCGTGGTGAGAAAAAATGCCAAAAAGGAACCTGGAAGAAGTTGCAAAAGAACTATTCGAAAGACTACAAAAAGCGAACGAAAAATACGTGCAAATAGAAAACAAAAGAGAGAAAATCATCGATATGGAAATAATAACCGTAAAAGACTTGAAAGTAACATCACCGAGATTTAAAATAACAACAGAAGAAGGGACAACACTAATACTGACACCATCACAGTTCCTAAGAAGAAAATACATCATAATTGAAAACGGAAAGGAAAAAAGGATAGTGGGAGCATGACAACAGTCAAGTTATTCGAATCATTAAGAATAACAAAAAACGGGAAATACGAAATAAAAGTGTACACAGAAGATATGCAAACGTTCAAAGCA
>Ga0080003_1001940_pt1 | contig 10236 bp, 15 predicted proteins | sample JossMetagenome_FD_69206 | JGI IMG/M metagenome (GOLD analysis project Ga0080003, IMG submission 69206) | Hot spring microbial communities from Joseph's Coat, Yellowstone National Park, USA - JC2_E (SPADES assembly) (version 2) | ecosystem: Environmental > Aquatic > Thermal springs > Hot (42-90C)... | reverse complement strand
CGGATGAGCTTATAACGGGCAAGAGCGAGGCAATGAAGTTCAAGCTTGGAAACGCTTTCTACATTGTTTGGGCAGACGCTATCTTGCTCATTATAGCAATGCTTCCTCTTCTTTTCTCAACGTCTCTTGTAGATATAGTGGGCTTTGCTGAGTCTGCAATACTTGGTGCCCTTCTAGGCGTTCTGGTAACAAGGCCCGCATATGGTGCTATAGTAAGCATTCACTATGGCGAAAAAAACGAGGAAAAGAAGGGGGAAAAGAAGGAGAGAGTTGTTTGAAATGGCTAAGTACTGCCCTATATGTAATAGATCTAGCGATGAATTCAAATTCTATGGTGAGTTTTGCGAAGTCTGCACAAAAGATATGCTAAGCAAGAAGATACCTAACCAGATACACATAGATAGGTGCAGGGTGTGCAAAAAGATAAGACTTGGAAATGATTTTGTTGAAGAGAATAATGCAAGCATAGAGGAAGAACTTAAGCATGCACTTAGCAAATATGCTGTTAAGCTTATCTCCTATAATGAAGAATTTGGTCTGGCAAATGTTAGTATAACAACAACCATAGCTGGAGAAGAGCTTACTTTAGAGAAGAGAATAAGCATAAAATATAACAAGACAATATGCAAGCAGTGTGCAAGAAGGCTTGGTGGCTACTATGAAGCAATATTTCAGATACGTGGCGAGCCAGAGCGGGTTGAGAAGTTTAAGGAAAGCGTTAAGAATTACTTTATTGCAAACAACGAGTTTGTCACAAAGGAAGAAGAAGTAAACAATGGTGTTAACATGTATCTTAGCAGCAAGAAGCTTGCAGAGAGCTATTTAAGCGGATTTAGAATAAAAGCAAAGAAATCCTTCACGCTACATACAGTTAAGAATGGCAAGAAGCTTTATAGAAATACATACTCAATACAATTGTGAGAGCATGCTTAAGGAAATAAACGACATTACAAAGGAGCTTGAAGCTGAGCAGAAAAGGTTTGATGAGGTTATGCTTAGATCTAGCAAGGTAATAAAGCTTGCCGCACAGCTTATAACCTCTTTGCACGCAAAGAATGAAAAATTGGCAAAGAGCATAAAGAAGGAGCTCGAGAAAGAGATAAAGGCGCTAAGTAAGGTAGAGAAGGGCTTTGAATACTATTCTACGCAAGCCCATCAAGAATATGTCGAGGCTATTGCTTTATACAATATTCTAGGCAAGCATTCTATCCCCAGCAAAAAGGAGCTTAACGAAGAAACAGCACCTTATGTACTTGGCTTGATGGATTTGGTTGGTGAACTTAAGAGAGAAGCGATAGATGAGCTTAGAAAAGGCAACAATAAGCTTGCAAGCATGTATTACGAGCTCATGAAAGATATATATGATTCAACTTTACATATAAGGTTTGCAAACCCTATACTACCTGGCTTCAGGAAGAAGCAGGACGTAGCAAGAATACAGCTAGAGAGCTTAGCCTCTGAGCTTTTGCATGCAAAGCAATAGAGAGGAAGTAAAGGAGTAAGGTTAATATTTAAAAGCTTTTACTCACTATTATTCTTTAGAGTGTGGTGACTATGGGAAAGAGATTCAAAGCGCAAAGCGCAATGGAATACCTAATGACTTATGGTTGGGCAATATTAATAATTGCAGTAGTCCTTGGAGCACTTTTCTCACTCGGCGTTTTCAACGGTTCATCGCTGCTAGGCACATCATGCATAGCAACTCCTGGCTTTCTCTGCCAGAACCCTGTTCTTTCAACAAGCGGCACACTAACTGCTACGATTGGACAAGATAATAGTTATACTATGTATAATGTAAATTTCTATGTTTCTCCACAGACTGCAAGTGTAAATTCTGCAGGATTTCCAGTAAACCCAGCACCATGCACAATAACATCGCCGTCAGGCATAACTGCCCTAAGCTCTGGGCAAACAGTACAAATTTCATGTAGTGGTGTTGTTCCTAGTTCATCGCCAATAGGTACAGCATTCTCTGGCTACATATGGCTTAACTACAGCTCAACAAGTGGTGGCCCAGCAACAATCTCACAGAAAATTGCAACAGTAATAGTAAAAGTTTCCTGATTTTATTTTTTAATTTCTTTTTTCATTTTTAAGAGTTCTTCTAGCATAGCCGGGCTTAAAAGAGGTTTTCTAAGCCTGTCGTAATCTTCTGTTGCTATCCTAGGGCATGCCGTATTAACAAAAGCATCTATCTCAAGCATGTTGTTTAAGGAATCGAAGTCGAATGTGTTTGCTATAAGAATATAAGCATTTAGCCCTTCTTTTTCTAGCTTGTTTTTCAATATTTTTGCAAGCTCTATATTATACTGGCCTATCTTCGAGCTGACCAATATACCAAAGTTTTTTGCGTTCAAGCTGCTTAGTATCAAGCCCTTTTCAAGCTTCTTCCTCTTTTCTCTGTATTCATCAAGCCATATTATCTTATTGGCAAAAGGATCTATTGAGAGGAAAGGTTTTGTTGTCGCATAAACAGCACCAAGCGGGTGGAATAAACCACCACCAAAATATATGTGCACATCAACCTCTTTGTCTATGCTTGCAGCGCTTCCCACATCGCAGCCAAGGATCTGGCCGTTGTGCCTTGCAAAACCATACGGCTTGCCTATAAAAACAGTCTTTCCGTTCTTTTCATAAAACTCTTTTATGCTTTGTAGTTGGTGCACATGCTGAACTGTAGTTACAATGCCTACCTTTTTGTAGTTAGCAATCAAGCTTAGGCTTTTCTCAAGTATAGATAGATCAGCATCAATATGGTATTCTACATACTCCACATTAAAGTCTACATGCATAAATTCAGCATGCCCGAAATGCACAATCTTATCCGCTCCTAGCTGTTTTGCTTCATCTATAGCTACATCACAAGCCCCAAAGCTTGGCGATGCTGATATATATACTTCATTGCCTTCCTTCTCCAACTTTCTAGCATATTCTAACGCATGTTGTTTAAGTCCTTCTGGAAACTGAAGCAAGATCTTCATATACTTTACCTTTTCTCATAAAATTAGAAAAAGTATAAAAATAAAATTATGCAGCCTCTCCGTGCTCTCTCTCTATCTTTTCAGCAACTATTTTATATGTTCCAGAGAGCTTTGATGCCGCTCTTTTTAGTGCGGTATAAGCTATCTTCCTATTATTTGAATCCACCTTAAGCTCAAATACAGGATCACCTTCGTATACTCGCGCTGCAACAGCTGAAGGCTTACCAAATGCAAGGGTCATACCCTGTGAAATTCTGTCAGCACCTGCTCCAGTCGCCATACGCTTCTCTCTTAATACATTGTGCGGGTACTTTATAACCCTGAAGAAGTAATTGCCTGGTATTTCTTTTTCAAGATACTTGTTTGCCGCCTGCCTTGCGGCTTCGAGTGCATTTGATCTGAGCTGAATATCCTGTTCTGACTTGAGCAGGAATCTTATGTCATAATCTGGTTTGTCAACGCCCATTCTGAATATAAGTAAGCTTGTGTGCGGCAAAGCCTTTATATAGTTCTTTTTAGGCTTTTTTATAGAATATCTAGCCCATGCCTGGCTGTTAAGCTTTCTTGTAGTCCTAGCTGGTCTTATTCTCATAATAACACCTAAAGTAATTTATTAGGAAGGTTTATATTTTAATACCTTTCTTTCTAAGCAAACCGGCGTTTGTGCTTCTAAGATCTTATTTTTATCCTCTTTGGAATAGACCTGTATATACTGTTTATAAATTTGTTCTGCCTGCGACTCCACTCTTTGTTTGGGGTCTTTTTAATATATTCAACATATAAGTCAATATACTTGAGATTATCTAACAAATTTAGCCTTTTTCTCTTTCTGAGAGCCGTTGCAAGATCATGTCTCATTTATACACCTAATATCTGTTTAGCTTCCTTTTCTACACCCAAGCCTTTTATAAGCGTCTTCAATTTGTTTTTATCTATATATTTAAGCAGAAGTAAATATAAGTACCTTGCATCTTCGTAGTCCTTATCACTTCCAAGATATATCTTATAAGCTATCTGCAATTCTATTGGTGATATATTAATCTTCTCTTTTCCGAGTTTAACCATTAATTTCTCCTTAATGGCTGTAAATTCGACTGTATTTTTGGGTATTTTTAGCTCAAAATTTGGGAATATTTTATTATTCCTAGCAAAGCGGATGGAAGATCCTTCAGAAATAATGGCATATGCTTCTTTTGGGTCTTCTTCATTAATGCAATAATAGCCTTTTGCATAAGCTTTCTTCCATATCTTATAAAATTCTTTGTAATTTTTTATGTTTGCAATAATATCTACATCTTCAGTAGTGCGGGGCCTACCAAATAAAATTGTAATATAGCCGCTAACTATGGCATAATCGCAGCTTAATAATTTAACAAAATTTATTACTTCTTTATCTAAATCATTGAGCTCTTTTCCGTATATCTCTAAAGATTTGGTTTTTCTTACAAATTCTACTTCCACAATATCCTCTACCTTATTAAGTTATTTAACTCTTTCTTGGCTTATTTTGCTACCTGCTTTAGATTATAGAAAAGTATTTATATGTTTACTTAAATAAATAAATTGATAATAAGGTAAAAGTGATAGCATGCAAAGCAAATATAAGCACGAAGTGCTCCGCAAGATCATTGCAAAAATACCATTCTTTATAATAGCACTGATACCTGGCGTTGCAAAGAGTTCTGCATTTGCATTTGATATTATAGGTACGCTAAGCTATACCCAGCAACTGCTCATGCACATTGGTCCTATGTTAAGCGCACTTCTATTTGTTATTGCAGGCATATTCTATGCGTTAGGCCAACTTCTTCCGCCAGATAAAAGGGCAAGCTTCCACACTGCTTCTATAAACATAATAATAGGTGCAATAGTTGTTGCCGTTCTAGCAGTGGCTTCTAATAGTTTGGCCTTAGCATCTACCCAATTGCTGAGCAACATTTCTGTAAATTCAATAGCAAATTCAATAAGGTAGATTTATGAGTGCATTGCCATTTGGCCTTTATGGCTTTGATATAGCAGTATTGCTAATAAGCATAATGCTTGCAATAAGTGGTATTATACTGGGCCTTGGTTATGCACTTGACGATAGAAAGCTGAAGGATTTTGGGAAAAGCGAGATCTATCAATCAATAATAAATGGCATACTTGTTGGCGGCTTGCTTGTTTTGTTTGTTCATAATGGTCCTATAGATAGCTTGATTAAATCTTTAATGCCACCACATTCACAATTTTCATGTCCAAGCTATATGAGCAGCAATTTGGCAATTTGCTTTGCTTACACTTACTTAGCTGGTTCTTTGCCCTATACATTTATGGGAGGTGTGCATATTTCGCTTTTGGAGAAGATTACTCTGCTCCTCTCTGCACTGTTTTTGCTTAGCACAATACTTGGTGCTCTCGCCTCTTTGGATATAAATCTAATCATCGTTTCGCTTAATTTTTCATTCATAATAAAGCCTTTTCTCAATGAGATACAGTATATAATAAATATACTTACAGCAACAGCTGTAAGCACCTCTGTGCAAGCATTGATGCTAGTGTTTATAGCTCTAACAGCGGTTTCGATAATACTTCCATTAGGTATAATACTAAGGAGCTTTTATCCTACAAGGAAGCTTGGTGGTTTTTTCATAGCTCTTGCAATAGGTCTTTATGTTGTTTTTCCTTTATCCTATCTTTTTAACGCGATTCTGCTAAATTCATTCAACTCTGATTATAATGCAAGCAGCATAACTGTAGTTACTTCTGCCACCTCTTCATTTGAAAATCAGACAATAGCATCTATAGGCACTAATGCAACCTCTACAGATGTTATAAAATTAGAAAGCAGCGCCGTAAAGCTTTTCTCATCGATTAGCAGTATATTAAACAGGCTTATTTCTTATGCTTCATCTCTTGTTATGCAAGTTTTTATACTACCTGTATTTGATCTTGTGATAACTGCTATTTCAATAAGAGAAATAGCTGAACTGCTTGGCTCTGAAGCGTTCTTCGGCAAGTTAAAGGTGCTATAATGGATAGTCTTGGAGATAAACTATTTGCATACTCATTTTATGCGATTTCGATAATCTCTTTGTTATTCTCACTATTATTTGGAAGTGCTTTGCTTGCCGTTTTAGCACTTTTAATAGCGTTTTTATCTGTAATCTATCTACATGCTGGCAAGCTTATAAACAATTTATTGATAAAAAACAACAGAGTAGTTGTACTTTCAAATGGCTATGAGCTAAGCAACAATTTATACGCGGCTGTTAAGAAGGGCAATGGTTTTTATGAGAGCATTTCTGTAGCCATTTTGCTAGTAAATTCGCAACTTTCAAACAACAGCCTGACTTTTGAGCAATTGCTAGATAGGATAAAGGTTCCTTTTGAATATTCAATCGAGTTAAAGGAGCTTAATAAGAAGCACATATTGGATGAGCTTGAGACAAAGCTTCATATGAAGGAAATACAGCTTGCAAGCGAAAAACCAAATAGCAAGGAACTTAGCAAGCTTAAGCGCGAGATTAGCATAATAGAATCAGAGATAAACGCAATAAACTCTGGCGGAAACTCTTTCAATGTAGAATTTAAGATCAGGTGCCGTGCGGCATCAAATTCGATAATCGAGGCTACTTCGATTTCTCAAAGAAATGCAGAGTCTGTAGCAAACCTTTTTGCTACATCTCTAAATGTTGGATATCGTTTGCTAAAGGGTGAAGAATTGCTAAATGCAATATAGGTGTTAGTTTGGCCAGGCTTAGCTCATGCACGATTGCAAAGCATATTCCTTTATTTTATTCAAGCGAAGAACATATGCTTAGAAATCAAAACGGTGGAATCTTTATAGGCAGAAGCGAAAGATTTGGTATACCTTTCATGTTTAGACAAGACTTGCTCCTTAATCCGCACATATTCATAGTCGGTGTTACGGGCTCTGGTAAAAGCTATATGATGAAGTCTCTGATACTTAAGAGCATAGCTCTTTCAAGCACAAGAGTGCTGATAATAGATTTTACAGGTGAATACTCAGAGATACTCTTTTTCTCAGCAAGCTCACCAGATCCTGCAGATTTCATGCTCGGCAAAGAAAAAATTGCTTATTATAATCTTTCATCGCTCAGCGAAGCTTCCAAAATAGAACGTGCTGAATTTATTCTTTCAAGAATAATTGAAGGTACACGCAGGCGTAGCACAGCATCAAATGATAATGTATTAATCTTTTTTGATGAAGCTTGGAAGCTCCTTCTCAAAAATGATATGCTCGATGTGTTAGTTAGGGAAGGTAGAAAGTATAAGGTTGGGGTTGTTATAGCTTCTCAGCTTATTGAAGATATAGAAGGTAGTGTACTATCAAATATAGCATCTATCTTTGTATTTAGGACACAGAATAAGAAGAGTCTTGAGCTTCTTGCCAAGAACTACCATTTAGGAGAAGCAGATATAGCAAAGATTCAAGAGCTAAGGCAAGGCAGCTGCATGGTCATTCAAATCTATAAAGACAAAAGCATCTCTTCTTTTTTCATTGATAAGGTAAGCGGTGTTGGAATAGCCAAGATGTTTAACCTTCTTTTGGGTGAGGATTTGATAGAGGTAAGTGAAACCCAAATTAAGAGAGCATTCAGCAAGGCGGGTCTTGATTATACAAAGTTCATAGGCAATCTAAGCAATGAATTAAAGATTGATGAACTTATGCAACTTTTGGCTGAAAATGGGCTTAGCGATAAGGAGATTCTTTTCTTTCTTAGGGAATTGGGAATAGATGATGACAAAATAGCAGAAGCTTTTGCAATCAAGTTAAGTGGTGCGCATGCTTGAAAATAAATTTCTAATCAAAGGTGCAATAGCTCTAAGGGGAGAAGTCAAGTGTGGTATGGCTAAGGTTAAGGAAAGGATGTCTTTTTACCCCCACTTGAAGCTTATAAGTGAAGGCACAGAGCTTGAATACATGTTAGCTGAACCTGCTGAAGATGCAGATAAAAAAGCCTATACCATAAAGCTCTCACGGAGTGGAATAACTCTTTATATTTATTCTAATCTCTCAACAGAATATTTCGAAAGAGAATCCCTTTTAAGGCTTTTCAGCTTAGCTCAGCTCCTTAGTGATTTATATGTTTTTGATATAAGCTCAATATTCCCAAACTTATTGCACTTCTTATACAACACCGAACAGCATGCGATCAAGGTGGAGAGAATAGGCCCATGGGATAAGGAGCGTGGTGTTGCCGTTTTGCTTTCCAAGAAAGTAATTGCTCTAGCTAATGAAGTTGATACGCTTAGTAAAGAGTTATCATTATATAAGGAGAAGGTTTCTGACTTTCTTTCAGAAATAATTCTTTTTAGCGGTGATGCAGATAAAGAAGAGCTAGCCAAGCGCTATAATCTGGATATGCAAATTATAGAGAAGGCATTTCAGAAAGCAAACGAAGCTAAGCTTAGTAGAAGGTTGACCAAATGATAAATCAGTCTTATTTAAATTTTATTTTGAGTTTAATGCCGATAGGAATCGGCATATTAATACTAGTTCTTTTGAAAAGTTTTAGCTATTCAAACAAGAAGATAATAATTCTAGAGCCAGAAAAAGAGTTTACTGGCTTAGATGATAAAGTTTTATGCAGCGAACAACTTTACGATCTGTTTATCGATTTTGGAAAGGATGAGCTTATATTAAATGGCATTTCTCCTAATCAAAAGGATATAGAAAGGGTAGCCTTTGAAAAACTTTCAATAGTGCCATTTTGGAACATTAAAGAAGTTATGTCTAAAAGGGGTATTAAAGAGCTTTCATTGTTTACTACTATCGATGATCTAAACAAAACAATATGTGCATATTCCCCGCCTTCTGGTATCATTCTTGCTCATATACTGAACAATACTATTCGGGTGATAAGCTATGCTTAATCTTCGTATGATTATTGTTGCAGGGTCAAAGATTATCTGGCTTATGCTTTTGAGCATTATAAGCTACTATATGATAAGATATATTTTAAATGGTGAGATTGGTGATAGCGCAAAGCATATTTCTATAATCTTTCTTATTTTTGTTTTTTTGCTCGTGATACTATGGATCTAAGAGGATTATATAAACATAGCAATTCCATTTATGCAAAGCTTCTTGCGGCTTTTGGTATAGTCTCTCCAATAATAGCTATAGTTTACTTATTTATTGGCAACCTCTCTCTTGTCTTTGTAACACCTGTGGTTTTGTTTGCTTTTATCTACATAAATAGGCTAAACGGTAATTTTGATTTGCATGTTGTTGTGCTATCCTTGCTAAATATTTTGATATTGCTTCTGGTGGTTTTCTGAACCTCTATAATATCGAATCTATTCAAGAAGGGTTTGATGCAAAAGGGTTTGTTGATCTTATGCTAGGGGAAGCCTTTTCATTAATATACGAACTTGATAATAAGAGAATGCTCGTTTCATGCAATGCTAATATACAGCAACCCGGTTTTAATAAGATTTCATATGATATAAGTGGTGATTTCAAATTTGTTATAACACAGCAGATAAACAAGGTTGAGAAGGTAATAAACTTAGCATATAATTTTGCTGGCAAACTTATCTTTGCATTCGTGCCAGCAGATATAAAATACGTAGAAAATATTAAGAGGAAAGTAGAACATAAGCTAAGCAGATATGGTGTTAGGTTTACAAGAACCCTGGGTCTTCATTCAGGAAGCATGCAAATGGAACTATTTTATAAATATGATGAAAGAAAGATGCTCGAATTTATACTGGATATGCTTAACAAAATAATCTTTGAAAACGGGCGTTCTTACAAGTTTTTTATTCTTATAAGCAGCAAAGATTTTGATAAGTTATACAAGTTGATTGAGCCCAACCTTTTTACAATAGAGCTCGGCTCTATAAACTTTTCTTCGATTGGCGAAGCTTTTGAGAAACTCTCAGGAATAGATTCAATACCTATTAGCAGTGAATATGCTTCTGGTCTTGTTTCTTTTCCCAGTTTTATTAAAAGGTTAGATAAAATTCAAACCGATTTTCCACGCACTGGTAGTGACATAATCTTAGGCGAGTTTCTCGAAGATTCGATAAAAAGCAGTAGCATAAATATTAGTATAAATAAGAGTGCATTGAATTTGGGTAGCATTATAACTGGCATGCCCGGGACTGGAAAAACTTATGCTGCAATGAGTATTGCAGAGCAGGCTTTTAAATCGGGCAGCAGTGTAGTTATAATCTCCCCTACAAAAGAATGGGCTTCGTTTGCTGTTAAAACCAACCTTAAGTTAATAAGGCTTTATTTTAG
>Ga0080003_1001939_pt1 | contig 10244 bp, 6 predicted proteins | sample JossMetagenome_FD_69206 | JGI IMG/M metagenome (GOLD analysis project Ga0080003, IMG submission 69206) | Hot spring microbial communities from Joseph's Coat, Yellowstone National Park, USA - JC2_E (SPADES assembly) (version 2) | ecosystem: Environmental > Aquatic > Thermal springs > Hot (42-90C)... | reverse complement strand
TACCTATGTGATATGATAAATCGCTGCACGTATTTATGTTTGCACAGTATATCGCCCCGTTTTTTGTAAACAATGTAGTTACTATAACTAAATCCATTATTATAAATATGGTAAAAGTGGCCAGGAAAAGTGCCTTAGGCATTCCTCTCCTATCCTCTTTTATAAGAGACTTTAAACGTTTTATACAGCTTTTCCCAAATAGCAAAATTCCTATGCTGAGAGATATTAATATAGAGATTCCTGTTGTGGTGAGATTAATGCTTCCTACGAGTGCATAAACAGCAAATATTATAAAAGAAAATGAGGCCATGCCGAATGCTGTTCCTGCAGCTATTAGAAGCGGAAGCGAATTTATAGCTTTTATTTTAGCCATTGAGCAAATCCCCAAAAACAGAGAAACCGCAAGAATTATGATGGCGATAAGCATCGTTTCACCAACTAAGACTTATAGTATACGTTTCCACTATACAGCATATCAACAGGTCCATTAATCTTTTCAGCGTTGGGCATACTATATATATCTGAATAGAGTAACAAGTTGCATTTTTCTGGATTAAATGCCCAATTTTCATTTATTTCATAACCTATAGAAGCGAAGGCCCCTATTATTTCAGGGCTTGGTATTATTATGTAAGAATCATTGGGTATGCTATTGCATGTTGGCATAGACACGCCACCATATGCACCATTATCATAAAATTCATAGCCTCCAGTAACCGGTGTATATTTCATGTAGTATGCTAGATAATCTGGCTCTAAAGCCGGACCAAATACATGTGCATTTGAAATGTCTGGCGCCTTAAGAAGCTGCGTTGCTGCCAGCTTTACATATTCCATAGTGTTGTGATTTAGCTCGTAATAGAACACATCTAAGGAGATAGATGTGACGAAAAGGAAAATAACCACAATAGCAATAATTGTATACCCGATCTTTTTTCTCTTCCACCTGCTTATTCTAGCTAGTGCAATTCCCATTACAAGCATTAATGCTGGTGCGGCTATAGCTGTGAAACGCATAAGCTTGTATATCGGAAAGTAATGTGTTATGCTCATGCTTCCAAACTCCATATATCCTACTATAAAGGCAGCCCAGATAAGTGCAAACCTTGCCTTTCTATCATTAATTACGAGCAAGTAAAGCCCGAATAGTAATGCAAAATATCCAAAAAAACCAACATCGTTTGTATTAATATACTTGAGGTTGAATATCGAATTGTATAAGTATATAATATCGGTATAAAGCATACTGGGCTTTAGTCTTAATATAGGTACTAATATTTTCTCTATCAGCGAATATGGAAAATAGCCATTTACATAATATGATAGGCTTGGGTTTGTATAGTATATTTCATCAGGTCCTCCCGCTCCACTATAATAGTAGTTTGTCATATTAAGTTCGTAAAAAGGCTTGCCATTGGCAAGATAAAGGTTGATAAAGCCCATAACTGCAATTGCTGTAATAAGGCCTACATAAATCAAAAGCGCACTATATTTTACTGCCCTCTTTTTCCCACATATAATATCATATATAATTTCTGCAATTATGTAGAAGGTAAAAAATACGACATATAGATAAGCAAGTGGATTTACGAGTGCGCCTGCAAAGGCAAATATACCAGTAAGAAGATAATTGCGCTGCCTGTGCCTTTCATATTTTTCAGCATAAATAAAGAAAAGCATAGAAAAAAGAAGAAACGTGACTAGCGGTAGCATAGGATCGGGGTCTGTATTAAATTTTAGAATAAGCGGATCTATTGCAAATAAGAGCGCAGAAAAAAGGCCGGCATTGGCATTATAAACTTCTTTGCCTATTTTATAAACGAGAAAAATCGATATTAAATAAGCTATTAATGGGTATATACCGGCGCCATAATCGGTATAGCCGAGCATAGCCACACCTATGGCTGTGGGGTAGTCAAGTAAAAGCCTTAATGAAAATACATTTATCGTTTCCCTAAAAGTTCCAGAAAGTATACTAGGAACATATTGTAAATAAGAGGTATCATCACCATATATGCTCGGTCCTTTAAAAAGTAAAAATGAGATTATAAAACTAACAGCCAATATCAAAATTATTTCTATTTTTTCAGAATTTATACTCCGGGTATTTGATTTTTCTTTGCGTTGCACCTCCTTTTTCATTTTCTAGCCTCTTGTAATGTTCAAAAGCTGGTCTAGCGGGTAGGATACAATATCACCATTCATCCCAGCAAGTATGGCGCTGTTTCTTGTTACTACTACCTCGTTTTCAAGGTGGGGCACGTGCGTGCAGAATGTGTTCATTACTTTTCCACTTGTTGAATTTATTATAAACATATTACCCCAGTCATTGGCTATTATAAGATATTTTCCATTTCCAAATGTGTTGGGGTTACTTTCTGTCTGCCCTGTCTCTACGGCCCATAAGTATTTGCCCGTTGTCGCGTTCACAGCAACAAGTTCTCCAAGATAATTCGAATCCAAGTAGGCGGTACCATTTACCACCGTTATTGGAGATATTGTATTTTGGTTATACCAGTAGGGTATGCATGGTGTGATTTTTGGTTCTGTAACATTCGTGGCATTTTCCGTATTAAATTCCCACAATATTTTTCCGTTAGTCGCATTCATAGCAACCATGACAGGATCGGTATAGTCGCTTTCAAATAGATAACCCGTTATTATCTCGCCCTTCCAGTATGCAGGGGATACATCATTAAGGCCGCCGCCTGCATATGGGAACTTGGTAGACCACATTATGCTGCCATTCGTAATGTTTAAAGCAAAGAACTTACAATCTGTTTGTACATGCTTTTGTTCAAAATTGCTTGCGTTAAATCCGTATACGCTGGCCTCACATGTTCCAAAATACGCAGTGCCATTTACTACTGTTGGTGATGAGAGTGTGTCAGGCAGAAATGTTTGTATTACCTTCCTATAGGCACCTGTACTTGCATTTATTAACATTACTTGGCCCTCGTTAGGCTCTACAATCGTGCCTTTATAATATGCTGGTGTTGGCATATTTGTAATGTCGGTTGTTATATTCCATATTATATTTCCTGTATTGAAATCCACAGCATACATACCGTCGTGGTTATTGTAATATTGTGGAGGTACCTCTGCATTGTTACCCATTGCAACTATAATCTCATTGCCTACTGTTATGGGCTGTGACATTATTTGATCAGGGAACTTGGTGCGCCATACAATTTTTCCTGTCGATAAGTTTATTCTAATCAATTCACCATATGTGCGATCGTATCTTGAGTTATTGAGATCTGTTTCATTGCCCATAGTAGATACAAGCAGGGAGCCTTTGTATATCGTGGGCGTTGCGTATATTGCTTGCCCAACGCTGATATTTATTTGCGGAATTGTAATATTTACAAAGTATGTATGCAAAGGCGTCAAGTCATATTGATGTACTGGGGGCTCAGTTGTAGGCTGTAGTGTTGTATTTGTATTACTTTTTATCATTACAGGGATACTATGTAAAGCATAAAATAAAATGATGAGAGCAACTAATAGGATTGCTGCTATGATTATACCCGTCTCGTTTTTTGTATGTTTTACACTGTTTCTTTTGCTTTTGGCACGTTTCACGTTGTCCACCGTAACCCAAAAATTTTCATATTTTTATCCCGCCTGACCTTTAAATTTATTGTGATAGTGGTGTACCATTTTTATACCCTAGTATCTTGTATAGGCCAATTGTTATATTCCAACCCATTCTGTTTTCCCTTTCTGCTATCACTGGCTGAATATCGAATTCCTTCTCTGTCTCGATGCACGCCTCGTTTGTTTCAGAATTATTTGTGTTGCAAGCCGTGCTGTAGTCAAGATAAATGCATCCATTCGATAGATTTATTGCCCTTGACCTATAAGAATCTATGAGAAACCAGCCTTCATACATTGTACTTTTGTTTAAAATATACCATAATGGTGCTTTGAATGATAAAACAATGCAGTTGCTAGGCACTTGATTATAATATGTTAAAAGAAACCCTAGCTCTTCTCTGTCCTGTGCAAAAGGAAATATATTGGCCGGATTTTGTGAAACTATATTTATGAAATAAACTATAGGCATTGCAAAAAGCACTATTAAAATTATAGCCACAAGCATATTTTTGTACCTTTTTGCCTTGCTGGTAAATATAGATAAAGTCCAAGAGTATACTGCTTTTCCTCCTATTGCAGCTAGCATTGCCATTATCGCGAAATCGTCCATGTAATAACGTATATTTGCTCCCGCCTGTGCAAATACGCCCCCCGCATAAAATCCTGTGAAGAAAAGAAGGATAAGCAGGAAAATTGTTGAAAAGCCGAATACGTAGCCATATTTCTTTTTGCTCACCAAATAGGCAATACCTGCTATTGCAAATAGGGTATATGCGATAGGGTATTCATCATGATAAACATATTTACCCGCATTTATATTAGTGTAAGCACCAAACCAGAAAAGTGTATCTGGGATGAGGTTGCCTCGAAGGTATGTAAAGGAAAATTTTTGGCTGTTTGGCGCTCCGAACGAGTTTATCTTATTCGAAGTGTAAACATAAATTAGTTGGGGAAATGCAATCACAACAAGCATAATTCCAAGTGCCAATAGTGCAAGGATTTTTCTTCTTTTTTCAAATTCAAGCGCGTGTGGCAAAACAAGAAGTGAAAGCATAACTGGTAGAAGGATTATGAGTTCTATACGCATTGTAGTCGCAAACGCACTTACAAGTACAGCAGCAATGCCATACCCTAGCTTCTTGTGTTTTATATATACTATTAAGAGGTAAATTGCAAATAGCACCATCGGCATTGCTGAAATGTCAAGAACTGTGGATCTAGAATAAGTTAAAAACCATGGTGTGGCTGCTAGTAAGGCAGCACTTAGTAAGGCCGTTTTTGGGTCATCGATTATACTATATGTAATCAAAAAAATAAGAATTATTGAGAAGCATGAAAGTAGCAGTACAAGATTGAATGCAGTAGCAAAGTTTATTCCAAATATATAAAAGGCAATAGCAAGCAGCATAGGCCAACCTGAAGATTGTTGGAAGAGGCCAAGCGTCCCAGGTACACATCCTTTTGGTGTAGCGAAGCTACATACTCCGAGCTGATGGTTAGTAATTATTGTTTTTGCGATATCCATTTGTATATATTCATCGTTATAAACCTGAAATGTAGGCTTAACGAATAGTAACTCTACAATAAGAAAAGATAAGATAATTAGAAGTAATGCAAGCCAATCCCTGCGTGGCACCCTCTCAGTATCTTTTTTTATTGCCTTTATACTCAATGCAGTTCCTATACATAATAGAACGAATAAGAAAATCTCGTAATAAAAATACGTGTATGTGCCACTTTCAATAACCCATGTAGTTATTGAATTCAACAATGATTCAAGCATGCTTATGCCTCTTATTTCTCTTTATCTTACTAATCCTGCCCTTGCTTTTGCCTTGCCTCTATGCTTATTATGTATAAACAATAAGAGGTAAAATAGAACAAGTAGCATGGTAAGAATATAAAGCAAGTATTTCGGATTTATTTCGCTTATCTCTTGAATGAATTTAGGTTCGCAAGTAAGTCTACTTTTTGTAACAAAAGCCACACCCTTTATTTCATTAAGCTCTGTGGAGTTGCATATACTAAGATTATTTATATTCATTCCTGAAGATTCAGGTGTGCCTGCAGAGGAAAAGGAACCTATAAGGGTGCTAAAGCCATTACCAATACTTAAATTGTTAAAGGTAATGAAATGGGAATTTATTACTTGCGCAGCAAAGCCTTTGCTTTCGGCAGAAGGTGTAAGGTTGAAATTATTAAAACTTATATCCTGTGAGTTATTTATCAATATACCATTGCCTTCTATGCTGCAATTGTAAAAATTTATATTAGAAGAGTTAAGCACAACAATACCATAATCCAAAGCATTGATCTCCGTTCCATTGCAAAAAACGTTTATGTCTTTTCCTTCTATAAGCAGGCCTGTCATGCACGGGCCTTGGACAAGCTGAGGTATTGCATCACCATAGAGTTGCAATAGTGTTTTAACCATATGGTATGTTCCTGGAGTGCTTATCGCAATACCCGCTAATGGGTTTGCCTGCCCATGCGCATAGCTAGAGCAGTAAGCTACACCAAAACTAAATGAAGGTGTTGTAGAGTCTTCTATAAAAGAGCCCTCGCCGGGTATTGTGCCATTCATTGTTATAATTGATGAGTTAATGCCTATAGCGATAGGGGTTGTATAATTAACGAAATAAATCCTGGTGCCATTATCATTTAGTCCAATTGTATAATTTGCATAAGTAGTTTTATTGTCATCGATGGCGAGTAATTTTACAAATGCGGATTCCAAGCCGATTCCTTTTCTGGGATTAGTTACGAAATACTGCGGCGCATATCTATAAATATAGGCCGTGAAATTCCAGTTGTTGTCCTGGGGCGGCACAGCTATTATATATCTTATGTCGATGCTCCTTGTGCCATTGTCAGGTATATAATAAAAGTTAAATTTTGGATATATCGGCTCAATGTATATTGGTGTAAGATTAGTATCTTTTGTTATATTTAAAGTAAACATCACTAGTTGGTCAAAGCCTAGAAAAGAATAGTCGATTTCGTATGGATTATAATTTACTATTTTGTTATGTTCTATAGTTTCTATAGGCACAAGAAATGTTTTACTGCCAATTATCGTGCCAAAAGATACATTTGTTTCATTTTTATATATCATCGATGTATTGAGTCCGTATGCGCCAAAGGGGATCTGCTTTTTAAGGTTTTGAAACTGAGAGGCAAATGAACTGTTTTGTTTGAACTCCCCCATAAGCAATTCGTCATTGTTTGGGTTTATAGTATAATTCATACGTGGGAACACATAAGCGAAGCCAGCAGCAACATTGCCAAACATACTTTGATTATAGCCGTAAGGTACAAAAACATTAATCCTTAGCCTATACGCAATCGTTATGTTTGAGTTTTCTGCTACTTCTTCTTTCGAAAAGTCAATACCTTTCGGGCTTATAATATAAATGCTGGAATTTGGCCCCACGATTAGTGATTCGTTATAAAACGTGCAATTGTTAAATGTTATATTTCTATTATTTCCATACGCTGTTATTGTAGCATTGGAGAAAGTTGCATTTTTACATAAAATATACACATAACCTACGCCTTTTTCTATTGATAAATTATGATTTTGCTCATAGTTGGAAATCGAAGCAGTAGAATGTGTTGCATTTATACTTCCTAAATAAGTTGTGTTAGCTCCTGCTAGCGTTGTCCAGAGCAGAAGTATAAACATACCCATTAAAGGAAAAAATATAATCGGTGTTCTCATACCCAATCTTTTTATATCTCTACCAGAAAAATTATAAACTCTTGTTCCTCTTTGCATCCTTAAGTCGCTTACAAATTCCTCTTCTCTTTAAACTATAAATCCCCTACATACCTAAGGTATGCAAATCGGTACATTATGTGAATCCCGACTCCCTCAATCCATAAACCTATTCTTTAGCATACTACCTCTTTCAGTAGAATAGAAAAGCCCCGTTAATTATGGACCTGTTTTTATATCGAAAGAAAAGGTTTTTAAATTGTAAACAGACTATTAAGATGCAAGTGCATTATGTATCTAAACCACTAAATCATTGATTTATATGCAACCGCAAATAGCTAAGATCTCACACACAAGAATGCAAAAATACGAGAGTAATTTATCCTTATTGTTTTTGCTGGCCTCTATACTTGTTGGAATATTAATAAGTATGTATTTATACTCTGGGCCAGACCCCTTTTATGATGATGCCTGGTATATAAATTTAGCACACTATATGTTAAGCGGTAACTTCGGCCAAGTTGTATTAAATCCTTTTGGATACGGGTTCATTAATATATTTGCCATTGCGCTCTCTTTTAAATTTTTTGGCTATGGGGCTATCCAAGCAATACTACCAAGCATTATAGAGTATATTCTGCTGCTAATTGTAACTTATGGTATTTCAAAAAAGTTCTACACGCCTATCTTCGCCTCGGCCGCGGTGTATTTATTGGCATTGGCCCCATTTCTAGTGAATTATACTACGAGGGTATTGCCGGATATTAATGCTGGGCTTGCTGTTGGCTTATCATTTTATGCTTTTTTAATCGCCATAGGTAATAAAAAACCCATATGGTCTATAACAGCCGGTCTTCTAGCAGCTTTTCCAGCTTATATAAAAGCTGATGAGACATTTATTTATGTCGGCTTATTCGCATTTCTTTTAATTGTTTTATTTTCCAAAAATATGATATATACTATTGAAAGAAAAGATAAGAAGCATATCAATGAATTAAAATCCCTTGCCCTTATATCTGCCGGTCTAATAATGGGTCTTTTTGCTTACTTCTTTATTTTTTATATTTTTACATATAATTTCTTTTTCCCGATAACGTATTATACCACTACGCCAAGCTCAGAGCCCGTATTAAATGAAATCTATATATTCGCTATACCATTTTCTACTTCAAAAGGATTAATGAACGCCGATTATTTCCCATTGGGCCCCATTTTAGTGCTTTCAATTATAGGCGCTGCAATTGGTATACTAAAAAAGAATTCAAAAATAAATTATGCTTCGTTTCTTTGCTTTGGTGTATTCCTGTATCTGATTGTTGGAACTTCTAACATACATAAGTATATAGTAATACCTTCGGTTAGCAGATTTTTTGCTATAGATGCATCGTTATTCGCACTGCTTGGTGGATACGCGCTTTTTAATATTTATAATTTCTTAAATGCCAAACTGGAGAAAAAAACTTTGTTTAAAATCATATACGTATTTTTCATCATAATAATCCCCCTCTCGTATCTACCAACTTATACGTATCTTAAATCCAACAATTTAAATATAGTCTATAGTAGAGAAATTTTTAACGAGGCCGTAAATTATATGCAAGGGATAGCAGCAAAAAGCCAGATTAATGTTTATACTTTAGCTCCTGACGGTTTTATATTTAATACCTATTATTACTTCAACTTTGCAGATGGTTATAGTAAAAACATAAGCACCAAGATGATACGCTCAGATGAAAGTAATAGTTCAGCTTCATGTATGATTAATTTTCCAAACAACGGGTCTTTTGTACTTGTTACAGCACCATCAGGTCCTCAAGCCTGTTCGATTGAAAACAGGGTATTAGATACGTGGCTTGATAACAATTGCAGTATAAGTGAAATATATACGATTCAAAATAACCATACCTTTAACCAGTTCTGTATATATAAGGTGGTATCTTACAGATAATTCTATTTTGATCAAAAATGAGAATGTGACATCCTCCTACCCGGAAACGGTGGGCTTCTTGTTTGAAACACGATATGATTGAATAGCTATCGAACAAAAAGGTATATATGTTTGCAACAGTTTCTGCGGTGGCTTATATCCCACCGCTAAAGTGTGTGGGTTTTACGCCACCCTTGATAAAGTTTGCAACAATGCAGCGCGGCAAAGCACCAACCGGTTATTATGTGCTTTTATATGGTGAGATCTGCGGATTGTTAGTGCATAGATACTTATCCTACGCCGGGAAAAGGGTCTCTAAACAGTAAGATTTAAACAGCAGTTCAAGTTTACTGCAATTACTTACAAAAACAATAGGATTAGTCTCATAGCGAAGTGATGAGGTATTGATTATTATAAAATATGTGTTTGGTTTAACTTTTTTGCATTTTTGCATCGTAGCAGACATTGTATTGATTGTATGTTTATATCCTGAAAAAAGGAGACTGGCATCGTATAAAGAATATTTAAATTATATACACTGCCAAATCCTGAATATGTTAAATTGTTGGTAAATCAAGTAGTAAGGTCTATTGTCACATTTCACTAGATGCGCTTGAATGCGTCAAACTGTACCTTTTTCTCAGTGCCAATGCCAACGCCAAACAAGTTTTTGCGTAATTCTTTTGGAATGGTTGCTACAGCAAATAAGAATCTCGTAGTGCTTACACAATATGTTTATATTAATAGCGCGTATAATGAAAGCACCTCGTTTACCGCCAATCTTATCTATACTGCTTTATAAAATGCAACAAGGCGAGTCTTAAAATAAATACTAGCCAAACAGCCTTATCTTAACCGGCTTCTTGCCCTTTAGCTCCCTGAAGAAGTAGTAAGTAAGAAGAAGTACAAGAACAAGAATGTCGCCAATTACCAATGCTTCCCTCGGCATACCTATAAGCAGTGCAAGCAGCGCGATTATTGCTATTACTGTAAGGTAAG